>QMCE01000723.1_pt1 | contig 24990 bp, 21 predicted proteins | sample 1821851 | NCBI WGS metagenome assembly QMCE01 (sample SAMN09453174, study PRJNA476694) | Termite gut metagenome, whole genome shotgun sequencing project. | isolation source: worker | host: Odontotermes sp. | place: South Africa:Pretoria | collected 2016-01-28 | reverse complement strand
CCTCCGCAACGCGGAGGCGATCAGGGGGATCGGGGTTCTCCCCGGCGAGCGCCTAATGGGCTTTCTTGGCCCATTAGGCATTGCTCGCTAATCAACTGGGCACCCGAAACGTCGCTAATCAACTGTGCGCCCGAAACGTCGCCCATGCAACTGTGCGCCCGAAACGTCGCTAATCAACTGTGCGCCCGAAACATCGCAAAACCACTGTAGGCCCGAAACGTCGCTACTCTTAATTCGAACTCGAAATAAGATTAGTTAATTCAGATTCGTGCTGTCAAGGGAGTATGTCCAATTTCTGTAGAAATGTCCTAAATATATATGCTGTCTATAATGAGATCAACAGTTTTGGGGCATGCTTTAGGCACGTTAAGGATATCATGCTCGCTCGTTTCATGGATCAGGCTCTCAATGCTATTTCAATCTTGCGTAATGGTTTCTCTGTATTGTGCCGGAGTCAAGCCGTATTTTTTCTTAAACAGCTTGTAAAAATACGTTCTGTCGGAGTAACCTACAGCGGTCATGATATCGGCTACGCTCTCGCTTGAGGATTTCAGATGCGATGCGGCCTTTTGGAGACGAAGGTCTATGACGATTTCTGAAAACGTCTGCCCTGTATACGCTCGTATGGTGTAGGACAAGTACGTCTCCGCATAATTGAAATGCCTTGCCAGATCGGACAATGTAATCTCGGCGTAGTGGTTTTGTATATAGTGCAATATTAATAATATGTTATCGTCATGCTTTTGCAATGTGCGCCCGACCGAAAAATGTTCATCATGGTCGCGCATTAAATAAATAAACAATAGCTCCATCATGGTTTTTATGAGGCTATCGGTCAGAGGGTCTGTCTTGCCGTTTTCCTCCAGCATGTCTAAAACAAGATTTGTTATCCTTGAATCCTCTCCTGTGCGGCAAACCAGTAGAGGTTGATGCGTCTGGCCGGAAAGCACGCGCAAAAGAAACTTGGATATTATATTCGAATCGGACAGTGAGTTTGCGAAAGCTGTGCGCAGCGTGTCCACGCGCACAAGGAGATTGATCATTATCGTCTCTTCCTGCGCCAGATAGAGTATATGCTTTGCGGAAGGCGCTATAAAACACATGTCTCCTATTTGCAGAGTCACATCCGCATTACCGATTCGCTGGGACAATTCTCCTCTAAGTAAAAACTGAATCTCGATAAACTGATGATTATGAAGGAAAGCGGGCATATAACGAGGATGCTTGGTTATGGATATCGTTTGGTTTGGCAGGAAAAAGCGGTCGTCGGCGAGGGACTCGCCGTCGCGGATAGTGTCGATCACCGCCTCAAACCCTGCGTATTCGTGATAGGAATAAAGGATAGCGCTATCGCAAAAGAACTTGCGAAACTCCTCAGAGTTGGCATCAACCGCAGAAAGAGGCAGATGATTTTCATGTATGTAACGGAAAGCGCATTCTATCTCGTCCAACGGAGCATATTTTCTTATTCTTTCGCTTATTTCCGCCATCGCGCACTCCTATAAACTTAAAATAGCCTACAGTACAGCTAATAATAGAACACTGTCAAAGACTGGTATATTCAATAATATTAATAGTGAGATGATTGAAACATCACCGCACGGCAATGTCATGGTATCACATTATGTACACGCATTCAACTGTGGATAGCCGAAAGAGCCGCCGCCGGCTGGAGGAGCGCTATGATAAGCGAATTTTTTGAAGTCAAAAATATGCACAAAAGCTTTGGGCCTACGATCGCGCTCAAGGATGTGAGCCTCTCCCTAAAAAGAGGTGAAATTCGAGGGCTAGTCGGTGAAAATGGGTCGGGGAAATCGACTGTCATGTCAATTGTTGCGGGGATGCAGCCTGCCAACTCAGGTGAAATGTATTACAACGGTACGCCCTGGAGCCCCCATAATATGGTGGAAGCCCAAAAGGCGGGTATATCGATGATCTTGCAGGAGGCCAACACTATACCGGGGGTGAGCGTCGCCCAGAATATCTTTGCGGGGCGGGAGGATGATTTTTCAGTATGTGGTATCATACGAATGAAGAAAATGTATCGCGCTGCCGATGAGATACTGACTCGATTCGGCATTAAGCATATTCATGCGAGAGATATGATCGACCGTTACAGCTTTGAGGACAGGAAGCTGATCGAGCTCGCCCGATGCGTCTCCGAAGGCACCGAGATTCTAATAATAGACGAAACCAGTACAGCGCTCTCTCATGAGGGACGGGCCGTATTGTACCGCCTGATGCATGAGATGGCGGACAAAGGAAAATGCGTCGTATTCATATCCCACGATATAGACGAGATACTGGAGCAATGCACGGTGGTCACGGTTTTGCGGGACGGCGAGATATCGGGAGAGCTTTCCAGCGACCAGCTGCGCTCTCGCGAGGCGACTCAACAAATCCGCTATATGATGGTGGGCCGCGAAATCGGCGATAAATACTACCGCGAGGATTACGAGGCAGGCGGTTATGGCGAGCTTGCGCTTGAACTCAACAATATTTCCTTTGGCCCAATAAAGCATTTCAGCTTAAAATTACACAAAGGCCAGATAATAGGCTTCGGAGGTCTGTCTGGATGCGGTATGCACGAGATAGGGCGCGCCGCTTTCGGGTTGATAAAGCTTAGTGAAGGCAGCGTACTTTGCGACGGCATCGAAATTACTTCGCCGTTGCAGGCTATTAACAGCGGAATAGGATATATATCCAAGGATCGCGACAGAGACGCGCTCATTCTTGATGGAAGCATCGGGGAAAACATTGTGCTGCCCTCTCTGCCGCGCATATCGCGTTTTAGCTTTATAAACCCCGCCGAAGAAAGAGCCGTCTATGAAAGGGAGATCGAGACCTACCGCATTAAATGCTACTCTGGCTCTCAGCCGGTCAATACGCTGTCCGGAGGGAACAAGCAGAAGGTATCCTTTGCCAAGTGGACCGCTAAGGATTCGAAGGTCCTCATTATGGATTGCCCGACGCGGGGAGTCGATGTAGGCGTGAAACAGTCGATGTATTCCATCATTGAGCACATGAAGAGCGAAGGGAAAGCTATCATAATGATTTCCGAGGAGCTGACGGAGCTGATCGGGATGGTGGATAGGCTGATCATCATGAAGGATTTTGCTGTGACTGGGGAGTTTGCCCGCTCACGCGAGCTGTGCGAAGCAAACATAATAAACTACATGGTATAGGGTGAAGATATGGAAGAAATCAGCAACCCCGCGATTGGGTTATGGGAGAGAATACGTTCAAAGCTTCCAAGGCTTGCGGCGTATGGCGGATTACTGTTTTGCCTAATTCTATTTACAGTGCTGACACCGATTTTTGGTGAAAGCATATGGTCGGCTAAAAAATTGTCTACGCTGATGTCCAATGTAATTGTTACCGTATTGATGTCGGTGGGCAGCGTATTCGTATACTCGCTGGGTAATATGGACATAAGTCTGGGCAAACAGGTGGGGCTGTACGCAACGCTAATGGTGTTGATAACTAACCAGACCGGCTCGCTGTTGCCGGCGCTAATGCTATGTATCGTCATCGCATTGGTATTCGCGACGATTAATGGGGCGATTGGGCAGCTGCTGCGCATTCACCCGATTATTCCCTCAATGGTAATAATGTTCGTGCTCAGTGGGGTAAACTCAATGATATATGTGAACATAGGAAGCCGTAACATACGCCTGACGGAGATCAGCAACGCCGCGTTCAAATCGCCGTTGATCATGTTCATCGTTTTGCTAGTGGAGATTCTCATAGTCGCTTACCTGTTCCGCTTCACCAAATGCGGCAAATATGCTAGAGCTATCGGCGCAAATCCAATGGCCGCGCAGCAGTGCGGCGTCAACCTCATTAGATATAAGGTCATCGCCTATATGATAATGGGCATTTGTACAGTAGTTGCTTCGGTTTTCCAGATGGGCTATACCGCCGCCGCATCCGACGGTACCGGCACTGGGTTCGAGATGAATGTCATGGTCGCGTTAATACTGGGCGGTATGCCGCTCTCGGGCGGAATGAAGTCTAGAGTGGCCAGCGCCGTTGTAGGCGCGTTCACCTTTGCGCTTCTGGATGTGGGCCTGCCCATGATTGGAATTCCAATGAAAGTTGCTTCAATTATTAAGGCAATCATCTTCCTGATCGTTGTATTTATCACTTGCAGGCAAAAGGGCGACAGACTGCCGCGCTAATATGTTTAGCCGGGATGTCGCAAACATGATTTTCACCGCGAGAAGCGTTGTGAATAAATTAGGAGGACAATTTAATGAAAAAGTCAATCGCGCTTGCTCTGACACTTTTAATGTTAGCCGCCGTATTTGCGGGTTGCGCCGCGCCGTCTTCGGAACCGGCTGAATCGGTTGCCGCGAATGCACCCGCCGCCCCAGCAGCAGCAGCGGCTCCGGCACAAGGCGGTACGCTCATCTACCTTTCTTCCATGACTTCGGGCAAGGAGCACGAAGCTGCCGTGGCAATGTTCGAAATGATGGGCAAAGAGCTCGGCTACAGCATATCAGTCGTATACGGCGATATGAGCAACGACCCCGCCGCCAATCTTCAGGCCGTGCAAAATGCCATGACGGATGATGTCGTAGGGCTCATCGTCAGCCAGAGTGGCGGCGTTTCTGAAATGATGGCGGAGTATCCCGACCTATATGTTGTGGGCACGTCGATAGACCTAAACGAAGTGTATGGCGAGGGCGGGCTCTATGCCGATCTGCTGGAGAACGATAAGTTTCTTGGCACTATTGGCAACGCGCTGATAAGCGGCAGCGACATAGGTAAATTGCACGCTGACTATGTATTAAAAAACGGCTTTAAAAAGGTTGCCACTATGATGTTCCCGCCGTTTGCGTTCCCGCAGTTCGCGGCTGCCGACGCTGTGCTACGCGGCGAAATAGCTGCCTATAATCAGTCGGCTGCGGATGCGGACAAAATTGAAATGGTCGGCGATGCGCAGGTTTTGATGTTTGCAGCCGTGGATGACAATTACTTTATGGAGTCGGCGCATCAGGACTTGGATTGTATTGTAGTGCTGGCGGACGGCATACAGTTCGTTTATCCTGCGCTGAAGAACGCGGTGGACGCCGGGACGATGAACCCTAACGTAAAGATGATTACTGGCGGTTTCAGCAGCGAACCCGGCTTTGAGAAGGAGATTATCGACGGGCTTATTGGCGCTGTATATGCCCCAGCAGTGGAATCCTGTATTTACTCGATGGTGGTTATGGACAACGCCTTGCAGGGCAAGCCTTCCTCGGATTTCGAGCCGCTGCAGGTGGATGGGCCGTATCTCTTCATTGAAACCGCAGAGCAGAGGGACGCCGTGCTGAACAATTCAATCATTGTCTCCGCCTCCCCTGAGGATGCGGCTATGAGCTGGGAGGAAATCAAGCAGCACCTAACGCGCTTCAATGAAAGCGCCACTCAGTCGAATCTGATAGAGGCGGTTCAGGGCGTATCGGTGGCGTCGTACAGCTGAGTTTAGAATTTCCGCTTGCGGCGATATCGCCGCAAGCGGATACGTTGAACGGGGTGTATAAATATGAAAACGATGAGTATAACAAAGCGAATAGCGGGCGCGCTCGCGCTGCCGGCTGCCATGTACCTGATTATGATGGCGCTGTGTTATAGCCACGGCAAGATGTATTACGGCACTTGGACGATGTGGCGCAGCCTGCTGGTGGACATCGGGATATCGGCAACCTGTGCGTTTGGAATCGGTTTGCAGTTCAAGGGCGGGCGTTTTGACTTTTCCGGGGGAGCTATAATGCTGCTCGCTGCCATTATTGCAGGCAACGCGGCTGTAGAGAACGGCAACAACATACTGGTATTCATACTGCTTTGCTTTGGCGTGTCCATGATATGCAGCCTGCTCGTAGCCGCGGTATACATATATGGCCGTATGCCTATAGTCATCGTTACTATAGGTATGACGCTCCTGTATGAAGCCGTTTCCTGCCTGATATACAACGGCGCAGGCATCAACATAACCGGAGTAGCGTCGCTAAAAGTGTTTTCACAATTTCCGCTGGTGCTGGTTCCATTGCTGATGAGTGTGATGATCAGCGTGTTTTACAGCTATTTCACTACGACAGGCAAGCGGGCAGTTCTTCTTGCGAATGGACAGAGTGTCGCCGTCAGCATAGGGATACAAGAAAAGCGGAATGTGTTCACGTCCTATATATACAGCGGCCTGCTTTTCGGTCTGGCGTCCTTGATTTACGCTTCGACAAAGAGCCTAACAGGCGCCTTTTCGTCGTTGCAGACGGTGGGAGAGCTATTCTCCAATATACTGCCAGTATTCATCGGGCTGGCGCTCATTCCTTTTTGCGGTGACACGATCGGGATGATAGTCGGCGCGCTTACGCTTTGCCTGATGTCCTTTGGATTGAAAGCAAGCTTTACCGCCGAATTCGGCGCGTCGCTGGCAATAGCGATGACGGGCGTATTCATGTTCGTATTCAGCGTCGTAACGGCACAAGGCAAAAACATTGGGCGCAGGTTATTACAAAGCTTCGGCGGAAAGAAACCGGGCGCTCATAAGGAATAATTAGCATGCCACAGAATATTGAGCGCGTAGTTGAAATGATCGTGGCTCAAAATCAAGCCGCGAACCAATCGGTAAGCGTATCCGGGGTAAGAGAAACCGTGGAGCTTGGAGATCGCGCTATCGAGACGATTTTTTATCCTGCCGGACATTCCGGCGCTCCGATCCTGTTTGTTTTCCACGGCGGCGGCTTTGTGTTTGGAGGGCACGCGCTTAATGACGGCCTATGGGATGCGCTGCGAAACCATCTGCACATAAACGTCGTATCGGTGAATTACCGCAAGGGCGTGGCCAATCCGTTTCCGGCAGCCCTTAACGACGCTGATGAAGTCATCGGGTACTATCTCAATCATAGCCCTCACGACTTTGCGCGGGACAAAGCGGCGGTAATGGGAAGCAGCGCGGGCGCTAACCTTTCAGCAGCCGTTTGCCTCAAACGTGCCCTGCGCGGCGACAGGAGCATCGGGCTTCAGCTGTTATGTTATCCTTTGGTCGACAATGATACCCTTCCGTTGGCCAAGTCCAAAAATCCCGAGATGCTGCGAAATACACCGGCCGATGAAATTAACACCTACTTCCAACGGGCTTATCTGCCTGACCCAGCAAACCGGAAGGGGCCGCTGGCGTCGCCGTTGTTTGCGCCGGATGAGCTTATCAAGGCGCTTCCGCCCGCGGTTATCTTTATCGCCGAATACGATGACTTAGCGCCTGAAGCGGCGGAGTACGCCGAAAAGCTGGAGGCGGCGGGCGTATGTGTTCAGACCTATGAAGCAAAGGATATGTTCCACGGCTATTTTGAATTCGCGTTCGATTCCGGGAACATAGGCTATACGCCCGAAATGGTAGACGCAGCCAATGCGGATGGTTCACTGGAGCGTGAAAAGCTGGCTACCTTATCGCTAATGCAGCAAGCAGTCAGGAACTGGGAGTGCGGCGAGCGCCAAAGCGGGTTGGAATAAGTCTGTTTTATAATGGAGGTGTAAATTTGGATAGACCAGACAATATATTAGCTAAGTGGATATCCCCTCGTACTAACGAGGAACGCCATCCCATTCTATACCACGATTTTACATGTGAAAAGGGTGTGGTTCGCGCCACGCTATATATTTCGGGTCTCGGCTTGTTCGAGGCGTATATAAATGGGCTCAAAGCCGGGGACGAGTTGCTCACCCCATTTTTTGGAGATTATTCCGAATGTGTCGAGCTACTGTCCATCGACATTACGGCTTTAATCGAACGGAATAATCGGATCGAGATTTGGCTGGGCAACGGTTGGTATAAGGGCCGTTTCGGGATGGTGCCACGGACGAACCGCTGGGGCGACACGTTTGCGGCAATAGCGCAAATAGACATCGAATATGACGACGGAACTACGGAAGCCGTATCAACGGACGGCTCGTGGTACAGCGTACTTTCGCCAGTTCTGGACAGCGGTATATATGACGGGGAAAGCTTGGACTATACGCTCGCTCCGGGGGAGCCTGCACCCGTAAAGACGCTGGATTGGGGTACGGATGTCCTGATACCGCGTTATAGTGAACGTCTTGCGGTAATTCAGCGGTTGCCGGTTAAGTCGATCATACAAACCCCGGAAGGCGATACCGTACTAGATTTCGGGCAAAATTTTGCGGGTTGGGTTGAATTTGAAGCGGAGCTTCCTGTTGACAGCATGATTTCTCTTGGATTTGGCGAAATACTCGTAGACGGGAACTTTTACAATGAGAACTATAGAACCGCGACCAAGGGCTTTTCTGTTATCAGCGATGGACTGCGGAGACAGTACCGCCCACGGTTTACTTATTTCGGGTTTCGCTATGTTCGTGTAAGCACGTCGGAGCCGGTCAATATTGAATTTATAGGTTGCGTTATCCATTCGGATGTACGTAGAACAGGCAGTTTTGAATGCGGAAACGCAGATGTAAACCGGCTATATCAAAACGCGCTGTGGAGTCAGCGGTCGAACTTCGTTGATATCCCCACGGATTGCCCGCAAAGGGACGAACGCCTTGCATGGGCGGGCGACGCTCAGGTTTTTGCCGCTACCGCGTGCTTCAACTATGATTGTCGTGGCTTTTACGAAAAGTATCTTCGCCTTCTCCGCGCCGAACAGCAGAAGCGGGGCGGCCTTGTGTCAAATTACTTTCCCGGCGACGCGATACTGAATGAAGCTTGCTCCGTTTGGGGCGATGCCGCAACTATTGTGCCTATGACGCTCTATGAGCGCTATGCCGAGCTGCCGTATGAGCGATATTTTATAATGCGGGACTGGGTCAACGCCATCAGCGATAAATATAGAAACGGCTTTGGCTTCCAACTGGGCGATTGGCTTGCGCTGGACGGCATAACTGAAACGAGCGTCAAGGGCGGAACCGAGGACGCATTAGTCGCTTCGCTTTTTTGGTACAACTCAGCAATTCTTACGGCCAAAGCCGCAAAACTTCTTGACAATATGGAGGATTACCGCAGGTTTTCAGCGATGGCCGATGAAGTCCGCGAAAGAATTATTGGCGAGTATTTTAGCGCAACGGGCAGGCTGGCAGTGGACACGCAGACGGCATATATTCTCTGCCTGCGGTTTGGCGTGTTCAAGGATAAAGAAAAGCTGATATCGTGGCTTCGCAACCGCCTTAAAAAGGACTGTTACGCCATCACCTCTGGATTTGCTGGCGCTCCGCTAATATGTTCCGTTTTGGCCGAAAACGGCATGGAGGATTTGGCCTTGCGCCTGCTTTTACGCGAGGAGTATCCGGGTTGGCTCCATTGTGTTAGGCTTGGAGCAACGACTATTTGGGAACGCTGGAACAGCCTTCTACCCGACGGCTCGGTCAACCCGGCGGGCATGAACAGCTTTAATCATTACGCCTACGGCAGCATTGTTCAATTCATGTACGAGAATGTTGCGGGACTGAAATCCACTGCGCCGGGTTTTAAATCCGTGAGGTTTTCTCCTTGTATAGACGCGCGTTTGGGCAAATGCACGGCCTCATACGACAGCATCTCCGGCAGATGGGAGAGCTTCTGGGCAATCGGCTGTGACGGGGCCGTGACAGTGCGATTATCCGTTCCGGAAGGGTGCTGCGCTGTGGTATGTCTTCCCAGATATAAAAGCGATGCTTTTGAAATAGGCGAAGGTGTGTTTGAACTAAGCTACATTCCCACTAGGGATTTCCGCCTGCTTTATGATGAGGACAGCGTTCTCGGCGATCTTGCGGGCGACAGCCGTGCTATCGCTATATTGGAACAGCATATTCCCGCCGCCGCGAAGATGGCGCTGCACGGAGACAAAGAAATCAAAACAACAACCTTGTCCGAATTAAAGAATATGCCTTATATGGGCATTGACCCGCATAAGGCGGCGCTAGCCGTGGAGGAAATTTCGGAGTTGGTTTTATATATTGATCGGAAAGCATCATAAAACGAAACTATAGAAATCGATGCTTTTGGGTCTATCGCTGGGCCAAGGCTTCAAGCAAATTAAGGAGCGGCTACCTGCGTTGCTGAAAAAATACCGAGATTTTGAAATACATTCATAATTATAAAAAACTATTAGGGAGTGGTCTGTATATGAAAAAAGAAACGAAAATAAATATTCTAACATCGCTTGTGTTATCTCTTATCATTTCATTAGCATTGAGCCTTGTGATGACTCTTATCAATGTTGGTATAAACGAAAATACGTTGAAGGCATTTGTCGTATCCTTTTCCATCGCGTGGATAATCTCATTTACTTTTTCGGTAGTTCTCACACCATCGACTATTAGGTTGGTATCGGCAAGAGTAGGCGCTCACTATTCTGATAGCGTCCAGCAGAAGCGAGCGAAGCACTGATGTCTAAAAGTATAGGCATATCCGTTCCAGGCATACTTCTGTTAAGGATGTTTGAGTCCTATTCTAATCAACAAACAGGGAGGACATGTCCTTCCTGTCTGTTGATGTACCCGTCCGTTATCGCTCAGTATTATCCATCCGCTCACGCTGCGCCTCCCACGCCTCGCTCCGTAAAATATCCTCAACGCCGCGCCGTATAACTTCGACCTCGCGAACTTCCTCCTTGAGCGCAGTATAATCAGCGTACAATCGTTTCCTCTCGGCGGCCAGCGCGTCACGCTCCGTTTTCCACGCGCTGATCGGCAGCTCGGCTCTGCCGTTCATCACGCCCTTGAGATAACGGCTGGCGGCTTCGAAGGCGGCAAGCTCGGCACTGTGCTTTTCATAGAAAGCGTCCCGCTTCGGCGGGTTCTGTAGCTGCCGGTATTGCTTGAAAAGCGCCTTGTGCTTCAGATAAATCTCAGACTGGCCGAGATGCTCGTCAAGCGTTTTAGCCCGCCGCTCGTTCTTCTTCAGCGCGGCCTGCGCGTCGCTGAAGCGCCCGTACATGGCCTTGACCTTTTTCTGCAATCCGGCCATATCCCGGATGCCGTTGGCGACGAGGAAGTTCAGCATCTTCGCCGCCGATTTCAGGTTCCCGATTTGCTGATACCGGCTCTTGCGCTCCCGCCGCGAAAGCGCGTCCCGAATCACGTCGGCCAGCGTCGGAGGCTCGGTATTCTTCGCCGCCTCGGAAAGCCAACTGGTCAGCTTGTTCAGCCGTGCGCGGAGCATACGGATTCACTTGCGTTATTGGGGCTCATACTGCCGGTTGCTAAATTGCCAGCCGAGAATTTCATTGCGATGTTCACGCTTTCATTCCTTATTGGCCCCTTCGCAATGGCTGCGGGGTGAAAACGGCGTCGTGCAAGCAACTCTGGCCCTCTTTAGCAATAAAAAGATAGCCGATAATGCATGTCACCTGACCAGGGTTGGAACACACTGAAAGGAACCGGCCCGACCCCGTAGACCGTGGCCGTCCCAGAAACAAACACCATATCATTACAGACTTGAACGGCATGATGATTGGCTTACGTTACTGTGCTGAAAAGCTATTGTCTTGAAATCATGCCATGCTCCTTCGCGCATGCGGCCCATAAAAAGGCGGCAGTTGCTTCTTTTGCATTTTCCACCTGCGGGTAACTCAAATAATCATCGCAAGTATTTTGAACGCCCAATCCATCACAAGCATGAACGATCCTTACATCTCCATCCGCCGATTCTGTAAATCGAGTCACCAAGCCACCCCAGGCCTTCTCACTCACAAGGCGATATATTTCGCTATCCAACAGCCCGAAGTCGAGACCAGCCGCCAGAAAATAAGAGAACATGGCGCTGCCCGAGGTATCGAGGAAGTTGCGCGGGTACTTCGGTTTGTCAACAACCTGATACCACAGCCCGCTCGCTTTATCCTGAGTTGCCTTCAACGCCGAAGCCAGCTTTCCATGCTGTTCCAGAATACGGTCATACCCGGATGCTTCCCGGGGCATCGCCTGCAAAACCTCATTCAAAATCAACGCGTACCAGCCAAGGCCCTCGCTCCACACCTCTGACGATTTGCCGGTAACAGGATGCGCCCATTCCACGGACAGATCATCACTGTGGGCGTGGTACAGCAACCCGGAGTTATCCTTTTGGCACAGGTTGTTCGCAATGGTGAGCTGCTTCACGATTTCTGAATAGCAGCTTGCTTCATCTCCAAAGCATTTTCCATAGTAAAGCAAAAACAGCAACCCCATGAACAGTCCATCCACCCACAGTTCACCGGGCAGTTTGCGCATGTGCCAAAACCCGCCAAAACGATTCCGTGGGTAGCCATTAAGCGTTTGCCGTACCTTCTCGCACGCGCTGCGATATTTGCCTTCACCGGTCTGCTGCCAGGCAATGGTGAGCACAGAAGCGGGCAGAACGTCGTCCAGCCCGTAACCCGTGAAACACGTAATCGTGCCGTCACTTTCCACCTGCTTGTCACAATAGTCCAGAACATATTCGAAATATTGCCGCTTGCCTGTGGCAAAAAACATTTTTGCAAAACCCCACAGCATAAACCCCTGGGCATAGCTCCAGTTTCCGCCGGGATAATCCCGCGCATCAGGATATTTTTTTATCAGGAATGCTGCCAGCGTTTCGGAGTATGAGTTTGCCATGCCTCTCACCTTTTGCAGATTTTTTTATTCTATGGTGATATCAACGGTTTCCATTGAGCAAGGCCGCATCAAGAAATCGTGCTTGTGCTCACCATTGGCAAATGCGACCCTTTGTTCGCACATGCTTGAATTGGCAAAAACAGCCTTTCGGGATTTGGGGAAATATGCGATATCCACATAAGGATTATCACAAATGCAATTATTTGAACCGTGCGCGCCAAGCAGGATTTCCAGCAGAAGCCTGCTGGTTTCGGGGCTGTAGCGGAATGAAGACAGATAGTAGCCGGAACCCTTCCCAAAGCGATTTTGTGTAACAACGGGGAAGCCGTCCCTTGCGGCGCATATCGTGGTTTCGGGATTGGTCAAAAACAACCTCGGCTTTAGATTGAAACCGTCTGCCAACTGGTTGAACCTCTCTTCTGGTTTGCCAATGGGCCAGCGCCCATGGCAGGCGTATGCACCCGTGTCCATGTCCACCCCAAGCACGTGGGCCATGCGGAAGAAGGTGTCGCAGCCATTTGCGGCTGACGGCTCATTAACGCCAATGAACGTTCCGCCCGCATGCACCCAGCGGGTAAGCTCCGCCACCAGCTCTGCATCGGCCCACGCCATACCACCGCTCCAGGCATCCCCCGCGCGCCCGACATTGATGACAACAGAGTAGCCGTCCAGTCCCTTCTTCGCCTGGCCAAAGTCAATAAAGTCCACCTCCACGGGAAGGCCGCTCAACGCCTCGACGACGTGGATCAGATTGTGCTGGTTCGTCTCATGAAAATGCCCCGACAGCGTCCAGGAGCGCAGCTTTCCCCAAACGTGCAGCACCGCGACCTTGACGGGCAGCGCGGCGGGCGGACCCTCCCGGTGCAACGCCTTGATCGCCGCGAATTCACGGGTGATTTGGGCGATGTATTCCACAAAGTCGGGATATTCTTCCGTAAGGTGCAGATAACCGCCCAGGCCGATGCGGTCTACCGGCTTGCGCATCAGGGCGCGGCGCACGTTTACCCAGTACCGTTGCGCATCGGCAGTGGGGTTCCCGCCGGGAGCAAAGGTGGGTGCCCCACCAAGCCCGGTGGGAAAAAGGTACGGGTGCAGCCTCAGTTCATGTACCTGAACACCGCTTGCTTCGGCGCACAGCCGGGCCTCGTAACCGGAAAACACGCACTTGATCAGCCCATCGAAACCATACTGTGGGAAAAAGGGGCCGTAGGGCTCCAGCCCCACCCAGCTGTCATCGTAAAACACATAAGCCTTTTTGCCGTATTCATGTACCTTGTCCACCAGCTGTTTGCCGAATTCCAGCACAAATTGCTGAATGAATTCCATCCAGTCCCGTTTGGCTTTGGTGGGGGGCATGTGGGTCACCTGCAGCTTCCCCTGGTTGATGAAATCCTCCGAGGTAATGGCGTACCCGTATTGCTGCTCGAACAACCGCATGGCCAGGGGCGAAACGGTAAAGTCGTAGGAAGCCCAGTCTGTGAACAGGCTCCGGTTTTCTGTGCGGGCTCCCCACATCCACGCAAAGTTGTAAAACAGGGAGGTAAAGCGCACCACATTGGTGTGGGGGTGTTCCCGGCACCAATCATCCAGCCATTGCAGCAGGTATGCCTGCACTTCGGCCTGCCGCGGGTCAAGGGGCACCAAATGCTCCGCGTCCCAGCTGTTTGTCACGTGGTTGTACATGGATATTTCTTCCCAGATGCGCCAGGCGAGAAAATTCACCGTGTACCTGTGAAAGGGTATGGCATCGCGGATATGCACACAGCCATCCCGGTAGGCCCATGCACTGCGGGGCACCTCGGTGCTGCGCGTTCGGTCATATACCTGCCACAGCGCAAGGGAATCGTCTTCCTCGTTGACATGGAACTGCTGGTTAAAAAAAGCATCCATCAGCCGTATATCCAGTATCGTTCCGGTAGCTGCCGCAGGTGGGGTCATGAGAAAAGATTGCTGTAAGTGTCCTGGATGCTGCCCGGCCCACTCGTTGTGTTCCCGGATGATACAGATGGTTGAGTAGATGTCATAGCCGGCGTTCAAAAGTTCATCAGAAAGCTTGGTACCGTCGCTGTCACGGATCACATCGGCGCCCCACTTTTTCGCCAGCCGGAGGGTCAGCCCTTCATACCCCGATTCACCGGGCAGTGTAAAGTCCGCCATATCGTCCCCCTTACGTTTCATCGACACCGTATTTTAGCATATGGTAAAGTCCCCAGTCCTGGTCATTGGCCCAAGGGTCGAAATAGCCGCCCCGCTGTCCGTTCACCGTCAGGGGATGCAGCCGGGCGCTGCTGCTGCTGCCATCGGGCATCAACAAAGGCAAAACGCCCCGCAGTGATGCCTGGGCCATCTCTCCATAGCGCTTTTCCCCGGTGATGCCGCTGAACAGCTTATACGCGATACCGGTAAGGGAACTCCAATAATGGGGAAAAGTATCGCCGTACAGCTTCCGCTTGCCGAACCAGTACCCATCCCAATGGCGGATGGCCGTTTGGTGAAGATACCCGTCGGGCTGATCGCCGTTGAAGAGTTCCAAAATCATCAACTGCACCTTGCCCGCTTCCAGATACTTTTCTTCGCCCGTCAGCTTGAACAAATCCAACAGGAGGATGGCTGCCGGGGCCACGATAGACTGCTCGTAATCCACCTCGTGTGCCGGATAATGGGTACTGTTTTTAAGGATGAAATCACCATGTCGCCGGTAAAGGGTGGTGAGTTCCCCGGCCTCATGCGCCATCCCCGCGGCCAGTAGGGCCTGAACGGATTCGCTGGCTGTAATGCCGATGGAATAGTTATGTTCACCACCCTGCCGGTAGAAGGCCACCATAACATTGTACATCCGGCGCAGCCAAAGCGCTTCGCCCCAAAAATGCCAGCATTCTAGGAACAGCCGCGCGAACCAGGGTGCATTATATAGCCGGGTGTAGTCATCGCATCGCGGGGCATCGTTGTATACGATGCCTGTTTCCTCGTCCACCAAGGTTCGCAGCACAAAATCCAGATACCGACGCAGGCTGTGTTCCATGACGGTATCGGGCTTTTGCTTCAAGTAACATACCAGCAACAGGCCCATACCCACCCGCTCTCGTCCGGCATTGTGGTCGTTCAGATGGTCGCACACCAGGTGCCCTTCCTCGTTGTCGTAGATGAGGTATGCCCCATCCAGATAGCTGTCCGGGGCATCCATCTGCTGCTTCTGGGTGATGAAGCGGCAGCGGGCTTCCGCCAGCGCCCAAAGGGGCGGCAGCACCAGCAGGCGACAGGCGGCATCGGTGGACGCGCCCCGGAACCGCAAATTCATTTCACCGGGTGCCTTGGTTTCCAAAAGCATTTTCCCCGGTTCTTCCGGCTTTGTTTCCTTTCCGTTGACCAGCACGGCCAACTGCCGTCCGGGCGGGTAGCAAAGTTCGGCCTGCTCCCCCTGAAACAGCACATACCGGGTGGTACCAAGCGGTAGGTAGGCGTCATAGCCTTTCAGCTGCTCGTGGAAGTCTTCCTTGCCATAGTGCCAGAACAATTCCCATGTCAGAGTGTAGCTTTCACCAGGGGCCAGATCCAGTGGCGCGGGATGCAACAGGAAATCCCCCCGGTCATTGCTGATGCGGGCAAGGTCCCGCTCCACGCTGTAGTGGGCCAGCGTGCCACGGGTGAGCACCAGCCCCAAGTGGGGCGGCTTGCCGCCCATGCGCAGCCCCATCACCCAGCTGCTGGTGCCGCCGCACCAGATATGGGCGTGGCAGCGCCGGGTCATGCAGGTGGCGGCGTCCTGATAGCTGTCGTTGAAGGTGGCATATACCGCAGTGTCCACCAGGGACGCCAGCAGGTGGAAGGGGCTGGTGTTGGTAAAGGTGTACTCCTCCTCAAAGGTGTCCCGCCCGGTAAAAGTCCGTTGCACCTTACCCTCAATGCCTTCGGGCAGGCGCATGGTACCCCAGGGGGTGGTTCCCTCCACCCAGTTCATCGCGTACTCGTCCGCCGGGTGAACCAGAGACAAAAGGCACCCCTGTTCTTCCTCCAGCACAAACCGCTCATTTCCCAGTTGGGTACTCATTCACATCCTCCTCAGCCTTTGATGGAACCGCTCATAACACCGCCGATGATGAACCGCTGCATGATAACGTAGAACAGCAACAGCGGCAGCACCGCCAGCACCATCATGTGGAACATGCTGGTCCAGTCCACGCTGAACTGGCCCACGTTTCGGTATATTTCCTGCAACAAAACGTTCTTTTCCCGGCTTTGGATGAAATACAGCGGCCCCATGAAATCGTTCCATATCGTAAGGGAGTTCAGGATGGCCACGGTGGCGATGGTGGGTTTCATCAGCGGGAAGGTGATGAGCCAAAAGGTGCGTACCACCCCCGCGCCGTCTATGCGGGCGGCCTCTTCCACTTCAATGGGAATGGTGGACACAAAACTCTTGAATAGAAAAGTAGCGAAGGGGATGTTCACCGCAATGTTGATGAAAATCACCGCCCAAAGGGTGTTCATCAGGTGCAGGCCCTGAATGATCTTGTACAGGCCCAGCACAGACATCTGGTAGGGGAACATGATACCTGCCAGCACCAATGTGAACACCAGCTTGCTGCTGCGGGCCTTGGCCTTGCGATTCAGCACATAGCCGCCCATGGAGGCGCACAGGATGACCCCCGCAACAGAAAAGAAGGTGATGAGGAAAAAGAGGAGGGCAGCGCCATAGGGGCTGTGGCGGCCTCGGCAGGGCCTTTGAAGGTGGTGACCAGCAGGTAATAGATGGGCACCAGTTGCACGACTGCCAGCAGTACCAGCAGAAGATAAAGCAGGGTGTTCTTTTTCCAGCGTCCCTTGTCAACCATGTTCATCCTATCTTGTCCTCCCATATTTTGAACAGCCGCAGTAGCACCGTCGCCAGCAGCATGCTGATGACCAGGAATACAATGCCGAAGGAAGCAGCGTAGCCGAAGTTACCCTCGCTGAATTTGGAAAACATCAGCGTGAGAATGGTCTCGGTGGCATAGCCCGGGCCGCCCTTGGTAAGCGATATGATGATGTCGAATACCTTGAGGCCGGAAATCATGCCGGTGATGAAGTTGATTTTGATGGCCGGGGATAGCTGCGGGAAGGTGATGCGCCAAAAGCGCTGCCAGCCGGTGCATCCATCTATGGCGGCGGCCTCGTACAGTTCCTCGGGGATGCTTTGCAGGTTGGCCAGGTATATGACCATGGCCCAGCCGAACCACTGCCACACCTGGGTGAAGATGATGGAGCCGAGGGCGAGGTTTGGATTTCCCAGCCAGTTCACCGGGCCAAGGCCGAGGTATCCCAGCAGTGTGTTGATGAGGCCATAGTCGGCGGAGGAGAGCATGTAGCTCCACAGGTAGCCCACCACCAGGGTGCTGAGCACTGCCGGTGCAAAGTAGATGGCGCGGAAAGCGTTGCGCCCCCGCAGCTTTGCATTCAGCGCCACCGATACCGGGATGGCGATGAGATTTTGCAGGACAACGGTGGAGATGGCGTAGATGAGTGAGTTCTCCACCCCGGCAAACAATACCTTGTCCTTGAACACCTTGAAGTAGTTTTCCAGGCCCACAAAGTCCACTGTGGGGGAATAGTTGCTCCAATTGGTGAGGCTGTAGGCACCGGTGAAGAGCAAGGGCAGCAAATAGAACACAAGGTATACCGCCAGCAGGGGCAGCAGCATGAGCACCCAGGGGGCAGCGTTGGACAACTTTTGCCGGTTGATGGGGATCCCTCCTTCTCATAGTGGGGAAAGGGCGGTTTTATACAAAGCGGGAGCTGTGATGCCACGGCTCCCACCCGGTTTTCGTATGCGCTTACTCGTAACGGATGGAATCCGCTTTGGCGTCCATTGCCTGCAGGAAACCCTCGGTGTCCACCGTGCCGGCAATCAGGCCCTGCATCTGCTTTATGGCCTCGTCCACCATGGACTGGGCGGGCATGTTGGTGCCCCAGCGATCCCAGCAGCAGCCTACACGACCATTTGTCAGGGCGCCCATCACCAGTTCATACTCCTCCGGCACATCTGGCTCCAGGCCGATGTAGTAGCCGAAAGCGCCTTTGTTGCTGTCAAGAGTCGCCTGCTGCACCGGCTCGGAAGCCATTGCGGCCAGCGCTTTGGCGGCGGCCTCCTGGTTCTTGCTGTTCACGTTGATGCCGTAGCTGGCGGCCGGGCCGCCGCACAGCCAGCGCTCCTCCGCGTCGTTGCCCAAATGGCCCAGCATGCCAAAGTTCGCACCGCCCTCCTTGAGAGTGTCGTACTGCCAGGGGCCGCCCTGGAACATCGCGGTGTTCCCGGCAATAAAATCAGACAGCGCCTGCTCATTGGAAATGCCTAGCATGCTTTCGTTGATATAGCCCTCGTCAATAAGAGTTTTCCATTGGTTTACGGCCTCATTCATGTTGCCGTCCATGGTGGTGCGTCCGGCGGCAAAGTCGGCGTCAAACTGTGTCCCGGGGCCGTCCCCATGGTAGAACACGTTTTCCAGGAAGCCCGCCAGATTGCCCCAGGCGGTGTCGCCGTCTGATAGCCCATATCCCAGCGGGGTAACACCTGCGGTCGCCAGTTGCCCGCAGACGGCCAGCAACTCTTCAAAGGTAGTGGGCGGGGTCAGGCCATTGGCTTCGAAAATGTCCTTGTTATACCACATGCCGGAGTACCAACCGTAGGAAGGCACGCCATACACCTTACCGTCCACCGAGCACAGGCTAAGGCCTGCCTCATTGAAATTGCTGAGGTAATCGGCACCGGTAATCTCCACCAGATTTCCCGCATGGATGCGAGCCGGGAAGGATGCGCCGTCCGCAAGGATGTCGGGCCCTTCCCCGGCGGCAAGTTGAGTGCTGAGCACATTGTTGTACTGCTGCAGATTCACGAAGGTGTACTCCACCACTACTTCGCCGCCCAGTTCCTGGTTCAGCGTGTCCAGGATCAGTTGCATATTGGGTTCGTCGTACCAGCCCATCATGGTAACGGTCACGGCTTCATCGGTGGGTTCCGGCTCGGGTTGTGAGGCGGGTGCGTCACTGCTCCTCGCCGCAGGTTCGCTGGTGGCACCCGACGGGTCTGCGGCTGTGTTGCCGCATCCGACCATCAATCCCATCACCAGAACAAATACCAATGCAAATGCCAATGATTTTTTCATGTTTTCCTCCTTTGTTGGGGCGGGCTCACCCGCCGTGTCTATTGACAATTTCATTATAGCCAGCGGGTATACGTCAATGATATATCAAGTTTTTTTGATGCATGTCAATTTTTTGGGATATGTCCGTTTGCGGCCTTTTTGCGCTTGCCAAAGGTTTTTGCGCTCCCTATAATGAAAAGCACCACACGGGGAGGAGGGGCGGTAATGTTGAAGATCCTGATAGCCGACGATGAGGCCAAGGAACGGAACGGGATTGAACGCCTGCTGAAGGAGGGGGGGTTCGATTTTGCCGTTACCAAGGCGGTGAACGGCGAAGATGCGCTGCACAAAGTGGAAAAAGAGCATTTCGACGTGCTGCTCACCGACATCAAAATGCCCTTCCTCAACGGGATCCAGCTTATTGAAGCGGTGCAAAAACTGGAGCGGAACATGGTGTTCATCATACACAGCGCCTACGGGGAATTTGAATATGCCCAAAGCGCCATCTCCTTGGGTGTGTTGAAATACCTGCTGAAGCCCATAGATGTGGGGGAGTTCGGCGTGCTGTTCCGTGAGGTGGAGCAGCTGTGCCGGAAAATCGAGCATGAGGAAAGCCAGCGCCACCAGCTTGAGGAAGACCGGGCGGCGGCCCGGCATTTCCGTATGGAGCGTCAATTACTTTCCCTGCTGGAGCAAGAGGGCGACGCCCACGAGGCGTTGCTGCAGCAAATCCTTTCGGCTATGCCGGAATATGGGCAAGCCTGCGTAACCCCCGTGCTGGTATGTGACCGTCAGGGAACCCTACCCCTTTATTGGGACGTGTTACTAAGCAAAGTGGACACCGCCTTTGGCAAAGACGCTTTTTGCCTGATACACGATGAAACCCAGGCTCTGGTGCTGCTGTTCCAGGCGCGCAAAACCCGGGATACTGCCCGGCTGGAAACGGTTTATAAGACTATTACAAACTCGATGCGCCAGCAATGCCGGCTGGATTTGATGGTCGTTGCAGGCCGAACCCTTCCGGGCCTGGCGGAGCTGAAGTTCGAATATGACATACTGAACCGGCAGCAGGAGTATCAGTTTTTCCTGTCAGGCAGCGCGGTGTTTTTTCATGATCGGGATTACATTTTTTCCAGCGACCAGGATATGATGCCGCTGATGCTGGACAGGGTATACAACAGCTTGAGCGTGGGCAACCTTAGCGAGGCTAGGGGTGAACTGGAAAAGGTATTTATCCAGGTGGAGGAGAATATCGGGTTTTCTCCTATCTATATCAAATATATCTTCACCGAGGCGCTGAAGCAAATCCGCCACATCATGGGGCAGGATATCCGGCTGCCCGAAGTGGTGGAAAAAATACACACAGCCCGCAGCTTCGACGAGATAAAAAAGCAGATGCGCCTGGCCATGGGGGCGCTTCTTCACGGGGAGGACGAAAGCCCCGCCGAGAACCGAGTGGTAAAAATGGCCAGGGAACTGGTATACCGTCATTACGCCGAGGCGGACATGGGCCTTTCCTATTTGGCGGAAAAGCTGGAGGTGACCCCGGCCTACCTGAGTTCATTGTTCAAAAAGGATACCGGCCAAAATCTGGTGAAATTCATCACGGAATACCGTCTGGAGAAAGCCAAGCAGGCCCTGCGGGAGAGCAACATGAAAATCAGTGATGTTGGCGCGCGGGTAGGCTACCCGAACCAATCCTATTTTATATCGCTGTTCCGCAGCCGGGAGGGCACCAGCCCCGCCCAATACAGGGAGCGGAAATATGTGGAAAAGTAAAAAACGCAGCCGCCTGGCAGACATGAGCTTTCGCAAAAAACTGCAACTGGCCTTTGTGGCGGTCATTATGGTGCCCACCCTGTTGCTGGGCGGCTTTTTATACTATTCCTCCATCACCTACATGCGGGAGCAGATGCAGCAGGAGTTACAGAACATGGTGAGCCAAAATGTACAGGACATCACCAGCAAGATGGGGCAATGCGAAACTTCCCTTACCTACGCCGTGTGCAACTACAGCCTGCAGGAGTTTTTGCAGGACGACAGCCTGAGCAACCTGGAGATAAACACCGCTGCGACTACATACATCGGGCCACTGCTCTACAACATCCTGCTGAGCAACCCCTATTTGGACAGGCTCGAAATATTCATGCCACGCCAAATCGCCGTACTTAGCGACATCATCAAGCCGTCTTCCCAGCAGGAGAGCAGCCAGTGGTACCAGACCGCCCTGGGGGAAAACCAGCCCCGGTGGTGGAGCCTGGATGGTCGCTTTTACATCACCCGGAAGATAGTGGGTGTGAACAACCGGGACATCGGCGTCATGCGTATTCGCATTAAAGACGAGCTGTTCTCCGGCAGCTTCAACAATTACCTGCGCAATCCCATGAGCATAGAGATACGGCAGGGCGAACAGGCTATCTACCGCAAGGCCGTGCAAAACCACGACCCGGAGGATGCGGATCAGGTACTGGGCAGGCCGCTCTCCGAAACCGGATGGACGCTGCAATATATCGTTGGCCGCTCCTATTACCAGGCCCTGAACAACCCACGGCTGCTGGTAGCCTTTTTAACGACCGTGATCTGCCTGCTGGTGGTAGGGGTCGTCATCTATTACCTGTCCGGCTCGCTGGTGAAACGCATCCACCTTCTGAGCCACCAGATGATGCAGGTACGGGATGGCGACCTGGAGGTGGAGGTGGATACCACCGGCAGTGACGAGATCGGCATGCTGGCAAGCAGCTTTCAAGCCATGCTGGACAGGCTGAAAATACTCATCAATCAAGTGCTGCGGGCGGAGATAGAGCAAAAAGATTTGCAATTACAACTGCTGCAAACCAAAATCAACCCTCATTTTTTATATAACAACCTCAGCACCATCAACTGGATGGCCATGGAAAGCGGAAACCAAGAGATAATCAACATGACCAAATCCCTCTCCGCCTTCTATCGCACCGCCCTCAACCGTGGGCAGGACAAAAGCACGGTGGAAACCGAGCTGAAAAACGCAGAGGCTTACATGGAACTACAAGCCATCGCCCACGAGCACTCCTTTACATACCATTGTGAGGTAGACGAAGGACTGCTGGCTTGCCGGGTGCCGGGGTTCATCCTTCAACCGCTGCTGGAAAACGCTCTGGAGCACGGGACTGACCAACGGCGCCAGCCGGGGGCGAAAATCACCACTCAGGTATATCGGCAGGGTGGCAAGCTGGTGATGGAAGTGGTAGATAATGGCCGCAACCTGGATCAGGAAATACAGGTGTCCACCATCGATGAAATCGCTCCCGGCTATGGCCTGCGCAATGTGGACGCCCGGGTACGGCTCTTATGTGGCAAGGGCTGCGGCGTGCGGCTGTATCCACGGGAGGACGGCACAGTGGCAGAGATCATACTGCTGATGAACCTATAGCAATTTTGGTGTAAAAAAGGAGAACACGTTATGCCCATTTTTGATTTGCCCCGGGATCAACTGGAACAGTACCGCGGTACCAATCCAAAACCCCGGGACTTTGACGCCTATTGGGACACCGCACTGGAGGAAATGCGAAGCACAGACCCACAGCTGGAGTTGGTTCCGGCTGCGTTTGAAACCCCGGTGGCCGAATGCTATCATCTGTATTTTACCGGGGTGGGTGACGCGCGGATACATGCCAAATACCTAAAACCAAAGCATACTGCGGGCAAGGCTCCGGCCCTGCTCATGTTCCACGGTTACAAAATGAGCAGCGGCCTATGGAGCGATAAACTGCATTATGCGGCCTCGGGCTATCATGTGGCCGCGCTGGATTGCCGGGGCCAGGGCGGATTTTCGCAGGATGCCGGCGCTGTACGGGGCACCACCATGGGTGGGCATATCATCCGGGGGCTTTCGGATGGAGATGACAAGCTGCTTTACCGCAGCATTTTTCTCGATAGCGCCCAGCTGGCCGGAATCATCATGAACTTCGGCGATGTAGACGAACACCGTGTCGGGGCAACCGGCGTATCCCAAGGCGGCGGGCTTACGCTGGCATGCGCGGCACTGGCGCCAAAAATTCGCTGTCTGGCGCCTGTATATCCCTTTCTGTGTGATTATCAGCGGGTTTGGGAGATGGATCTCGTTAAAGACGCTTACCAAGAGTTACAGGACTATTTTCGTCTTTTTGATCCGTTGCATGAAAGAGCGCAGGAAACCTTTACCCGACTGGGGTACATCGATGTTGTAAACTTGGCGCCGCGCATTCGGGGTGATGTTCTGTTTGCCACAGGGCTCATGGATCAGGTATGCCCCCCATCCACCCAGTATGCGGCATACAATGCAATAACCTCAAACAAAAAGCACCTGCTTTACCCAGATTACGGCCATGAGGAACTGCCGTTTCATCAGGATGCTGTATATCAGTTTGTGAATGCACTTTTGCACTGACGCTTTAAGATATTGCATGTCACCTGACCAGGGTTGGAACACACTGAAAGGAACCGGCCCGACCCCGTAGTGTTACCGCCGAGCCCAAACGCCCGAACGCCGACGGTGTTGCCCGCCCGTGAATAGCCGGATATAATGCCCATCAGGGAGTGAGGGCATAAATGGTAATGATCGGCAGATATCACTTGGAGGAAGACGCGGCAGGATATTTCATGGACATAGCGGAGAAATCAGCATCTGTCCAATATGCGGGAACAGATTAATGGTCATCGGCACGCGCAAACGCGGAATCGTCAACAGCGAAACGGCAAAAAATACGCTGGTCATACGGCGGCTGCAATGCAAGACTTGTGGCGGCATCCATCATGAACTGCCGGATATAGTAATTCCATATAAGTGACGCTGCGCTGAGACTGTAGAACAGATTATCGAAGGCGATACCGCCGGGATTAGGTGCGAAAACAGCACAATCTACCATATTAATGCGTGGTGGTCGTCCAGCCTTTTATATTTTGAAACCTTATCGAAGCCGCAGAACCGGCGCAATTCGGCTGAAAGCCGAAGGATGTTGAGCTTGAGCAAGAGGAAGAACCTTATGAAACTTTCGAGGGCGTATCGATGTGGCCGACCAAAACGGGAGTTGTAAGCCCGCCGAAACGCCGATGGAATATAGTCCTTAATGATGATGTGTGATTCGAGCAGTTGGATAAGCTTTGGCGGATTGTTGTCTATGCTGGATCAGACGATATTTGTGGTTGACGACAATTATACAAACCTTGCCGCGGTCGCCGAGGCGCTGGAGGATAAGTACAAGGTAGTAACGCTTCCGTCGGCTGTAAAGATGTTCTCCATCATGGAAAAGCTGACGCCCAACATGATACTGCTGGACGTCACAATGCCGGATATAGACGGGTT
>QMCE01000476.1_pt1 | contig 25116 bp, 16 predicted proteins | sample 1821851 | NCBI WGS metagenome assembly QMCE01 (sample SAMN09453174, study PRJNA476694) | Termite gut metagenome, whole genome shotgun sequencing project. | isolation source: worker | host: Odontotermes sp. | place: South Africa:Pretoria | collected 2016-01-28 | reverse complement strand
CCGGCATGCAATGGAACCCGGACACCAAATTCTGCTTTGAAGGGCTCGTTTACAGTAAATGTGACGGCATGGAATATGACCCGTCCTCGCAAATTTGTGTAGAAGATGTGGTTTTGCCTAAATGCGGCGCCAGCGGTTATATTCCGGCGCGAGAGTTTTGTGATACGCGCGAGGGCAAAGTTTATAAATGGGTAAAAATCGGTACCCAAACGTGGATGGCGGAAAACTTGAATTATGCCCCGAAAACCGGTAACAGCTGGTGTTATGATGAAGACCCGGCGAATTGTGACACTTACGGCCGGCTTTACGACTGGGAAACGGCAATGGAAGTTTGCCCCGCCGGCTGGCATTTGCCGGGCAGAGAGGAGTGGACAACATTGACGGATTTTGCCGGCGGTTCTTCAATTGCAGGAACCAAGTTAAAATCCAAAACCGGTTGTGACGGCACGGATGATTACGGCTTTGATGCTTTGCCGGGCGGCCGTCGCTTCCCCAGTGGCAATTTCATCGATGCCGGCAGTGACGGCCTTTGGTGGGCGGCTACGGAGTACAGTAGTGACGACGCCTACGATCGGGGCATGGGTTGTGACCGTGCTAATGTGGCTAAGGGCAGCTACCCCAAGAGTTACGGGCTCTCGGTGCGTTGCATCAAGGACTAAGATTTTCTGCTTGGCGAAGCGCGGCAGAAAATCCGCCGCAAGCGCAGCACGCGTCGCGTCGGTTTCTCGGGCATAAAATTAGGGATAGGGGATAGGGTTTGTTATGCATCCTCGTCATCCCGGCCTCTGAGCCGGGATCCAAGCCCGCCTGATCCTCCGTGGATTCCCCGGTCGGTGCCGGGGAATGACGGGAGAAGGATTGATCCTCTTTTGGACCCCGCATTCCTCGCGTTTTTACGCAGTCAGGACAATCGCGAGGCCAGGCTCGTGCGGGGTGACGAAAGAATGTCATCTATTTATCATTTAGTCGTAATGGACTTGCGACACCGGAAGTTACTTCGTAATTTGTAATTGAATAATTTCCCAAAAACCTATCCCCTAAGTTTTATGCCCGGAGAACGCTGTTCCATACCTGAAATTCCGGTTTTAAGGGGGTAGCGGAAGACCCGCCGTGCGCCCCGGCGACCGAAGGAAGCCGATTTCAGTTATTCCGGCATGTTCTTCATGGGATAATATACCCGAAGAACCTGGGCGCGCGATTGAGCGGGGCTGAAGCGAGGGGGCTTTCCCCCCAACCTGTTAAAAAAGGATTCATTCCCGTGCGACCTTCCGGATATGGGACTTTTTCCGCGCTTTTTACTATCTTTTGCTTTTCCGGATAGAGGATTTTATGGCTGCCGATAAAGATATGCTTGAAGAGTTGTTTCGCCTCCAATCATCTCTGAATGATTACATTTTCAGGAAAAAAGGGTTACAGGATAAAGACGGCCGGCCGCTCACCATGAGCCGTTTGATGCAGGCGGCAACGGAAGCCGAGCCGGGCCCGAATTCGGATACGAACATATGGCTTTCCCGGTTTCTTCAGGCGTTAAACGACGAATCGCGCGAGGTGAGCGAAGAACTTTTGTGGAAATGGTGGAGCAAAGATACCCTGAATATGGAAAACATTCGCGAGGAAATTGTGGATCAGCTTCATTTTTGGATTTCGCTCTCGCTCGCTTCCGGCATGAACGCAAAGGATGTTTTTGAACGTTACCTCCGAAAAAACGAGGTAAATATCAAGCGCCAGAATCAGGATTATTCAAAAAGTTCCAAACAAAACGGATAACGGTCAGGTTTATTAATTTATGGTAAAATCAATTATTCTCGGGATTATTCAGGGACTTGCGGAATTTCTTCCGGTTTCCAGTTCGGGGCATTTGGTGATTGCGGAAAGGCTTCTCGCGCTGAATCAGCCGGGGATGCTTTTCGATGTGATGCTTCACTTCGGTACGCTCCTTGCAGTGTTTGTGATTTTTCGCAAGCGGCTTCTGAGTTTGATTTTCGGGATTTGCCGGCGGAACCCGGAAGACCTCCGTTACGCAGGTTACATTATCCTCGCTTCGATTCCGACGGCGGTGATCGGAATCGGTTTTAAGGATCAAATCGAGTCGCTTTTTGAGAACCCGCGGGTGGTGTGTGCGGCGCTTCTCGTGACGGGTGTGATTTTATTTTGTACGCGATTTTCAAAAGCGCCCGAGTTTGAGGAGTCGAAAGCCTCTTCCATGAACTGGAAGCGAGCGCTCGCGGCGGGTACGGTTCAGGGTCTCGCCTGTATTCCGGGAATCAGCCGCAGCGGTTCTACCATCAGTTCCATGCTTTTTCTCGGGGTGAACCGGAAATACGCGGGTGAGTTCAGTTTTTTAATGAGCATTCCGGCAGTCGGCGGTGCGGCGCTTCTCGAGCTGAAAGACTGGATTTCCTGCCGCGGGGTGGATAGCGCCGAGTGTATTCATTCGGGGAACCTCGATCTCGCGCTTCTCGCGGGAATTGCCGCGGCATTCATCAGCGGGGTGATTGCGCTGAAATGGCTGCTCGGCTTCGTTCAAAAAGGAAAACTGCATTACTTTGCCTGGTATGTGTGGGCGGCAGGGATTCTCGGGCTGATTTTTATTCGATAACCAGAAACTTTAACCTCTTCTTTCGGAGAACAATTAACGATGGCAACAGAAAAAATGGAGTTCCAAACCGAGGTTCGCGATTTGCTGAACCTCATGATTCATTCTCTTTACAGCAATAAGGAAATTTTCCTCCGCGAATTAGTCTCCAATGCGGCAGACGCCCTGGATAAACGGCGGTTTCTTTCGCTTTCCGAAAGTTCGCTGTTACCGGCCGGTACCGAACTTCGCATTGACATTACCGTGAACCGGGAAGGAAAATTCATTACCATCGAAGATAACGGCATCGGGATGAACCGCGAAGATCTGATCAGCCATCTCGGCACCATCGCACGTTCCGGTACCAAAAATTTCCTCAAAGATTTGAAGGAAAACGATAAATCCGGCGTAGATTTGATCGGGCAGTTTGGTGTCGGATTCTATTCTTCTTTCATGGTAGCACACAAGGTGGAAGTGCACACCTTAAAAGCGGGAGAAACGCTGGGCCACCTGTGGACTTCCGAAGGGAACGGCGAGTTTGAAATTACGGAAGCTCCGAAACAAAATCCCGGCACAAAAATCACACTTTACCTGAAAGACGATGAAGATGTGAGCGAATTTGCAAGCGAATGGCAAGTGAGAAGCATTGTCCAGAAATACAGCGAATTTGTGTCTTACGGTATTTATCTGCACCCGGAACCGGTGAAAAATGAGAAAGGCGAACTCGAAATTAAAGAAGCCGAACGCCTGAATAAAAAGCAGGCCCTCTGGCGCCAACCCGAAAAGGAAGTGAGCGAAGAACAGTATAAGGAATTTTTCCAGGTGGTTTCTCATGAGGGTTCCGAACCGGCAGCCTGGAGTCACACACACGCGGAAGGTTCCCAGGAATTTTGGAGCTTGGTTTATATTCCGTCCAAAGCGCCGTTCAACATTTGGCATAACGAACGCGCTCACGGTTTGAAACTTTATGTGAAAAAAGTGTTCATCATGGACGACTGCAAGGAACTGCTCCCCACGTGGCTTCGCTTTGTGCGCGGCGTGGTGGATTCCGAAGATTTGCCGCTGAACGTGAGCCGCGAAATTCTGCAATCCAACAAGCTCATCACGCACATCCGCAAGCATGTCACGAAAAAAGTCCTGGACACTCTTGCGAATATGGCAGAGAAAGAATCCGAAAAGTATCTCGCCTGGTGGAAAGAACTCGGGATGATTTTGAAAGAAGGCTTCTACATGAACTGGGAGCATTTGGACGAGTTGAAGAAACTGCTCCGGTTTGAAAGTTCCAACACCGGAAAGGATTCTTATACGAGCCTTGCGGAATATGTCGCGCGTATGCCCGAAGGTCAAAAAGATATTTATTACCTGACCGGGGAAAACAAGGAAGCCGTTGCGCACAGCCCGCTTCTCGAAGTGTTCCGGGCGAAAGGGTATGAAGTTCTCTTTATGACGGACACTATTGACGAATTTATGATGGGAAGCCTGAATGAATTTGAAGGGAAAAACTTCCGCGATATTAGCCGCGGCGATGTGGAATTCGAGAAGAACGACGAAGAGAAAAAAGCGGAAGAAGAATCCAAAACCTCGTTCAAAGGGCTTTGTGAATATCTTCAAAAATCGCTGGATGATTCGATTAAGGAAGTGCGCATCACCACCCGCCTGAAAGATAGCCCTTGCTGCCTTGTGACCGGCGAAGATGCCATGAGCAGCCGTATGGAACGCATGATGGAGGCCATGGGGCACGGGAAAGCGGAAAAATCCAAGCGGATTCTTGAAATCAACCCGGCGCACCCGATTTGCGCGATGCTGAAAGAAAAGCTGGAAAGCACAGGCGATCTCGGTGACTGGTCGAAAGCGCTTTACGGCGGCGCGCTCCTTGCCGAAGGCGGGCAACTCCCGAACCCGGCGGAATACGTGCAGGCGATCAATCAATTGCTTACGGCAACAGCGAAGTAAACAGTAACGTTTACGATAAATATTTAAGACGGTCGAAAGATCGTCTTTTTTTATTGGAAGTGCGGGGAGACGATTCTCCGGCTTGGACCCTCCGGTCGAGCCGGAGGGTGACGGTGGTATGATACCCGCATTCGTCTCTACATCCCAAACCCGATACCCAAATTTCCATATCCCCTGCCCTATTCCCCGTTTTTCATACTCGAAGATCATGCCAAGGGGGCGGCGCAGACAAAGAAAGTCTTACATACCAGAACGGACTAGGGGGGAGCGGAAAACGGAGCGCGCCGCCCGGCGACTGAAAGAAGCCGAATAAGGCGGCGGGAACAACTCCGGTTGCAGCGAGGGGGAGATTCCCCCTCCTTTCAATCTTACCCTCGAATCAGGTTCAGCGCGCTGCCCGCTTTAAACCATTCCCATTGCTGAGTATTGTAAGTGTGCTGCAGGCGGATTTCATCGAAAGTGCCGTCTTCGTGAGCGGCGATCAGCGTGAAGGGTTTTCCGGGGGCAAATGTTTCGAGTCCGAGAATATCAAACCGGTCTTTTTCCCGAATTTTGTCGTAGTCCGCCGGAGTTTCAAACGTGAGCGCGAGCATTCCCTGTTTTTTGAGGTTCGTTTCGTGAATGCGGGCAAAGCTTTTGACAATCACCGCTTTGACTCCAAGGAAACGGGGTTCCATTGCCGCATGTTCGCGGCTCGATCCTTCACCGTAGTTTTCATCGCCGATCACGATGGAACCGAGCCCGGCCTCCCGGTAATATTTGGCGAGTTCGGGGACAGCCGTCCATTCTCCGTTCGGATTTTGAACGCGATTGGCTTCTCCGTTAAAGGCATTGATCGCCCCAATCAAAAGGTTTTGGGATATGTTTTCCAAATGCCCGCGGTATTTGAGCCAGGGCCCCGCCATGGAAATATGGTCGGTGGTGCATTTTCCTTTTACTTTAATGAGGAGCGGCACTTTTTTCGGGTCTTTGCCGTCCCACGGGGCAAATGGGGCCAGCACCTGAAGGCGGGCACTTGCTTCCGGAATCCGGACTTGAATGGCGGAACCGTCTTTTGCCGGGGCCTGGTAGCCTGCGTCAAGGGCTTCAAACCCCTTTTCCGGGAGTTCTTTCGTTTCGGGCGGTGTCAAACGCACGTTTTCACCGCGTTCGTTCATCAGTGTGTCCGTATCCGGGTTAAACAGGAGATTCCCGGAGAGAGCGGCGATCACCGCCATTTCGGGACTGCAGACAAAGGCATGCGTGTTCGGGTTTCCGTCGGCGCGTTTGGCAAAATTCCGGTTAAAAGAATGCACTATGGCGTTCAATTCTTTTTTATCGGCACCGAGGCGGTCCCACATGCCGATACAGGGGCCGCAAGCGTTGGTCATCACGGTCGCGCCGAACTTTTCAAAAATCGCCATGAGTCCGTCGCGCTCGGCGGTATAACGCACGAGTTCCGAACCGGGATTGATAATCAAAGGCACTTTCGGCTTCAAACCTTTTTCGAGAGCCTGCTCAATTAAATTCGCCGCCTGATAAAGATCTTCGTAGCTCGAATTGGTGCAGCTTCCGATCAGAGCGGCGCTCACTTGAGCCGGAGAATTAAATTCTTTCAGCGATTCGCTCATGTTTTCCACGGAGAAAGCGCGGTCGGGGCTGAACGGGCCGTTGTAATGCGGCTTCAATTCCGAGAGATTAATTTCAATTACACGGTCGAAATACTCTTCCGGAGCCGCTTCAATTTCCGCATCCGGCCGGAGATGTTCCGCAATCTCATTTGCCGCAAGCGCCACGGCTTCGCGGCCGGTGGATTTCAGATAGCATTCCATGGATTCATCGTAACCGAAAGTGGAGCAAGTGGCCCCAACTTCGGCGCCCATATTGGCTATGGTCGCTTTTCCCGTAGCCGAAAGGCTTCGCGCGCCTTCGCCGAAATATTCGAGAATCGCGTTGGTACCGCCTTTCACGGTGAGGATTCCGGCAAGTTTTAATATGACATCTTTGGCCGAAGCAAAACCGGAGAGTTTTCCGGTAAGTTTTACGCCGATGATTTTCGGGTATTTCAATTCCCACGGGAGATCGACCATCGCGTCCACCGCATCGGCTCCGCCCACACCGATGGCGAGCATGCCCAGCCCGCCGGCATTGACCGTGTGAGAATCCGTGCCGATCATCATTCCGCCGGGGAACGCATAATTTTCAAGAACCACCTGGTGAATAATGCCCGCACCCGGTTTCCAAAAATCAATGCCGTATTTCGCGGAAACCGATTCCAAAAACGCATATACTTCTTTATTTTCTTCAAGCGCAAGCGGTAAATCTTTGGCGACGCCATCGCGGGCCGTGATCAAGTGATCGCAATGTACCGACGACGGCACGGCTGTTTTTGCTTTCCCCGCGGTCATAAACTGGAGGAGAGCCATTTGAGCGGTGGCATCCTGCATGGCCACCCGGTCGGGATGAAATTCGGCAAAATCGGTGCCGCGACGGTAAGCGCGTTCGGCCCCCGATTCAACTAGGTGAGAATAGATAATTTTTTCCGTGAGCGTTAAGGGACGGTTTAAGACTTTCCGCGCAAAAGCGATGCGCCCCGGAATTTTTGCATAAAGAGCCTGAATCATTTCCAAATCAAAAAGCATAATCACCTCTCCTGTTAAGCATTAAAAATCAAATAGCCGAGATAAATTCCGTAAAGGGCAACGAGCACAATACCTTCCGGCCTTGAAATGTGGCGCCCCGAAAAACATACCGGCAAACAGAGCAAAGAAACAAAGATCATAACCGGAATATCAAACCGAACGGCCGCCGGCAAAACGGGAATCCCCTGCGGCGAAAGTAAAAGCGAAAAACCAAGCACGCCGAGAATATTAAAAACCCCGCTCCCGACCACATTTCCTACGGCAATATCATGTTCCCCTTTAAAAGAAGCGACGATCGAAGTGACAAGCTCCGGGAGAGAGGTTCCGGCAGCGACAATCGTGAGTCCGATCACCAGATCGCTGACTCCGAAGAACTTTGCGATCGACACCGCGCTATCCACTAAAAATCTCGAACCGAGTACCAGGAAAGCGAGCCCGAGAATCACCCAAAAAATATTGAAGAATAAGGCGGTCTTCTTTTGCGGCGAGGCTTCTTCGGCGACCTGTTGCTTTTCGCGCCGTCCCGAATAAATTTGAAACCCGATATAAAGGAATAACCCGAGCGACAAAATCAATCCCGAAATCCATGTCAAAGTTCCGCTCCGCGCCAAAAAGTAAAGCAGAATCGAGACAAAAATCAAGATCGGCACTTCCACGCGAATCATGCGGCGCGCCACTTTCAACGGAAGAATCGCCGCCGAAACGCCGAGAATCATAAGTACATTGAAAATATTGCTCCCGACTACATTCCCGAGGACAATGCCGCCGCTTCCGGAACCCGCTGCTTGCAAACTCACGGCAAATTCGGGAGAACTGGTGCCGAATGCCACCACCGTAAGCCCGACAACCAAAGGGGAAATCCCGATAAACATCGCTATCCGGGAAGCTCCCAAAACGAGCCGCTCCGCGCCGATAACCAATAGAACAAGCCCGGCAATTAAAGAAAGAACGATCATCGGAACTTCACCCTCATCAAAAAACTCACGAATTCGCGGTTAAAAAATCCCGGCAATTTTGCTCAAATTCCGCTAAATAGGATTTCGCTTCCTTCGCCATCGCTTCGGGGGTGTAACCGAATTTACTTTCGAGAATGTTTGCCGGAGCCGAAGCGCCGAAACGGGAAAGTCCGATCGTTTTTCCGAAACCGCCCACCACTTTTTGGAACAAAAGCGGAAGTCCGCTCGAAAGGGCGAGCACCGGAGTCCAGGGAACAATCGTGCTTTCCTGATATTCTTTGCTCTGCTTTTGAAAGCGGCTCGGAGAAATCATGGAAACGACACGCACCGCAAGCCCTTCGCTGCGGAGAATTTCCGCCGCCCGGTGATTCAGGTAAACATCGGAACCGTTTGCCACGAGCGTAAGCCCGGGGCGTTTGCCGGGTTCCGTGTTATCGCTTACGATATAAGCTCCCTGACGGCATTTTTTAGCCTCTTGATAACGGGTCGCATTTCCGGGAACGGGAAGGGCTTCCACCACCTGGCGCGTTAAAATCAGAGCGGTCGGACTTTCCGAATTTTCAAAAGCCATTTCCCAGGCGGCCACCGTTTCTGCGGCATCTGCCGGGCGGAGCACGAGCATCTCGGAATTCCCGTTTTCCTTTTCCAGAAGTTCGAGCAGGCGAATTTGAGTTTCGTGTTCGATCGGTTGGTGGGTCGGGCCGTCTTCTCCGACGCGGAAACTATCGTGAGTAAAGACGTACTTGACCGGGAGCCCCATCAGGGAGGCGAGCCGGATCACCGGTTTCATATAGTCGCTGAACACAAAGAACGTGGCACAGATCGGATAAAGCCCCGGATGAAGGGCGATACCGCAGGCAATCGCTCCCATCGTGAGTTCCGCCACACCGACCTGAATAAATGCCCCTTTGAAATTCCCCGGGCGGAAAATGCCGGTTTTATCGAGGAAAGCCTGCGTGTTATCGCTGTTGGAGAGATCGGCGGAACTGCAAATAATATTCTGGTAGTTTTCGGCGAGGTAACCGAGAACCGTGCCCGAAGTCACGCGGGTGGCCACTCCCTCTTTAACGGGAAACGCGGAAAGGTCGAGAGAAATTCCCTTGCCGGAGGTCCAGGAATCCAGCTTGGCGGAAAGCTCCGGATTTTTTTCATCCCACGCTTTTTTCTCCGCTTTCCAGGCCTTCGCGGCTTCTTTCAATTCGGCGAGGCGTTCTTCAAATGCCGCACTGACTTCCGGGAAAATCCGGAACGGATCTTCCGGGTTTCCGCCGAGATGCTTTACCGTATTTTCGGTAGAGGCACCCGCCGCATTGAGCGGCTGACCGTGAGTTTCCACTTTACCTTCAAAAGAAGCTCCATCTGCCGCCACGGCACCTTTTGCCATCGTGGTATGCCCGATGACAATCACCGGTTTTTCGGTTTCCGCCCAAGCCATCCGGAACGCTTTGCGGAGTTCGGCGATATCGTTTCCGGCACATTCCACCACGCGGAAACCCCATGCCTCGTATTGCTTTTTAAAATCGTGGCTCATGACTTCTTCGGTGCGGCAGGAAAGCTGTACCTGATTCGCATCGTAAAAGAAAATAAGGTTCGAAAGTTTCAAATGCCCGGCAACGCGCCCCACGCCGTAAGCGATTTCTTCTTCTACGGAGCCGTCGGAAACGAGCACTACGGTTTTGTGAGAGAGAATGTCACCGAAACGCTCCACCATAAAGCGTTCGGCAATGGCAGAACCGAGAGCGACCCCGTGACCGAGTCCGAGCGGGCCCGATGTGTTTTCAATGCCTTCATGCACGGAAAGTTCCGGGTGCCCCGGGGTGCGGGAATCCAATTGCCTGAAATTTTTTAAATCCTCAAGCTGAAGCCGCCCGGTAAGGGCAAGCTCCGAGTAGAGAAGCGGAGACATGTGTCCCGGATCCATGAAGAAACGATCGCGGGCAATCCATTCCGGATTTTCCGGATCGAATCGGAGAAACTCGCTGAAAAGAAGAGAGATTGCGTCCGCTGCGCCCATCGCCCCGCCCGGGTGCCCCGATTTTGCTTTCTGCACCATCGCGGCGGAAAGAATCCGGACATTATCTGCAATTTTTCTCACGACTTCATCTTTCACTGGAACCTCAAAAAGAAGATAAGGATTTGCGCGCCAAAGTTAGTTTTTTTTAGAATATTCAGCAAGTTGGTATTTCAAAAAAACTATATTCCGGACATCGTTGTTTTCTTTTGAAAAGAAAGGGCTTTTTATTTTATGGCATTTATCCGAAATTTGCTGCATCCGGCAGGTATTATCGGCACGGTTCTTGCAGTATTGATCCCTTTCCTGATATACCTCGCCCCTCACATCGGGCTTAAAGATTTTCTCGCTTTCGGCGATATGCGGTTTACGTTTCCGTTATTCCTCATTCAGTTTCTCGGTGGGCTTCTTCTTCTGATTTTTCTTTTCAAAGACGGCTCTAATTGGATCAAAGCTCAATTACCGGCCAAAACCTTTCTCATTCTGCTCGGAGTTTTCGCTCTTGCGGTTACGCTTTTTGCCGCCGCCGGAATCGAAGCGCGGCACCGCGTTCAAAGCGATGAGAGCATTTTCCTTTCCGTGGCCCAAAATTTTTACCACTCTCACACTTCGGCAACCTGTAATCAAGGCATTTTTGAAGACGGCACGCTCAATTGCCTTCAAGACACTCACACCTTCAAAACCAAAGGACTTTCGTTCCTTTATTTTTTGGGGATGCCGTTATTCGGGAGTGATCTGCACTGGATTTTTAATTTTCATCTCGCTCTCCTGTTTTTCACGATCCTCATTTTTTTCATCGCTTTGAATGCCTGGTTCAAACGCCCGCTTTTTGCCGCCATCGCCGCATTTCTGCTCGCGCTCCAACCGACACTTCTCTTTCAGTTCCGGGCGATGTCTGTGGAACCGCTCTATGTGTTTCTGCTGGCCCTCGTACTTCTCGTCTGGAAATGGGCACTGGATCGAAACACGTTAAAACACTGGATTTTATTTGCGCTTTTACTCGCCTTCTTTGCCCAAACCCGGCAGGAAACCGTCTTTTGTTTCCTCGCCTTTATCGTTCTTTCGCTCCCAAAGATCCTCGATAAAAAAGATGCGAAAGCGCCCGCTTTTTTCTTTACGCTTTCTCTCTTCTCCGCTCCCATTCTATTCACCATCAGTTATTTCCAGGGCTACGGTTTTCAGGGCGGCGAATACAAAGCACATGGGCATTTTATCGAAAATATCACCCGTAATTGGGAAGTCATGACAAGGCCGCTCGGTACCGATGGGCTCCTTGCCAACCCGTTTCTTTCCGGCTTCACTTACCTCGCCGCCCTCGGGCTTTGCATTTTCCTGTTGATGGTCGTTTGGGATTTTTCTCAAAAAAAATACGGAAAAAGTATTCCGGTTTTTTTGTTTCTCGTGCTTTACCACATTCAGGCCTACGCGATTTTTGAAAATGTCTCCGGCGATTTCACCATTGAAATCAACCAGCGTTATGTACTCGTGATTTTCCCGCTGATGGCGTTCCTTGCCGCGATTCCCCTTTACACTCTCGTTTATTTCTTATTCCGCAATCGTTTTTCGGCGCAGGTACAATTTACGGCCGCCGCTATTTTTGCTGTTTTACTTGCGGCGAACACTTTCCGGTATCATGAAAGTTTCAAGAAAAACATCATGTATAACCGCAATCATTTAACCTCGGAGCAGGTGGAAATTCATAAATGGCTCTCCGCTCTCCCGGGTGCGGAAAACGCATTATTTGTGTATGCGCGCCCTTATCATTTCATCGGTTACGGGTATTCTTCGATTCACTACGACCGTATCCGCTCCATGACAGATGGCGAACTTGAAAAATTTCTCGAAAAATACGGCGGCGAAGTTTATTACCTCCGCGGGCTTGATTGCTGGGACAGCAAAACGTATCACGCCAAAGCGGTAGAACACCGCATTCCCACCACTTGCGATATTTTTGAAAGAGAAAACAAATTAACACCGGTTTACCAGACAAACGTGCTGAACAGTTACCGCCTGAGTGTTTCCAAAATTCAAAAACGGAAACGTTTTCACTTCGAAGATTTCATTTCTTCGCTCACCGTAAATAACGACGGAGAAAACGGAATTGTGGTGCGAACGGAAACCAAAGAAGCGGCGGCAAAAGAACCTTGGAGACTGCACCTCATGCTGAACGATTCCAAAGAACTGTTAAACGTTCCTTTGGGAGAATTGAGAGTCCAGTACGATACCATCCGAAACGCACCGCACCCCGTTCCGGGCTATAACCGTTTCCATGCCGTCATACTCAATGCGGCAAGCGGCGACACGCTTTACAATACGACGATAGATCAATTCTTCGATAACGGCGGAAAAACGGTTCCGCTCGTTTCTATTCCCGTTTTCGGAGCAAGGCAAGACTGGGGGCAGCTCCGGAAAAATCTTTCGGTGGAAGGAAACCCGCTCACGATCAACGGCAATGTCTATTCCGAAGGCTTCGGTACCCACGCCAATTCGGTCATTCAATTCAAACTCGAAGAAAAATATTCTCATTTTGCGGCCACCATCGGGCTCGATGATGAAGCGATATGCAGCGACGGATTTAAGTTCCGCGTTCTCGGCGACGGCGTGCTTTTATACGAATCCCCTCTCGTAAACCCTCTCCGGACTTTTTCGATCATGGTCCCGCTTCAGCAGGTGAAAATACTCACTCTCGAATCCGACCGGGCGGGCTCCATGGACTGCGATCACGTAAACATTGTATTCCCGACCCTAACCCTCTTATAAGTTATGTTACTATCCGTTATTGTCCCGCTTTACAATGAAGAAGAAGTTGTCGAAAAAACGTTTCGCACCCTCGAAGAAGAACTCCGTTCGGTAGAGCATGAACTCGTATTCGTAAACGACGGTTCCAAAGACCGTACCCTAGAAATTCTCGAACCGCTCGTTCGCGGAACGCACCACAAAATCGTTTCTTTCAGCCGGAACTTTGGGCACCAGGCCGCTTTCAGCGCCGGGCTACGCCATGTGACGGGAGATGCCGTGGTGATCATCGACGGCGACCTTCAGGATCCGCCCGCTCTCATTCACGAAATGCTTGAAAAATGGCGTGAAGGCTATCAGGTCGTTTACGCTCAGCGCCACAAACGCGCCGGAGAAACGTGGTTCAAAAAAATCACGGCGCACTTTTATTACCGTATTCTTCATTCCCTGACAAGCATTGAAATTCCTCCGGACACCGGCGATTACCGCTTAATGGATCGTTGTATTGTAGAACAGCTAAACGGGCTTCCGGAACGCAGCCGTTTTTTACGCGGACTCGTTTGCTGGGTGGGTTTTAAACGTATCGGAATTACTTACGACCGCGCCGAACGCGCCGCCGGTACCTCCAAATACCCGCTCCGGAAAATGCTTCGCCTCGCGATAGACGGCATCACGAGTTTCAGTACCACACCGTTGAAAATCAGTTTTATGGCGGGGTGTATAGCCACCATTATTGCGCTCGGCGTATTTATCTGGAGTATTCTTGAAAAAATTCTCGCCCCGGAAACTACGGTACCGGGTTGGGCATCCCTTATGACTGCAATCGTCTTTTTCGGCGGCGTACAGTTAATATCCATCGGCATTGTCGGGGAATATATCGGCCGCATCTACGAAGAAGTAAAACAGCGCCCGCTCTATATTGAGGATAAGTGTGAAAAATAAACTGTTTGTCATGAGCGCCCCGAGCGGTGCCGGTAAAACAACTCTCAAAGATTTAGTCATCTCGGAATTTCCGGACATTCGGTATTCCATATCCGCCACAACGCGGGCGCCGCGGGATGGTGAAGCGGACGGGGTTCATTACTTTTTTAAGACAAAAGAAGAATTTTCTTACATGATCGAAAATAATCTTCTCGTGGAATGGAACGAAGTTCACGGGAATTATTACGGCACTCCGAAAAGTTTCGTAGAAGAGACACTCGCCGCCGGATTTCGTGTGATTTTCGATCTCGATGTTTTCGGGAAAATCAATTTCGACAAAGTGTATCCCGAATCCACGGGAATTTTGGTACTCCCGCCGAGCTTTGAAGTGCTGGAGCAGCGGCTGCGCGCCCGCAACACCGATTCCGAAGAGGTAATCCGGCTCCGCCTGGAAAACGCCAAAAAAGAAATCGAATTTGCAAAAGCGTACGGTAAATACGAAATTATCCTCATCAACGATAATCTCGAAAGGGCCGCCGAAGAACTGCGCCAAATTTTACGGAAACGGGATTAGGGCGTGTTCAAACAATCGTAAATTTTCCGTCGGCGTAGTCGATTTTCACCGGAATATCGGGTTTTACTTTTCCCGATAATATCGCGTGAGACAATACGCGTTCGACTTCTTTTTGCAGGAATCTTTGAACCGGGCGGGCACCGAACTGCGGGTCGAAAGATTGTTCGCTCACCGCTTTCAAGGCCGCATCCGTCGCCGAAACCAGGTAACCTTGCCGCGCGGCGCGGCCCGCGAGGGCTGCAAATTTCAGGCGTGTAATCGCAAGGATTTCCTCTTTCTTTAAAGAGTGGAATACAAGAACCTCATCCAGGCGGTTCAAAAATTCCGGACGGAAAAACCGGCGGAGTTCCGGCATCAGCTCTTCTGCGGTTACATCCTTGTTCCCTTCAAAATGGTGGGCTCCGAGATTTGAGGTCATGAGCACGAGCGCATTCTTGAAACTCACCACGCGCCCTTTGCCGTCCGTGAGCCTTCCGTCGTCAAGCACCTGGAGGAGCGCGTTGAATACATCGGGGTGCGCTTTTTCCACTTCATCGAGAAGCACCACACTGTAAGGGTGTGTCCGCACGGCTTCGGTTAATTGCCCGCCTTCTTCGTAGCCTACGTATCCCGGCGGCGCGCCGATCAAGCGCGAAACGCTGTGTTTTTCCATGTATTCGCTCATATCCAGGCGAATCATCGCGTGCTCGCTGTCGAAAAGTTCCGCGGCAAGCGCGCGGGCCAGTTCCGTTTTCCCCACGCCGGTAGGCCCAAGGAAAAGGAAACTCCCGATGGGTGCATTTTCCCGGGAAAGTCCGCTCCGGTTTCGGAGGATCGCTTCCGATACCGCTTCCACGGCCTGATCTTGCCCGATCACACGTTCATGCAGGCGTTCATCCAAGTGAAGCAGTTTTTCCCGTTCTCCTTCGCGCAGGCGCGTGACCGGAATCCCTGTCCAGCGGCTGACCACGAGCGAAATGGTTTCTTCATTCACTTCCTGTGTGAGTTCGCCCGCGGCCATATCCCGATTTATGTTTTCTTCTTTTGCCCGGATTTCCTTTTCCAGTTCGACAATCGTATTGTATTTAAGTTCCGCCGCGCGATTTAAATCATAGCGCGCTTCGGCCTGTTCCATTTCTTCTTTTGCCCCGCGCAGTCTCTGCTTCAACTCGCGCAAATCCGAAAACCCGGCCCGCTGTTCTTGCCAGCGCGCCTGCATTTCCGAAACGGCCGCCGAAGTGAGGGCTAGTTCCTTTCGAAGTTCTTCCAAACGGCGCATACTGTGCGCATCCGTCTCTTTGGAGAGCGCCTGTTCTTCGATTTTCATTTGAAGCTCGCGGCGCTGCAGGTTATCAAGCGCTTCCGGCACCGTATCAAGCTGCGTTTTCACCATACTCGCCGCTTCATCCATCAGGTCAATCGCCTTATCCGGCAAAAACCGGTCGGCAATGTAACGGCTTGAAAGTTTTACCGCCGCCACAAGCGCGTTATCATGCAATCGCACACCGTGATGGGATTCAAAACCCTCTTTAATCCCGCGGAGAATGGAAAGCGCTTCCTCTTCGGAGGGTTCGAAAACGCCGACAGGCTGAAACCGGCGTTCGAGTGCGGAATCCTTTTCGATGTATTTCCGGTATTCCTGCGTGGTGGTAGCGCCGATACAGTGAAGTTCGCCGCGGGCAAGACGCGGTTTTAACATATTGCCGAGATCCATGCTCCCTTCTGTTTTTCCCGCACCGACAATGGTGTGGAGTTCATCGATAAAGAGAAGCGTATTCCCGTCTTCTTCGAGAGCCTCCAGCACCGCTTTCATGCGTTCTTCAAAATCGCCGCGATACTTCGCGCCGGCAATCAACGCCGAAAGATCCAGCGCAAACAACTTTTTGCCTTTGAGTGCGTCCGGGACATCGCCCCGGTGAATACGCTCGGCGAGCCCTTCCACAATGGCGGTTTTCCCCACCCCGGGTTCCCCAACGAGCACCGGATTATTTTTTGTTTTCCGCGAAAGAATGAGAATCACACGGCGGATTTCTTCTTCCCGCCCGATCACCGGGTCTAATTTTCCTTCGGCACAGAGACCCACCAATTCGCGCCCGTAAAGTTTTAACGGGGATTGTTCTTCGGCGACCGCCGCGGCACTCATCGGGTCGGAAAGCCAGGTTTCCACCACTTCCGCCGAACCTAATTTATCTTCAAAAACTTTCACCAAACGCCGGTTTTCCGCAAACCGCATGAGACTCACCAAAAGGTCACCGGGAGAAGCCGCTCTCGATGTTTGCCTTGCCGCCTGCACGGCCGCCCGCAATACGCGCGAGAGGTCATTATCCGGACGGCTATCCGGATTTACTCCCGAAACTTTCGGCACGGAGTCCAAAAAAAGGACGAGTAAAGCCCGCGTTTCCCTGGTTTTCAGATTTTTTGCCTTGTAAAGATTTTTAAGGCGCGCATCCGGATTTTCAAGAAGTGCGCAAGCGAGATGAACCACACCCAAATAGGAATGAGAATTTCGATCCATCAATTCCTGAGCTTTCCCTAAAACTTTTTCACTATCGTTATTATAATCGGACATTTTTTACCTCGCTTTCAATAAAGCAAAATCCTTGCCAAAAAAATATCATTATTTTCAAAGCCTTAACGAGTGAAATACGTTTCAAAAAGAAACGTTTTCTGTTTTTATGGGTGATTCCCTCAACTCCATTGCGTTCATCGGGTATGAAAATTGGGGATAAGGGACATGAAACAATTACGAATTACGTAATTGTTTCGTCAGTGCTATTCGCACTTTCTCACCCCTGCGGGGCTCCTCACTATCGCTACGGAGTCCTAAATGCTCATATAAATTCACATTTGGTCGTAATTATATGCAATTTCGGAGGTTACCTCGTAATTCGTAATTCGTAATTCCGTATAGGTTGTATCACCAATTCCAGCCATGAACGCAAATTCAGGGGACTGCGCGGTTTTTAACCCCGCAGAATTGTTGCAGAAACCTGCATTTTTTCCTAAACCCCATCCTAAACGCTAAACGTCCATACTCGAAGAACAAAGAACGCGTTTCAGCAGTTTCTAGTTCTTGTATTTCACGAGCTTTCTATTCAATAACGTCCGGCCTGCCGCATTACGCACCATGACTACATAGCTTCCGCTCGCTTTCAGAAGTTCGTGAGAATTTAAGTTTACGGGTGCATGATAGGTTTTTTGAAAAACCCGGTTTCCTTTCAAGTCATAAATACTCACCGTTAAATTAGGGGAAGCCAATATCAATTGATTTCCGCTCAAATCGGCAAATAATGAGATTGGGCGCACGACCGGTCTTTTGTTTTTAAGCGACCAATCCGCAGGCATGCGGGCGGCAATGCCGCGCCCCGCTGTGGAACGATACACCACGCCGAAAGTATTCATATCACCGCGCACAAAGTTTCCGTTGGCAAGGGCTCCGAAGGCATGCTTCTCATCATCCACACGCACCCAGCTTTTAGCCTCATCAATGGATTGCCAAACTCCCTTTTTGCCGTCAATAGTTCCGTAAATGTAAATGGCGGGGTAAGTTTTACCGGGCGCTTCCTTACCGAAACCGATCGCCTCGGCATGCTGAACCCGTTGCGTATAACCGGGGTCACTTTCGGGATCGACAGTATGGAACGTAAGCCCGCCATCGGTAGAGCGCGCCAAAGAACCCTGTACCGGATTATCCAGCGTTTCCTTATCCCAACCTACACCTACGACCCATACATGCCCTTTCACTCCGGGCGTCACCTGCATATCGGTTGTCCAGGAAACGTTTGCAGTACTTCCCCCGGCAGTGAATGATTTTCCGGCATCGTTGCTGATATAAACTTTTCCGCTCACGTATGCATAGAATACGTCAGGGTCCACAGGGTCCGCTTTGGGGTAAGATTGATTGGGAGAAACTCCGGAGGCCGTTTCCCAGGTGGCACCGAAATCTTCGGTCCGGAGCAGAGAGTTTCCTCTTTCCGGAGCCCACAACACCACCTTACCGTCCGCCGATACGGCGATTTTTCCGGCAAAATTTTGTCCGGGGTTCGGGTGTGTGACAAATTTTTTCCATGTTTTGGCGGTGTCTTCGGAATAATACAGCGGAAACCGGTAGTCGGCATTGCTTTCCTGTTTGTCGTCTCCGCCGACTCTCACAACGATATTCGGTTGAAGAGCCGCAAAAGCGATACTATAAGTACTTCCGATTCTCGGATCGTGCCGGCTTCCCAAAACAGGTTGGGTAATATCATGATGCACAAAGCCATCGTAATCCATAATTACCGTAACCAAAGGCCCGCCCGGAATGCTCACCAAATCAAGGGGCACCGTTTCCTCAATGCCGTGCACGGTAAATTTAAAGCGAAAACGTTCGCCGGGAGTGAAATCGTCCGCCATATAAATACCGTTTCCGGAGGTTGCAAAAACGCGTTTGGCATTAAACGGATCTATTTCCACACTCCCTGTCCAGTGAATGCTTTCCCCTTCGATCCAGTTAAAACCGTTTTTGGAAAGCAACGCCATTTTTTCGTTTCCTGTGGGGTTGTAAGCCTGTTCATCGGTGAGGCCGCCCAAAACGGTTTTCCAGGTAGCGCCGCCGTCCTGACTCGCAAAAATTTTATCGCCGTGAGCCACTTTGTTGGAATTTTCCCAAAGCTGGGGCATCCAGGCATTAATGGTAGAAGCCACGATAATGTTGGAATCCGCGCCGCCGCCGATCGAAATTCCGCCGACACCGCCCAAATAAGCGCCCCAGCCGCCGTCACCGGACGGGTCATCCACTAAATTTTCAGGAGAAATGTTCGTCCAGGTTTTTGCTTCGGTATCGTATTTTAAAAGAGCTCCGCGGCTGGGTCCGTTGCCGTGAGGGCCGGCATAAGCGGCGGCCGCCACATAAAGAAATTTACCGCCCGGCGTGAGTACGGCTCTTTGAGGCATCAAAGATTTGGAGAGAGTCGGAAACGCAACCGCCGTCCAGGTTGCTCCGGCATCATCACTCATATAAAGATTATCGGATTCTCTGGAAAGACCGATAAAAATCCGGGTCGTGCCCGCCGCCGATTTCTTGTTCCCGTCGAACAAAACCATGTTGATACCGAGATCGTTGGCAAGAGTAGGGGCGCTTGCTACCTTAGCCCACGTATCGCCGCGGTTCGTACTTTTCCAAAGACCGTCATTGCGAGTACCCACCAAAAGAATATCGGGATTATTGGGGTCTACGGCCAGGCGCTCTCCGTTTTGCCGGCCCATGCCGTTTCCGTTGGTTTTAAATTGCGCCGTCACATTCACGGTATCGAAGGATTCCCCGTAATCATCGGAACGCAAAATCATGGTTTTTCCACTGTTCCAGTAAGAAGTGCCGGCAAACAGGTACACACGATTTGAATTGGATGGGTCCAGCGCGAGAGCATCGACTCCCATCAGTCCCATGGCTCCGGAACCGATCCAATCGGTAATGCTCACCCATGACTTATTGGCCTCATTCCAACGGTAAGCGCCGCCCACATCCGTGCGGGCATAAATCACATTTTGTTCGGTTTTGGAAGTAATCAGCGCCGATACAAAACCGCCGCCGCCCATGACCACATTCCCCCATTTATAATCGGATTGTGCGGTAAGGGTGACAGCACCAAATAAAAACAACGTAAAAATGATTTTGAATAGATTCATAATTTTTCTTTTATGGTTGAGATTTACATACCCATAAGTAATATAAACTCTTTTCGTTTAAAAAGATCATAGTCAACGAATTTGAAACAGGTTTTATACCCCGTCCTCGCGAGTTACTCGCTATCATTGCCGTAATGAGTGTTCATCGGGCATGAAAGCCGGGGATAAGGGAGGAATCAATTACGGAGTAACCTCCGGTACCACATGTGATTACGACTGCGACTATTGAGAGCCTTTAGGACTCCACAGCGATAGCGAGGAGCCCCGCAGGGGTGAGAAAGTGCGAATAGCACTGACGAATCAATTATGTAAATCTTACATACCACCGCGAACTAAAATAATGCGATAACAGTGAGGCGGAAGACTTCCGTAAGGAAGCCTCCCCGTTTTCACGGGGACAGGCTCCGGGGACTAGGTCGCGGCCATCCAGGTAATTTCAGATATGAACACAGGTATTGTTTCTTACTGGATTGCCACACGCGTTCCGCGTTCGCAATGGCATTACATGTCGGCCAAGCGAAGCATGATCCGGGACGATCAACGGGCTTGGATTCTGAACCATCCTGGACTTGTTTCAGGATCAGAATGACACGGGCATCAAGAAAAATCCAACTCACGCTGTGAAAACGTAATTCGTCATTGAAAGGCGCAGCCTTTCCGTAATTCGTAATTAAACTTAAACGTCCCCCAACAAAAGAACTTCTTAAAATTCCAAATTATCGATCAGGCGGGTTTTGCCGCTGAAACCGGCCACTAAAACAACCGCCTCTTCTTTCAAAAGTCCGTGAAGCGGTTTTAGATCTTTCCGGTCGGCAATCTCAATATATTGAACGACAATGCCGCTCATCAGCATGGGGCGCATGACAATATCGCGCAAAGCGGAAACCCGGCGTTCTCCGGCATCGTAAGCCGTTTTTCCGGCAAGAAGCCCGCGGTAAATGCCCGCGGCATTCGCACGTTCGATTTCGCTCATGTATTCGTTGCGGCTGGAACGCGCCAGCCCCGACTCTTCCCGAATGGTCGGGAGAAGCTCTACCCGAATATCGAAATTCAAATCCTCCGCCATCCGCCGGATCAAAAAGGCCTGCTGGTAATCCTTTTTCCCGAAATACGCCCGGTCGGCTTTCGTGATGGCAAAAAACTTGGCAACCACCGTAAGCACTCCGCGGAAATGCCCCTCGCGATATTTTCCGCAATACGCATTTTCAAGAGACTCGTTGCGAACCCAGGTCTGCTGCTCTCCGTTCGGATACATCTCTTCCGGAGACGGCGCAAACACGATAGAAGCTCCCGCGCTTTCTACAGATTCCGCATCTTTTTTAAGGCGGCGCGGATATTTGTCCAAATCTTCGCTTTTTCCGAACTGAGTCGGGTTTACGAAAATACTCACGACCGTCACATCGCATTCTTTCGCCGATTTTTTGACGAGACTCAAATGCCCCTCATGGAGCGCGCCCATGGTGGGGACAAGCCCGATGGTTTTCCCTTTTTTTTGATCAACGGCAAGCACACGGCGCAGTTTCGCGATAGTGGTAATAATCTGCATGGAGTCAGCCCCCTTCCGGGACAAAGTAAGTGGTTTGTGTGGGGCAGCTTTCGATGGCATTCAGTACCTGTTGCAAGTGCCCTTCATTATTAACAAAGTCGATATGATTCGTATTGATAATCAACACCGGACTTTCCCGGTAATGAAAAAAATGATGATTGTAACGTTCCGAAAGTTCGTGTAAGTAACGCGGCTCAATCGTGCGCTCTATGGAACGCCCCCGTTTTTGGATCCGCTTTAAAAGAGTGGGAACGCTCGCTTGCAGATAAATGATTAAATCGGGAACGGGTGCATTTTTGGAAAGCGCCTCCGAAACGGTTTCATACATGCCAAGTTCGCTTTCCGATAAATTCTGGAGCGCGAAAATACGGTCTTTATCGAAAGTATAATCGCTGATAACCAAACTCCGGAACAAATCATTTTGTACGAAAGTATCCTGAAACTGCCGGTGCCGGGAAAGGAGGAAAAAAAGTTGTGTCTGAAACGCATAGGCTTCCGGCATTTCATAAAATTTTCCCAGAAAGGGATTTTCTTTAAACGGTTCTTCAATCAGGGTCGCATTCAAGCGGCTTGAAAGTTCTTTCGCGAGTTCCGTCTTCCCCACGCCGATCACACCTTCCACGGCAAGAAACCGGATATTTTCGGGCATGTTCATTTCGATTCCTCGATTTTTAGAAAGTCCGGATCCCCTTCTTTTTCGCGAAGCCCGGAAAGGAGCTCCTGCATGGTGCTTCCCGAAAGCGGGTCCACCCACTCCGGAGCGATGTCGCAGAAAGGCACGAGTACAAACTGCCGCCGGTAAATTTCCGGGTGCGGAAGTGCGGGGCGGCCGCGCGCGATGGTATTCCCGTAAAACAAAAGATCCAGGTCAATTTCTCTCTCTTCCCAGTGCCCGCGGGGTTTACGCCCCAAAAAACATTCCGCTCCCTTTAAATAATTCAAAAGCGGCACGGCACCGCGGGTGTACCAGAAACTCACGACCTGGTTATAGTAACACCCCTGCCCCGAAGGACCGACGGGAGGCGTTTCATAAACGGGACTCTCTTTCCAGCCGCCCACAGCGACACGACGGAGCATTTCCCGGGCGGCGGCGAGGCGTTCGCTTCGAGGTTCCAGATTGCTTCCGAGAGCTACAAAAACTCGTTCTAAAAATTCCACATTCCTAATATAGCTAAAAGTTTATCAAAAAATGAGATTTTTCCCTATGACAAAAGAAACAGATTTATGTATCTTTGAACTGTAAAACCGGATTTTATTCGGAATTTCATTTTAATTATTTTTTGCCTGCTAAATTTGCAAAAATCAATTTCATCTCTTTTTCACAGACTATTGACTCAGGAGTTCTCTCGTGCCGAGACCGAAAAAAAACGAAAACCTTCATATTTCCGATACTGTTTCTCCCAACGCACCGATTCCTAATCTGGATGCGCTCGGCGATTTGGCAAACCCCATCACTTTTCCCGAAGAAGGGGAAAAACCGGTCCCGCGGCGGGGCCGCCCCAAAAAAATTCAACCTGCAGTTCCGGAAGTAGAGCATGCAGTACCGGCTCCCGTATTAAATGTGCCGGCACCTCGCACGCCGGAAGTGCAGGCGCCGTCGCCGGTTCGCGAAACTCCGGTTCCGGCACCTGTCAAAGCTCCGATTCCCGTAAACACATTGGCAGAACCTGCGGCCGCCGCTGCAAAACAGGATACCCACGAAGTGCCGAGAGAAAACGCGGGCGAAGGCGAGAATGCACCGCAAGGCGACAGACGTTTTCAAGGCCACCAGCGATTCGATAAGTACAATAATAATAAGTACAACAACAATAATGGTAACGGCAAATACAACAAGTTCAATAAAAACAATAACCGCCGCAATAACCGTTTTCTCCCGCAGGACGACTACACCGAAAATATGATTCAAGCGCCGCCGGCAGATCCGGAAAAAGTGGCGCTCGCCATGCAAAAATGGAAAGAACTTCGCAACATGCCCATGTTTGAACTGGTCCGCATGGCGATGGACCTTGAAATTCCCGATTTGAAAAGAATGCGCAAACAGGCGCTTATTTACCGGATTCTCGGGATCACTGCGGGCGAAGATGTGCCGATTTACACCGAAGGGGTTCTCGAAATCATGAACGATGGGCACGGTTTCTTGCGGAGTCCCGATTTAAACTACCTCGCCGGTTCGGACGATATTTATATCAGCCCGAGTCAGATTCGCCGTTTTGATTTGAAATCCGGGGATTCCGTTACGGGGCAAGTGCGCCAGCCGCAGGACAACGAACGGTATTTCGCGCTCATGCGAATCGATACCATCAACTTTGAGCCGCCGGAAAAAGCAAAACGCCGGGTGGCTTTCGAATATCTCACGCCGCTTCACCCTTACGAACGCCTGAATCTCGAATGGCGCAGCGATGAACTCAGCACGCGCATTATGGATTTGTTTACGCCCATCGGTAAAGGGCAGCGCGGCATTTTACTCGCGCCGCCGCGCACCGGAAAAACGGTGCTTCTCCAGAATCTGGCAAATGCCATTGCGCAGAATCATCCGGAAGTCAAACTTTTTGTGCTTCTCATTGACGAACGTCCGGAAGAAGTGACCGACATGAAACGCCATGTGAAAGGTGAAGTGCTTGCCTCGACTTTCGACGAACCACCCGAACGCCATGTTCAGGTGGCGGACATGGTTCTCGAAAAAGCCAAGCGCCTCGTGGAGTACGGCAACGATGTGGTGATTCTTTTGGATTCCATCACGCGCTTTGCCCGCGCCAATAACGTGGTCATTCCTCATTCCGGAAAAATTTTATCCGGCGGTGTCGATGCCATGGCTTTGCAGCGCCCGAAACGTTTCTTCGGGGCCGCACGTAAAATCGAAAACGGAGGATCCCTCACCATTATCGGAACTGCGCTGATTGAAACCGGAAGCCGCATGGATGAAGTGATTTTCGAAGAGTTCAAAGGAACCGGCAACATGGAACTCGTACTGGACCGCCGCATTTCCGAAAAGCGCATCTGGCCGGCCATTGATATTTTCAAATCCGGCACCCGGAAAGAAGAACTTCTGCTCACCGAAGACGAAATGCGCCGCGTGTGGATTCTCCGCCGTTATCTCCAGGATCAAACTTCCATTGAAATTATGGAATTTATGCGGGATAAAATGCTGAAAACCAAGACCAACAAAGATTTCCTTTCTTCGATGAACGGCTAAGGGGTTGAGAATGACGGCAAAGAATATTTTATTTATCGGCGCGGGAAATATGGGGTCTGCCATTATCCGCGGGCTTATCCGTTCCGGTTATGCGCCGGATTCGCTCTATTTTGTCGAACCTTTCGATGTTCTCGCCGAAGAACTTTCCAAACAGGGGCTTCATCGCCTCACTTCTTTGGAAGAGGGAATTCAAAATGCGGATGCCGTTGTTCTTTGCATTAAACCTCAAATTTTCAAAACCGCAGCCGGTTTCTGGAAAAATACGATTGCCGGGCTCAAAACGAAACCGCTCACAAAAAACTATTTAACAGCCTTGAACTCAAGACGATCCGCGATATTTACGAACTCATCGGCGCGCTGGAAAGCGCCGCGTTGATCAGCGTGGCG
>QMCE01000407.1_pt1 | contig 25124 bp, 21 predicted proteins | sample 1821851 | NCBI WGS metagenome assembly QMCE01 (sample SAMN09453174, study PRJNA476694) | Termite gut metagenome, whole genome shotgun sequencing project. | isolation source: worker | host: Odontotermes sp. | place: South Africa:Pretoria | collected 2016-01-28 | reverse complement strand
TTGAAGCGGCTTTCCGCAAGAGCTGCAAAAGCTCACGCCGGGAGCCATTGCCGTACCGCAGTTCGGGCAGAATTTTCCGCCCGTCGGAGCCGCGGGAGCAGGAGCAACAGGCGCGGGAGGCGGAGGCACAGGCGCGGGAGGCGGAGCCACGGGTGCGGGAGGCGGAGGCACAGGCGCGGGAGGTGGAGGCACAGGCGCGGGAGGCGGAGCCACGGGTGCGGGAGGCGGAGCCACAGGAGCAGGGGGTGGAGCAACAGGCGCTGGTGGCGGTGCCACGGGGCTTGGATGGTCGTGCCGCAAAAACGGCAGAACTTGGAGTAATCTGCGATTTGGTTTCCGCAAGACGGACAAAACATGGGTTTTCTCTCCTTTATCTGAATATTATTATTCCAACAACGTAATGACCCCGCCGTCAACGGAGAATACCGCGGGCTGCGACAGATAGCTGTTATTCTGAACGTCCACCATTTCAAACATGAAGATGAAGTATCCGTCGCCGAGGTCTGCATCAAAAAACTGCGTGTTTTGCGTGACGGTGAGACTTTCGACCGGCATCACGGTGAAGTCCGTGTTGCCCGCCGCGGTATCGAAGATCATATAATGAATCGGTTCAACCACGTCGCCGGGCAGCAGCCCATGCCGTTGTCGCCGATACCGCGCCGCGCGCCGAGCATCTCATATGCCCCGTCGGCGAATGTGTAGCAGACCATTAGGGAGTATTCCTCCCCGTTCAGCAGGATCGGCACGGTGTAGAGTTGGTAACCGTTGCCCACATGGAACACCTCCATGTATACCAACACGCCGTCTATACTGCCCCACACTCCTCGGAAGTTGTCGGCGAAGACGCCGTTTACCCAGTCGGAATTGATGTCGTTATCCCTTCCGAGATAAATGGAGAGATCATTTGCGATGTCATAATACGCGAGGTTGCAATAGACCCCGGTCAGCTTATCCGCAATTTCCGACCCAAGAGACAACACGGCGTAACCGTCACCGCCGAGGATGACGGGATAATCCTGAAGACCGTCGTATTCCGGCGTCGGCACCGTATTGTCGAGCGCGACGTCTCGCTGCTGCGGGTACTGCCCAAGCAACCCCATGACATATTGGACGCCTTCCGCCGACAGTTCGCCCCGCAGCGAATAGTCATGGAACCACTCAAAGGGATCGTTCTCGCGAAAAGAGGCATACGTTGCGAGGCTGTTATAGTCGCCGCTGTAATTGTAGTAGCAGGACAACCCGCTCGACCTTGCGCGGTACGGCCCGTTTACACGATACACGACGCATTCATCCAGCGCGGCGAGCAAACGTCCGCCGGATTCCGAATTCGTCTGACGCACCAGATCGCCCAGATCCACCATATTGGTGTAGCCGTCGGTCTGGTTGTTTCCGCCGTAATTTTCGGCGCTCCGCGCGGCGCGCCCAAACTCTATAAAGTACGTCGGGTCGATGCAGGCGTTGAGCAGCGACTCCGCGCCAACATCGTAATAGGCGCTTAGCAGCGCGCCAATGCGGGTAATATCAGTCACGGAAAGTGTCGCCGTTTCCGCCCTGCTGATAGCCTCGCAGCCCGCGTAATATGTGTCGCATATAACTTTCCCCAGTTCAGCGCCGCTCATGCCCGTATCGGCGGCAAGCGCTCCGAGCCATCCGGCGTAATCCCAGCCGCACGCCGGTTCCGATTCCTCCGAAGCCACCATGTAGCGGGCGAAACCGCCCAAAGTCTCCGCCGTGTCGATCGTCGCCATAAGGCAAGCGTCAAACCCGATCAACTCGTAAGGCGGGTCTTCTTCGGAAAGCGTGTTCACAGCATTAAACGCCGCGCGTATTTCGGGCAGCGTCAGCGCGTCCATCCCGTATATTTCATCGAAGGCGACGCCGGATACGCTGCCGCCGCCGTGATTCCAAAACACCACGGCCTGATGGTCGGCCGGGAAGTTCGTGTTGCAGTAGCTCAAAAAAGACGCCAGCGTGTTCGGGTCGCCCATATTCGCGCTGGGAACCGTCTCCATTAAGTACAGGTCGCTGCCGCTGTATACGAGGCGACTGTTGACGCCGGAATCTACATAGTCCTGCCAAACAGAAGCGCCGCCCGTCTCGATCACCACGGTGACATTCTCCGGCAAGGTTACCCTCAGCATCTCCGCAAGGTCGCCGCTCGCGAAACCGCCCGCAGTCTCAAGGTCGCTGCCGCATAAGTACCAGTAAATTGCCCAAGTATCGTCCGGATTGTAAAGCGCCGTATTGGGGGAAGGGTCAAGTATGACTGGAATATTGGGTATCGGGTTGCCGTCCGTTGACGGGTTGATCTCCGGCACGTCGTTTTCCGCGAAAGCGTTCGCGGCGTCCATGAAGTCAGACAAACTATCGGTGCAGGAACTAAGAAGCAGACAGGCCGCCGTCAGTATTGTAAGCAGTACCGCGCGTTTTTTGCGTCTCATAACCTCACTCCAAACCTAACGGGAACTTCGTAAAATTCCCGCTTTGCCCGCTCGCTTTCGGTGAACCATGAGTTTTTTACGAGCGCTTTTAATAATGAACAAATTAAGTATAGCACGTATAATCGCGACAGTCAATCACCGGCAAGTCTTATCCGCCATATCATCCTTAATTAGCTTTAATGCGGCAAAATTACAGGCGGCGCAAGCATTGCGCCGCCTAACGTTTGGTTATAGCTGTCTGTGAATCATTTTTCCCCGTACAGCGCCAAAAAGGCTTTATACGTCTGCCAGCAGTCGATTTTGGACGTGACCTCCATCGGCGCGTGCATGTTCAGTACCGGCATACCGATGTCTACGACCTCGATGTTGCGGTTTGCGAGGTATTTGGCCACCGTGCCGCCGCCGCCTTGATCGACCTTGCCCAGTTCCCCCATCTGCCAGCATACGCCCGCGCCGTCCAGAAGGCGGCGAACACGCGACATAGTTTCGGCGGACGCGTCGGACGAACCTGATTTGCCGCGGGTGCCGGTGGCCTTAAAAATGCCGGGTCCATAGCCGAGGCGGGCGTTATTTTTCTTGTCGCTCACGCTCTCAAAGTTAGGGTCGAACGCATTGCATACGTCGCCGGACAGACAGAAGCTGTTGCGGTACGCATCGCGGAGAGCGCAGCCCTCCGTTTCGCACAAATCCTCTAAAACCTGATCGAAGAACGCACTCCGCATCCCGGTAATACCCTCAGAGCCGATTTCCTCTTTATCGGCAAGAATGCAGACGCTTGTATATTTCGGCTCAGGCGTATCGAACAGGGCGCGCACCGCGGCATAGGCGCAGGCGCGGTCGTCCTGACCGTACCCGCTGATCATCGAGCGGTCAATCCCGGCGTCTCTCGCGTTCCCGACCGGCACCAAACTCAGCTCGGCTGATTGAAAATCATCTTCTGCCATGCCATACCGTTTATTCAAGAGTGTCATAACCGCGAGCTTAACGCGATTTTCCTTGTCGTCCCCCTCCGGCAGCGAACCAACCGTGACATTCAGCCCCTCTCCCGGAAACGCCTCGGAAACAGACTTTTTAGCCTGATCCGCGCCCAGATGGGGCAGAATGTCGGAAATAAACAGAACAGGAGACCCCTCCTCCGGCGCGATTTCCACTTTCTTGCCGCTTGCAAGATAGACAACGCCGCGCAGTTCTAGAGGCACCGCCATCCATTGGTATTTTTTTATACCGCCGTAGTAGTGTGTCTTCAGCATTGCGAAACCGTCCTGCTCATAGAGCGGGTACGCCTTGAGGTCTATCCGGGGTGAATCGATGTGCGTCGCGACGATCCTAAACCCCTCGGCTGGCGGCTTCTTGCCGAGACGAACCAGTATCAAGGCTTTTCCGTGCCGGGAGACATAGAATTTTTCTTCCCCATTTCGGAAATCAACAAACCCTTTTTCGCGAGCCAAGCGAATGGCTTCGGTCACGCACTCCCGCTCGGTTTTTCCGGCGTTCAGGAAGGACTTATAGTCCTCCGCATAGGCGGCGGCTTCCGCCGCACAGGTTTTCCCTAGTTTTTCATACGCCGTGACTGGTTTGCGCAGAAGCATCTCACTCATAACCGCACCCCATTATGTTAAATTAAAATATATTTTCTCCAAAGCGCGTCAGTCTTTTTGAGTAGCTCTTGTTCTGTTCCGTCGTTCTCAATCATTTCATCGCAGCGCTCGCGGTAATACGTGCCCGGTTTTTGACTTTGCAGACGCAGCAGCGCGTCTTTCCGCGAAAGGCCGTCCCGTTCAATAATCCTAGCCAGTCTGTCTTCTTCCGGCGCGGTCATGCCCAGCGTGACTTCGCACATGTTGTAAAGTCCGCTCTCAAACAGCGCGACGGCTTCGATCGCGACCGGAACCGATAAACCTTCCCGCATAATGAGGTTCGCCAATTCCCTCTGGATCGCTCGTAATACAAATGGGTGGGTGAGCCGGTTCAACGCGTCCAGCGCGGATGGGTCTTCAAATACAAGGGCCCGCAGCTTTACCCTGTCAGGCGGTATGCCGGGGTGTGGAAAGGCGTCCGGGAAGCGTTCGGCCAAACCGCGCCGCATATCCATATCCGTATCCAGTAAGCCGTGATATACCGCGTCGGCGTTGACCGTATAAGCGCCTAATGTTTGCAGACGCTTCAAAACAACGGATTTTCCCGCGCCGCTTCCGCCGGTAAGGCCGATTACCGCCGCGCCATAGCGTAAACACTCAAACGGATCTTTGGTCATATCCAGCACATGGGACGGTTTGCCGACGGCGCATTCCCCGCCGTCCAATACGCCGTCAATACCCAACGTAACCTGCTCCGCCGTCACCGGTTCGGGCAGTCCCGAAAGATTGGCAGATGTTAAAACCAACGGTTTACCGACCGACCGCAGCAGTTCCTGCGCCGATTGGTGGTCGGGGCACCGCACTCCGACGGTAGGCTGACCGCCGGTCACAACCGGAGGAAGAACGTTCGGTATAAGCGGCAGAACAAGCGTGAGAGAACCGGGCCAATACCGCCGCATCAGTTTTCGCGCGTCGGAACTGACAACGCAAAACCGCTCCGCATCCTCTATATCAGACACAAGGACGGGAAGCGGCTTATCCGCCGCTCTGCCTTTGGCGGCGAAAACGCGCAAAACAGCTTTAGGATTGGTCGCATCGGCGCACAGCCCGTACACAGTCTCGGTGGGGACAGCCACAAGGCCTCCTTTTCGCAGCAGCGCCGCCGCCGTGCTCAGACCCTCTGACCCGTGTAAAATCACGCTTTGCGTTCGAGCGCTCGGTCAAGCCAGACGGAACCGACGTCAATGGCGGAATACAGGCCGTTCTTTTCGCTCTTCTTGACGACGCGGTCACGGCTCTTGAGATCCGGATCGGTTAGCTGCAATTCAAGCGATACGCGCGTTGGAACGCTGACGCCGTTTTTTTCGGCTTTATCTAAAATTTGCATCATGACGATATACCTCTCAGCCATACTGCCGTAATACACCAGCGTATCTTTGCGGCGCAGCGGATGACCTTTGTACAGAAGCCCGTCAATTTTCTTTTTTGGCGTTGCCATTAGGCGTCACCTCGTTTCTGTCAGTTTAGATTTCGCTACTATATCACAACTTGGCGCGTCTGTCAAATTATGTTCAAACAACTTTTATGCAAAACTCCGGGCAAGCCGCGCCGCAGTAACCGCACAATAAACAGGAGCCGTAATCGCTTGTCTCCATCCGCTTAAGCGTTTCGCAGTCCGGCAGGTTTTCACCCGCTCTCTGATGCGTTCTCAACCGCGATTTTCCCCCTTCAATCGTCAAAGCGCCGTTTGGACACGCCTCGGCGCATTTTCCGCAGCCGGTACACCAAGACGCGATGTGAAGGGAACGCGGCTTTTTTTCTTTCAGAGGCTGCAGCACTCCCGTCTCAAAGAACGCTACGGCGGCCTCAGCCTCTTGAACGTCCCGCATCCCCAGCGCCAAACTGTGCCCCCACTGCCGGGCATATGTCAAGGCGTTTTGCGCTTCGCGCCACAGATGCCCGCCGCCCAGAGCCTTCATGGTGTATACACCCATTCCCGCGTCTACGGCGGAGGTTATCGCTTCTTCCATTATAACACGTGCGGACAGTAGGGGCGCGCATTGCGCGTCCGTGTTACTTTTCGCGTCCGTGCTACTTTTCGCGCCCATGTTATCTGCCGCGGCTGCCGATAATCCCAACCCGGCTATATTTAGCAGCGGGTGAACTACATCCAAGCCAGCATTCACCGCCGCGTAAACGCCCTCCGGACAGTGTGTCGACAGCCCGACGGCACGTACAAGCCCTTTCGATTTGCAATCATAGAGCGCGGCCAGCGCCGGGGCGTGGCCGCGCAGGGTGTGTTCGCTCTCCTGCTCGTGGAGCAGAAAAATATCAATTACGTCGCGCTCCAAAGCGCGCCGCGCCTCTTCCACCGCCAGTTCCGCGTCCTCGCGTGTATAGGCATACGTTTTAGACGCAATAATGACGTCCCGTTTGGCATTAGCGAGCGCGGGGCGTAAAATATCATAATTATCATAAAGCTGCGCCGTATCGAGGAAATTAACGCCCAACTCAAACGCCCGTGTGAGCGCGTCGGTCGCCGCACCGTCGGGCCGGTAGCTTTGCAGCGGCGAGAAGGGGAGGGTACCGTAACACAGCGGGGAGACGTTAAGTCCGGTATTGCCGAGCGGATAGGTGGTCATTTTTAGCTCCAAAACGCAAAAAAATCGGTTGAAAGGAATGCTTATATTTTGCTGTTGAAAACTTCTTTTGTCATCTGTAATTGCCTGTTCAGAATCCCGTTCCAAAGATGCCCGTGAATTTCTCCGGAACCCTTTGACACTTTCGTTCTTTTCAAGTATCCGTTATCGTCGCGTTTGCGGAAATAATAGTGGTCGGTAACCTTATACAATTCCCATCCGTCCCGTTCACAAAACCGCTTCAAGTCTCTCCATGAAGGCATTCAATCACAATTCCTTCCGCGTCGCCAATTATTAGAGCTTTAATTACATAAGGGATATGGGGTTTTCTGTTGGGAGCGGAAGACCAGAGGGTATACTCATTGTAAAAATCCTCCGCATAGTCAAGAATCGCCTCCGCCAATTTCCGCTTGGCTTCCGCCGGATCAGCTCCGTTTTCAGCCAAGTCTATTTCGCGGAGCGCCATTGTAACCGAACCGTCGGTTTCTGGGTAAATATCCGCCGTAAAGCGGTATCCGGAAAGCAGGCTTTCCATTACATCCACATTGGCAAGGAACATCGTGTCCCTTGTTCTTTTAATAAACTTTGGTTTCTCCCTGATAACCGAATCGACGACAGAACTCCATTCACTCCTGACACGAGTCGCATTCATGGTTAACATCTTCTTCAACCCCTCTACACCTCCAAGCATATCACAAACCGTACACCGTGTCAACTCTGTACGGTATATAGGTATATAATATGCAAAGAGAAAAACGATTATACGTGTCTTACCTCATCCCACCGCGATCCACTCAAGCGGGTCAAGCTCGTAATATGCGTCGCTGACATGGATATCAGCGGCGGCGCTCCATTCCGCTAGCATTTTATAAAACGAGTCCTCGGCGCAGAGATAGCGGACGTCCTCGCGGTTTAGGTCAAACCACTCCCAGTCGTCGGGCAGGCGTTTGAGGATATAAAAACCTCCGTCGGCTTCGATTACCTCCGAAATTCCGCCTTCCGGGAGGGCGGTCAATACGGTTTCCACCACGGTATTAAGTTCTCCGGGCGGCACGGTGCGTCCTTCGGGCGAGAGCGACATCATATAATCATGTCCGTGCGTCTCTACCAATCCCGCAAAATCCTCCCCTGCGACAGCCTGCCGCCGGAGTGCGTCCGCGACGCTTTTCTGCGTCAGAAACCGATCGCCTGTCAGACGCTCGCCGTGGTCGTCGGTAGCCGAGATATAGATATAACTCACGGTAAGATAATTCTCCGAAAAAAAAGCTCTTTCTTTCTCCTCACCGGGCTCATGGAGGTGTCCGGGACCGAAAAGACCGTCTATCATCTTCTGCTGGAGAAAAGGAACTTCATAACTGTAAAACCGGTATAGCTCTTCGGTCATCTCTGATTCGGTAAGCCATGCGGTAAAGGCTTCCCTTCCCCCCCGGTATTCCGCCTCCAAGGTGATATCCCAGTCAATTTCGCCCTCTTCCTCGTCGGTCAGGACAAATCCCAACTCACCGGCTTTGCGTTTCGTGACATGGGATGATACCGCCGTCGACAGAGCCTCTTGCAAGACATAACGTCGCGCGGGGATTCCGTCTACCACGCCGTTCCAGTCGAGTTCTCCCATACTTGCTGCCGTAGTGATCAAATATCGCAGTTCGCCGGATGTAAGCTCTGTCTCTTCGATTGTGACAAGAGATTCTGTTTCCGGCGATGCCGAGGGCTCCGGAGCGGAGGAACAGGCGCATAAAAACGCCGCTATGACGACAGCCGGCGCAAATGCTCTGCGCATTCCCACGCCCCCTTACTATCTCTCTCGTATTTTGTCGTATATCCAGCGGGGGTTATCGTAGACCTCCCGCCTGAGGGTTTCAATTGAGTCATAGTCTTTTTTGCTCAACTCATAAGTTTCTTCTGCATTCCATACTTTGATTAAGGCCGTGATAAAACCTTCCACCGGCGGCGCGTTTTGCAGCATTGGGCGGATGTTGCTCACACGCGCCGCAATAGAGGCGATCCCGCGCCCTTTATATTTCTCCTCACCGGCACGCAATACGCCGGTCAAGTTTTCCATGTTTACATCGTATAAAAGCGTTCCGTGATGAAGCAGCCTTCCGCGCCGCACCGTCTGCGCCGTGCCGGAAATCTTTTTCCCTCCGGCGAGAATGTCATTGCGCCCTTCAAAGGCGGCGTCAACGCCAAGCGTACGTAACGCACCGACCATCGGAGCGGCGAATGATTGAAAATCCACCGGGCCGTTGTAGTTGCGGATATGGGTGTAATTGATGTTGCCGAGATCATGGTAGACGGCACCGCCGCCCGTCTCGCGGCGGATCAGCGCGATGCCGCGGCGTTGCATAACGTTTTCATCTACTTCAATCCGCGCGTCTTGATTGCGCCCAATAACAACGACCGGCGCGTTGCGCCAGAAGATATCCAACTCCAGATTGGTTTGCGTGAGAAAATATTCCTCGCAGGCCAGATTGAATCCCGGCTCGGTGCGATTATGTACCAATAGTTTCATGAGGAAAGGGCCTCCCACAGCAACCTTAGAATGTCTTCCGCTTTTTCCTCAAACCGCCGTCCCAGCTTGTCCGCCTGTTTCACGCTTCCCGTTTGCAGGCGTAGTTCCAAAAGTGGGCGCGAGCCGTCGCTTAACGAGCAGAAGAGATATGCCGAGCCGTGATTTTCCTCCGTATCGGTTTCTATACAGCGGGCGCGGAAGTTCGCGTCCCGCGCAGCGGTGCATCCTTCGGCAACGGCGCGGCGTAACGCCGCCGGAAGTTCCGACTCCACAATAGCGGCGACATTCGCGCCTTTTTGCGTCAAGGCGACGCGGGTGCGATCCCGGAATGTCAACTCCGCCTCAGACAGGCCGTTCAGTGCGTCTGAGAAGAGAAAATAGTCGGCGTTGTCGTCGAGCAGCGCAATACGCATCAGTTCAAGAATTTCCAAAGGCTCGTCCATCACGCGCAGAGCGGTCAGGATCAGCTTTCGCATATCCGGCTGAGTGCCGGAGAATCCGTAACGGGGCATGAGCCTCCCGCCCCCTTTGTTTTAGCATAACATACTCTTGCCAAAATTACAAGGGTTATGGTATGATGACAATTAACAGCGGACAAATCACGCAAATCCGTCCGGGGCATGAAAAGATGCTCCCGCAAATGAACGATGCCGGAGGTGCCTTATGCCTGAGGAACTGGGGAAGACATATCAGCCGAAAGACGCGGAGGCGCGGAACTACGCTCTTTGGAAGGAGGGCGGGTATTTTAAGCCTGCCGGCGATCCGAAAAAACCGCCCTACACCATCGTCATTCCCCCGCCCAACGTGACGGGCCAATTGCATTTGGGTCATGCGTTTGACAACACCTTACAAGACGTTTTGATTCGCTATAAGCGGATGGACGGGTACCCCACCCTTTGGATGCCCGGCACCGACCACGCGGGAATCGCCACCCAGATAAGAGTGGAGGCGGAGCTTCGCGCCTCCGAGGGCAAGACCCGTCACGATTTGGGGAGAGACGCTTTTATCTCCCGCGTGTGGGAATGGAAAGAGACATACGGCAACCGAATTGTCAAACAGCTCCAAAAGATCGGCGCGTCCTGCGATTGGGACCGCCTTCGCTTCACGATGGACGAAGGGCTTTCGCGCGCCGTGCGGGAGGTTTTTGTCTCTCTCTACGAAAAAGGCTTGATTTATCGCGGAAATCGCATCACCAACATCTGCGTGTCCTGCCAAACCGCCCTAAGCGAAGCCGAGGTGGAATACGAGGACACCGAAGGCGCGCTGTACTATGTAAAATATCCTGTTGTAGGGGGCGATGCCCACATCACCCCCTACATCGTCATCGCGACGACCCGCCCGGAAACCATGCTGGGCGACACCGCCGTCGCCGTCCACCCCGAGGACGAGCGCTTTGCCGCGCTGGTCGGTAAAAATGTCGTTCTGCCGCTGATGGACAAAGAGATCCCGGTAATCGCCGACGAGTATGTCGAGCGCGATTTTGGCGCGGGTTGCGTGAAGATAACCCCCTGCCACGACCCAAATGACTATGAGGTGGCGAAACGCCACGGTCTGCCCGAAGTTCTGATCATGACGACCGACGGTAAGATCAACCAAAACGGAGGGAAGAAATATTGCGGCCTGACCCGTGAGGAAGCCCGCAAGGCCGTACTGCGCGATTTGGAAGAGGGCGGTTATCTGCTGAAGGTCGAGCCGCACCGCCATAACGTCGGCACCTGCGCCCGCTGCCACAAGCCGGTGGAGCCCATGGCGAGCGAACAGTGGTTCGTTTCGATGAAGCAACTCGCCGAACCGGCGATTCAAGCCGTCAAAGACGAACGGGTGAAGTTCGTACCGGAACGGTTTGAAAAGCTCTATCTGCACTGGATGGAAAACGTGCGCGACTGGTGCGTCTCCCGCCAGATCTGGTGGGGACACCGAATCCCGGTCTGGACATGCGATGACTGCGGCGAGGTGATCGTTGCCCGCGAAGATCCGTCCGTCTGCCCGAAATGCGGCGGAGGAAATCTCACACAAGACCCCGATGTGCTGGATACATGGTTCTCATCGGCGCTGTGGCCGTTCTCCACTCTCGGCTGGCCGGACAAGACGCCCGATTTTGAGCGATTTTACCCCACCGATGTGCTGGTGACGGCGTATGACATCATCTACCTTTGGGTGGCGCGGATGATCTTCTCCGGGCTTGAGCATACCGGTAAAGAGCCGTTCCACACCGTTTATATGCACGGTCTGCTCCGCGACCAAAACGGCAAGAAAATGAGCAAATCGGCCGGAAACGGCATTGACCCGCTGGAGATGGCGGAACTATACGGAACCGACGCGCTGCGCCTCTACCTCGCGACGCTCGCGACCCTTCAAGGCGGCGACATGCGCTTTGTTCCTGTACATTGCGAGCATTTTCGAAATTTTTGTAATAAGCTGTGGAACGCGTCGCGATTCGTTTTAAGCAGCCTCGGCGATACCGGCGAATGGAGTTTGCCGGAAAGCCTCACACTGCCAGATATGTGGATTGTCACAAAGCTGCAGGCGCTAGTGTACGACGTAACCGGACACCTCGACCGTTATGAACTGAATCTCGCCTCTCAGAAGGTCATCGGGTTTGTATGGGACGATTTCTGCGATTGGTATATCGAGCTCGCAAAACCGCAATTACGCGATTCCGCGACGGCGGACGCGACGCGGCAAATCCTCTGCTATGTGCTGGAAACCGCGCTGCGCCTGTTGCATCCGTTCGCTCCGTTTATCACGGAGGAAATCTGGCAATGCCTTCCCGGCGGCGTTAAGGAAGGCTCGGCGCTGATTGCCGCACGCTGGCCGGAACCGGAGCACCGGCTGCGATTTGAGCATGAAGCGGCACAGATGGAGATGCTGATGGACGCCATACGCGCCGTGCGTGCGCGGCGCAATGAGATGAAGGTTCCGCCCGGTAAAAAAGCCGCTTGGCACATTGAAACGCCGCACACCGAACTGTTCGGAAGCCATGCCGAATTCTTCCGGGCTTTGGCCGCCGCAAGCGACGTGCGCGTGACGGCAGTTTACAGTGAACAGATAACAGATAACAGTCAAGACGGGGCATACGCAGGGGACGATGCCTGCGTCGCTTCGCAGGATAATACCGTGAGGATTGTCATCAACGGCGCGATAATAACCCTGCCGCTGGAAGAACTGGTTGACTTAAACGTGGAGCGTGAACGGCGGCAAAAAGAGCGGATCGCGGTGGAAACCGAATTAAAAACTCTTGAAATCAAACTAAATAATCCCGGTTTTACCGAAAAGGCTCCCGAACGGGTGGTGACGCGTGAACGCGAACGCTTGGCGGAGTTGAGAGAACGGATGGAACGATTGACGTGACATACCCGCAGGCGATCGACTATATCAACCGCGCCGCCCGGTTCGGGGACAAGCCGGGTTTGGAGAGGGTGCGCGCCTTACTCGGCGCACTCGGCGATCCGCATAAAAAACTAAATTACGTTCATATCGCCGGAACCAACGGCAAAGGCAGCACCTGCGCAATGACGGAGAGCATTCTGCGCGCCGCCGGATATAAAACCGGGTTGTATATATCGCCGTATCTGGAAGATTATCGCGAGAGGATGCAGGTTGGGCGCGAATTGATTCCCCGTGAGGATCTCGCCCGGTTGGCGGGCGAAGTGGAAAAAATATCAGAAGTCCGCAGGGGAGAGCAGAGTTTGTCCCTGCATGACTTCCCCCGCAAATTTGAAATTGAAACCGCTATTGCGCTGAAATATTTTTATGAGCAGCGGTGCGACATCGTCGTGCTGGAGGTAGGGCTTGGCGGACGGCTGGATGCGACCAACGTTATCGAAGCCCCGGAGGTTTGCGCCGTGACGTCGATTTCCCATGACCATACCCGCATTCTGGGCGACAATATCGAATCGATTTCGCGGGAAAAATGCGGTATCCTTAAGCAGGGTTGCGACGCTGTTTCTTGCGCGGCGCAGCACCCGGACGCCCTGCGTATAATTGAGCAAACTTGCGCCGATACGGGTTGCCGCCTGACCGTGCCGGACGAACGCTCTTTGTATGTGGAGAAAATGGGGCTGGACGGTTCACGCTTTCTTTACAAAAACATGCGCTACGGCCTCGGCTTGATCGGTCCGCATCAGATCCAGAACGCTATGACGGCGATAGAAATCGCTTTCGCGCTGCGCCGCCGGGGGTTCTGCGTTCCCGCCGCCGCCGTTATGACCGGGCTGCTGTCCGCCAAATGGAACGGTCGTCTGGAAATTGTTCGAAAACCTTACCGCCGCGCTGATCCGGGACATATGAAAGCCGGCGATTTGTATAACCGGCATAACCCTCTCTGCCTGATTGACGGAGCGCATAACTTTGAAGCCGTTTCGGCGCTGTGCGGCGTTATTGACAGCCTTTTGTGCGGGAAAAAGCTCATCACCGTTATGGCAATGAGCGAGGATAAGCGGTATGATTTGTGCGCGCCGATGCTGGCGAAGCGCTCGGCGCATTTTATCGCAACCGAGTTTCGCGATATGCACCCCCTCCCCGCCGCGGTTCTGGCGGCGGCTTGCCGGGGAACGCACCGGGAGGTGATTCCCGACGCGGAAGAGGCGGTGAAGCGCGCTTTCGAGTTGGCTTCTCCCGACGACGTTGTACTCGCGTGCGGTTCGCTTTATATGATCGGGGATGCGAAGAAAGCAATGATTAACGGTTTGCAGGGAGCAATATAGACGTCGCTTCCTACAGAAGCTGCTTTTCTATTTCTCTGGTATACATCCGGTTTAGCAGAGCCGCGTGTGTATTCTCGTCGGTCATTGCCACAAAGAAAAACTCCCCGCCGCCGGACATATAAGCGGCCCGATATAAACGTTCGGATTCCAGCTCTTTTTCGATGGCGCGCCGGAGGCAGTCGGTAAAAACGCAGCCAAAATCACCTTTTATCAGGCTGTCGCTGTCTCTCACGCGGCGGCGCATCCCTTCCAGTCCCAGCAGGTGCGTTTCCTCGTCTTCAATGATTCGGCCGAGAACCTCCGAGTGTTCTGCGTCGCCCGTCAGCATCTTCAGATTCTTATATAAAGCGATTGCGTTCCGCTTTCCCGCGATTGCTTCTATCAGCCATTCCTGCGTCATAACCCATCACCTCGTAACAATATATGCGGCATATTAAGAAAACAACCCACGAAAGGAGACGGCATCCATACCGGAGTTTATGTAGGGACAATCGCCCTCGATCGTCCGCGATTCCCTATGCGGAAATTGGCGGCGTGCCGGGGGCGGCACGCCCTACATGCCTGTGCAGTGTATTGTGTGTTTGTTGTACAACAACCCTATTATACCACATAACAATGGTACTGCTGTTCCAAAATTGCCAAACTAAAATATTTATTAAAACCCTCTTGACACGGAACATGTGTTTCCAGTATAATAAACGGAGCGTGACAATAACGTATTAAGGAGTGCCGCCCATGCCGGAATTTCAAGTAGTCAGCCCGTATCAGCCGGCGGGCGACCAGCCAAAAGCCATCAACATGCTCTCCGAAGGATTGGAAAACGGTCTTCAGGAGCAGACGCTGCTGGGTGTCACCGGCTCGGGCAAGACGTTTACCATGGCGAAGGTCATCGAACGTATCCGTCGGCCGACGCTGGTACTGGCACACAACAAAACGCTGGCGGCGCAGCTCTGCGCCGAACTTCGGGAGTACTTTCCGAACAATGCCGTGGAGTATTTTGTCTCCTACTTCGATTACTACCAGCCCGAGGCTTACATCCCGCACACCGACACCTATATAGAAAAAGACAGCAGCATCAATGATGAGATAGAACGGCTGCGCCATTCCGCCACCTCTTCGCTCGCCGAGCGGCGGGACGTGGTGGTGGTGTCTTCCGTTTCCTGTATATACGGCTTGGGCGACCCGAACAGCTATAAAAATATGCCGCTCTCGCTCCGCCCCGGCATGACGATGAAGCGCAACGACATGCTGAAAAAGCTTGTATCCATCCGCTACAGCCGCAACGACGTGGCGTTTGACCGCAATATGTTCCGCGTGCGCGGCGACACGGTGGAGATATTCCCCGCCTACTACAACGACCGCGCGATCCGCGTGGAGTTCTTCGGCGACGAGGTGGAGCGCATCTCCGAAATAGACATCGTCACGGGGACGCCGCGCGTTGTGCTGAACCATGTGGCCGTCTATCCGGCGACCCACTATATCACCGACCCGGAGACGATGGAGGAGGCGCTGCGCGAAATTGAGGACGAGCTGTGGGCACGGGTAAAGACGTTTGAGGAAGAGGACAAGCTGGTGGAGGCGCAGCGGCTCAAGCAGCGCACACTCTACGATATCGAAAGCATGAGGGAACTGGGGTTCTGCACGGGCATCGAAAACTATTCCCGCCCCCTAAGCCGCCGGGAGCCGGGTTCCACCCCCTACACCCTGCTCGACTACTTCCCCGAAGACTTTTTGCTGATCATCGACGAGTCCCACGTCACCGTACCGCAGGTACGCGGTATGTACAACGGCGATCGCGCACGCAAAACCACGCTGGTCGATTACGGCTTCCGCCTGCCGTCCGCTCTGGATAACCGCCCTCTTAACTTCGCCGAGTTCTGCGATAAGCTCAATCAAACCATCTATGTTTCGGCCACCCCCGCCCCGTATGAGCGCGAACGCAGCGGTCAGATCGTCGAGCAGGTGATCCGTCCGACCGGTTTGGTCGATCCGGAGGTGCTGCTGCGCCCGGTCAAAGGGCAGATTGACGACCTGCTCGGCGAGATCAACGAACGCGCCGAACGCAAAGAGCGCGTGCTGATTACGACGCTGACTAAGAAAATGGCCGAAGACCTTACGGCGCACTACCAGCGGCTCGGCGTGCGGGTGCGCTACCTCCACCACAAGATCGACACGCTGGAGCGGATTGAACTGATTCGCGACTTGCGTCTCGGCGTCTTTGACGTGCTGATCGGCATCAACCTCCTGCGCGAAGGGATTGACCTGCCGGAGGTCAGCTTAGTCGCGATTCTCGATGCCGACAAAGAGGGCTTTTTGCGCAGCGAGACGTCGTTGATTCAGATTATCGGTCGTGCCGCGCGTAACGCCGAAGGGCGCGTCATTCTTTACGCCGACAGCATCACACCGTCGATGCGGCGCGCCATTGACGAGACGAACCGCCGCCGCGCCCTGCAAGTGGCGTTCAACGAGGAACACGGTATCACACCCAAGACGATCATCAAGAAAGTCGGGGAAGCGCCAGAGATCACCCGCAAAGCCGACATCGCGAAACAGCGCGGCGACCAGCCGCTGACCGAAAAAGAACGCGCCGATATGCTTAAAAAACTCGAAACCGAGATGAAAAAAGCCGCTCAAATGCTCGAGTTTGAGTACGCCGCCCTGCTGCGCGATCAGATTATTAAGCTAAAGGGCGGCAACTTGTAGGGACGCAGGAGGCAATCATTGTATGCGAAATTCCATTTTTGTCAAGGGCGCGAGGGAACACAACCTCAAGAACGTTGACGTCGAGATTCCTCGGGACAAGTTGGTTGTTCTGACCGGCCTGTCCGGTTCGGGCAAAAGTTCGCTCGCGTTCGATACCATCTACGCGGAGGGGCAGCGGCGTTATGTCGAGAGCCTGTCGTCCTATGCCCGCCAGTTCTTGGGTCAGATGGAGAAGCCCGACGTCGATTACATTGACGGTTTGTCGCCCGCCATATCGATCGATCAAAAGACCACTAGCCGCAACCCTCGCTCCACGGTCGGCACCGTCACCGAAATATACGACTATCTGCGTCTTCTTTGGGCGAGGATCGGCATTCCGCACTGCCCGCGCTGCGGGAAGGTAATCCATCAGCAGACGGTCGACCAGATCATCGACAACGTGATGGCGCTGCCGGAATCGTCGCGGATTCAAGTACTCGCGCCGGTGGTGCGCGCGCGGAAGGGCGAATATCAGAAGGTGTTCGCCGACGCCCGCAAGAGCGGATACGCCCGCGTACGGGTGGACGGCAGCATGTATGAGCTGACCGAGACGATTACGCTGGACAAGAATAAAAAGCACAACATTGAGATTGTCATTGACCGTCTTGTCATCAAACCCGATATACAGCAGCGCCTGACCGACTCGGTCGAAATCGCGGCGGGGTTGTCCGGCGGGTTGATTATCATCGACGTCGGCCCCGGAGAACGGGAATTGCTCTTTTCGCAAAACTACGCCTGCGAGGACTGCGGCATCTCGATGGAGGAACTGACGCCGCGGATGTTCTCGTTCAACAACCCCTACGGCTCCTGTCCCACTTGTATGGGACTGGGCGCGCATCTGAAGGTGGATCCCGCGCGGATCATCCCGGACACGTCCCTTTCTTTGCGGGAGGGTGCGGTGGTAGCCTCCGGCTGGGGCGGCGCGGATGACAACACGATCGCGCGGATGTACTTCAACGGCTTGGCCAAGCGTTACGGCTTTTCGATCAATGATCCCGTGCGGGATCTGCCCGAAGAGGCGATGGATGCGCTGCTGTACGGTACCAAGGGCGTGAAGCTGGAGCTTCCGTATGTCAAAGCCAACGGGCAGACCGCGATTCACCACCACGCGTTTGAGGGGTTGGTCAGCAATCTGGAACGCCGCTACCGCGACACGCAATCCGACGGCTCACGCCAGCAAATCGAGGAGCTGATGTCGCCGGTTCCGTGTCCCGACTGCAAAGGCAAACGCTTGAAAAAAGAAAGCCTCGCCGTGACGGTCGGCGGGTTGGATATATCCGAATATACCAATAAGCCGGTCACCGAAGCGCTGGCGTTTTGGGACGGTGTGGAGTTTACCGAGAGAGAAAGCCAAATCGGCGACCGTATTCTGAAGGAGATTCGGGAGCGCTTAGGCTTCCTGCGGTCGGTGGGGCTGGAATACCTGACGCTGTCGCGTCAGTCCGGCAGCCTGTCGGGCGGCGAAAGCCAGCGGATCCGTCTCGCGACCCAAATCGGCTCGTCACTGATGGGGGTTCTGTACATCCTCGACGAACCCTCGATCGGTCTGCACCAGCGCGACAACAAAAAACTTCTTGCGACGCTGAAGCGCCTGCGCGACCTCGGCAATACGCTCTTAGTCGTCGAACACGACGAGGAGACGATGCTGGAGGCCGATTACATCGTGGACGTCGGACCCGGCGCGGGTGTACGCGGCGGCGAGATCGTCGCGGCGGGTACGCTGAGTGAAATCATGGACTGCCCCGAATCTGTGACCGGGCAATACTTATCGGGGCGGAAATCCGTTCCCGTTCCGCCGGAGCGGCGCAAAGGCAGCGGTAATATGCTGACGGTGCGCGGCGCGAGAGAAAATAACCTAAAAAACATCGACGTTTCGATCCCGCTCGGCTGCTGTACTTGTGTCACGGGCGTATCCGGCTCCGGCAAAAGTTCGCTTGTCAACCATATCCTCTATAAGGCGCTGGCGGGAAAGCTCAATCGTGCCCGAACCCGTCCGGGCGCGCATGACGGGTTGGAAGGGCTTGAATTTCTCGATAAAGTCATTGATATCGACCAATCGCCGATTGGCCGCACGCCGCGCTCCAACCCGGCGACTTATACCGGCCTCTTCACCGAGATTCGCGATCTTTTCGCATCGACGCCCGACGCCAAGATACGCGGCTACGGTCCCGGGCGTTTCTCGTTCAATACGCGGGGAGGACGGTGCGAAGCCTGCGCCGGAGACGGTTTAATTAAAATCGAGATGCACTTCCTTCCCGACATCTACATCCCCTGCGACGTTTGCAAAGGCAAACGTTACAACCGCGAGACGCTGGAAGTGCGCTACAAAAACAAAAACATCCATGAAGTGCTGGACATGACTTGCGACGAGGCGCTGGAGTTTTTCGGGAGCATCCCGCGCCTCGCGCGAAAGGTGCAGACGCTCTGCGAGGTGGGGCTTGGTTATATCAAGCTGGGGCAGCCGTCCACCACGCTGTCCGGCGGCGAGGCGCAGCGCGTCAAACTCGCGACCGAGCTGTCGCGGCGCGGCACCGGCAGTACTATTTATATCCTCGACGAACCCACGACCGGCTTGCACACCGCCGACACCCACCGTCTGATTGAAGTGCTGGGACGTCTGGTGGACGGCGGCAATACCGTCCTTGTCATCGAGCATAACCTTGAGGTCATTAAAACGGCGGACTATATCATCGACCTCGGCCCCGAAGGCGGCGGCGGCGGCGGGCATATCGTCGCGCAGGGAACGCCGGAGGAAGTAGCGGCCTGCGAGGCGTCGTATACGGGAATGTTCTTAAAAGATGTTTTGAAGTCTTGACACATGAGCCATTAAATGGTATACTATATTTCGTTGTGCGCCCGGCGGCACTCGCGGGCGCAAATCATTGAAGGAGGCGACGCAATTGAGAACGGCCGGAACGCAAGCTATCGGAGTACGCACGCCAATCATCCGCGAGGGGGATAATCTGCCGGACATCGTTGTGTCCTCCGTTTTAGCATGCTGCGAGGAAATGGGAACCTCGCTGCAAGAGCGTGACATTGTAGGCGTCACCGAAGCGGTGGTCGCGCGCGCGCAGGGCAACTATGCCACCGTCGCGCAGATTGCCGCCGACGTTCGGGAAAAATTTCCGTCCGGACCGGTAGGCGTGGTATTCCCCATCCTGAGCCGTAACCGCTTCGCCACACAGTTTAAGGGAATCGCCGCGGGAGCGGACAGCGTTATCGTGCAGTTAAGCTATCCGTCCGACGAGGTCGGCAACCATTTGGTCAGTTTGGAAGAAGTGCTGAGCAAGGGGCGCAATCCGTACACCGACGTATTTGACGAAGAGGGCTTTCGTGTTTATTTTCCGAAGACAGTCCATGAGTTTACCGGCGTGGATTACATAGAACTTTACCGCGAACTGGGTAACAACGCCAAAGTGATTTTAGCAAATGACCCTTGCGAGATTCTTAAATATACGAAGAACGTTATTGCGGCTGACATCCATACCCGCGCGGCGACAAAAAAACGCTTAAAAGACGCCGGGGCGAACGTTATCGGTCTCGACGAAATCCTCGCGCAAAGTGTAGGAGGTTCGGGATATAACGAACAGTACGGTTTGCTCGGCGCTAATAAGTCCACCAAAGACTGCGTCAAGCTGTTCCCCCGCGCCTGCGGCGATTTTGTACGAAAGGTGCAAGAGTTATTGCTCGAAAAAACCGGCGTCCGCGCCGAGGTGCTGATATATGGAGACGGCGCATTCAAAGACCCGGTTGGGAAGATATGGGAGCTTGCCGACCCGGTCGTATCCCCTGCGTTTACCGAAGGTCTTGCCGGTCTGCCGAACGAATTGAAACTAAAATACCTCGCCGACAACGATTTCGCCGACAAGCACGGCGAAGAAGCCCGCGAAGCCGTTATCGCGAGCATCCGCAGCAAGGCGTTGGACCTGATAGGCAAAGACGAAAGCCTTGGCACAACCCCGCGCTACTACAGCGACCTTGTCGGCAGCCTGTGCGACCTCGTCAGCGGCAGCGGCGACAAAGGTACGCCGGTTGTTTTGATCCGCGGGTATTTTGACAACTTCGCGAGCGAGTAAGTCGAGCGCTGCTTCCGTTGGGCTTCCTAATAAAGGGGTACGATTCGGGATTTTTTACCCGAAACGTACCCCTTTAACAAACGAAACCAGCAAATCAACGACCCACCGCCATATGTTCGGATACTCCTCAAGAATTGCTTGCTTCACGCTTTCCGCTTCGGAAGCGGAAAATCCTTGGAGGGGTATTGTCTCGGTAAAGGTTTTGACGCCTTCGGTAATCCGCCCCACGGCAATATGCCCGTAAGCGTGGTCGCCGATGGCCACGCGGGACGCTACTGCCAACGCTCCGGTCGAATACACCCCGATCGCGACGGCACCCAGCGTAAATATTCCGACAGCGACAGCCCCGATTGCAATTGTCCCGATTGAAATCGCGCCGACCGCAAGCAACAACCCGAACGTAAAGCATCCGAATCCCAGCAGTCCTAATGCGACCGCGCCAAACGCTAAAATCCCGCGCGCAACCAGCCCTATCGCTAAAAATCCTGACGCTATATTGCCGATCGCGAGAATGCCCTTCGCCTTTTTCATGCCATGCCCCAAATGGATGTGTATCAGCGGAAGACCAAACAGCGTGCGTTTGCTCTTGTATTCATAAACGCTTCCCCGCATTATCCAAAAAGGAATTGCGTAGGGATTGCTATTGTCTTGCTCCGGTTCATTGTCCTTTATAAGGCTGTCCAGCGTAACGCCAAAAATGTCGCTTAAAGTAATCAGTTTGTCCATTTCGGGATACGATTGCCCGCTCTCCCATTTGGAAACGGCTTGTCGCGACACGTTTAACATTTCCGCGAGCGTCTCTTGGGAAAGGCCTTTTTCTTTTCGCAGTTTTTGCAGCTTTTCATGGAACATCATTCTCGTCATCCTCTTCCCGATTTATTAGAGTACCTACCCGATTCTCTCTCTTTTCGCGCCGGGAAGCCACCAACCTTTGCTTGCGTTTTGTCAACTTTGGGTTGCTTTTTGGTCAACGCAACCCAAAGTGGCGTCTATAAGCTCAATTCCACCATAAATTTTTCCAACTGCGCTACCGGGTGGTAGGACAGCTTGGATTGGCGCAGCCCTGCTATTCCCATGTCTTCTTCCCTGTTGATATATCTCGTGTTTCCTGCGTAAGCGCGGGCAAAAAGATTGACGGTTTTAGGATAAACTCCGGTATATGTGGTGTCGGCTTTTTCGATATGCACAAATAGCGTGTCCCCTACAATCTCGCCGATCGAAACAGATACGATCTCTCTGTTTACTGTTAAAACGCCGCCTACCTGTCCGTATGTATCGTAATGGTCCAAAATTTCATAGATAAAACCGCACTCTACCTTAGCCAAATCATCCGTCGGCGGGTTTTTCGCATACAGGCGATCAAAAAACTTCCGTGCTGCCGCCATATCGGTCAAGGGCGCAAACAGACAGTTCGGGCAAAGACGGTTAAATTGGCTGATATGGTTGCGTTGGCCGTGATACCGTTTGCCCGCGAGCTCAATGAGGTCTTGGCTCTCATATAGATAATCGGACCAACCGGTCATCTCCTTTACCCAGAGCGCTCGGTATTTCGCCTGAATAGCGTCCAACTCGTCCCTCGTGATAACGGAAAAAACCGCTCTGCACCCAACTGCGCGGCAATACGCCAGAATAGCTTCTATACCCTGATGGAAATCACCGCCAACCGGTGCCATAAAGGTCGGTTCGCCGTACATCTGCTTGATGAAGAGCGATCCGTCATGTAGGCAGAATTCGGTGGAGAAATGCTTCGCCGGAAAATCCGCCAGCTCCAGCGGGCGAAAATGCAACATGTATAAGCCTTCTTATGTTCAGAGTATGGGTTGCCTCGAAACTTTTCTTATTGTACCTTACGCGCAGGATATTGTCAAACATTTCCGCGCGTCTTTCTCCGGCTCTTTTTTATTCCTTAACGCTAACCAATCCATTGCTGACATCCGTTTGATTTGACAAATGCTCGGTTACCATGTAAAATGAGGACATATTCATTCGAAGAAGGAGGCGGCAGCTCTTGCGTGAAACCATCATCCGCGCGCCGGAAGGGATGCGCGACCGCCTATTCGGCGAGTGCGCCGTGCGGCGCGAGCGCGAAGCGGAACTGCGCGCGCTCTTCCAAAAAAACGGGTTTTCCGAAGTTTCCACGCCGGTTTTGGAGCACTATGAGCTGTTTACACGAACCGGCTCCCCCTTTTCCGAAGAGACAATGGTGAAAATCATCGACCGCACCGGGCGCATTTGCGTCCTGCGCCCCGACAATACCGCCCCGATCGCGCGTCTCGCCGCGGCACGGCTGCAAAACGAGCCGGAGCCGCTGAAACTATGGTATACGCAGCCGGTTTACCGCGCTTCCGGCGGCGGGTGCGCGGAACTGCCGCAGGCGGGAGTGGAGGTTATCGGCGCGGCAAAAGACGCCGAAGTTCTGCTGCTCGCGCGGGAGGCGGTATCTCTCGCTTTCCAAAAAGAGCCGCATATCGAAGTCAACCACGCAGGAATCCTCCAAACGCTGTTTGACGCGCTAGAACTGGAAGGCGCGGAGAAAGAGCATATTCTCTCGCTGATCGAGCGCAAAAATTTCTCGGCGCTTGGCGACGAGCTTCCCGGCGCTCGGGATCTGCTTACCTTGCTGCGCATTTCGGGCGGAACCGAAGCGATTGACGAGGCGGAGAAAACAGTGAGCGCGCCTCTCACGAAGCCCCTCGGCGAACTGCGCGCGCTGCTTTCTGGTCTCCCCGAGGGACTGGTGACGGTGGATTTCAGCCTCGCGCCATCAATCGGCTACTACACGGGCATCTTCTTCCGCGGTTACGTCGGCGGCGCGGCCGGAGCCGTTCTCACCGGCGGACGGTACGATACCCTGCTGGGTCTGCTCGGACGAAACGCCCCCGCAGTCGGATTCGCGATACACATGGAGTGAAGTGCGTCCGTATATATGAAACGATGGGAGGCTTCCCGTTTTGAACACGCCGATACGTTTTGCCCTCGCGAAGGGGCGTTTGGAAAAACAATGCCGCGCGCTGCTGACGAGTGCCGGGTATGACTGCGCGGCGCTCGAAGCGCCCGGGCGGCGTCTTGTGCATACCCTGCCGCACCGCGACGCGGAGCGCGCGCCGCTGGAAGCCGTGCTTGCCAAAGCTCCGGATGTTATTACCTACCTCTCGCGCGGGGTGTGCGACATCGCCGTCGCGGGCAAGGACACGATTATGGAGCAGGGCGGACCTTTTTACGAGCTTTTGGACTTAAAGCTGGGTGTTTGCCGCTTCGCGCTGGCCGCGCCGGAGAACGTCTCTTTTTTTGAAGGCGCGGAGCATAAGCGCGTCGCGACTAAGTTCCCCGCCGTGGCGCGCCGCGCACTGGCTGCGCAAGGGATCGATGCCGAGATTATCCGCATTGAGGGTTCCTGCGAACTTGCGCCGTTGCTGGGGCTGGCTGACGCGATTATCGATATTGTGGAAACGGGCGATACGTTGCGCGAAAACGGGCTTGTAGTCTTGCGGGAACTTCACCCGCTTTCAGCCCGTTTAATCGTGAATGTGGCAGGGGGTTATCGCCGATGCTGACGGTCGTTAGAGCCGGTTCGGGCGAGATGGAAGCCGTCTTCGCGGCGATGGAAACACGAGCGAAACAGGACGCCGCATCGGTTCGCGCCGAGGTACGCGCCCTCTTGGACGATATTTTTGAGCGCGGCGAGGAAGCGGTCAACGACATCTCCCTCATGCGCGACGGTGAGCTTCCGCGGGAAGTACCGCGTTCCGAATGGGACGCCGCCCTGTCTGTTTGCGATCCTGTTTTAATAGACGATCTGCGCCGCGCCGCGAAAAACATAGAGGATTACCAAACAAAGCTGATGCCAAACGGCTCCCGATGGCAAAACCCCGACGGCGGCACGGTCGGCTTCGCTGTTCGTCCGGCGGAGCGCGCGGGGCTTTACGTACCCGGCGGCACGTCAGCCTATCCGTCCACCGTCCTGATGACAGCGATTCCCGCGCGTGTCGCGGGGGTAAACGAGATCATCCTCTGCACGCCGCCGGGGGCGCAACTAAAACCGGAAGTTCTGGCCGCCGCCGCCATAGCCGGGGTAGACCGAATCTTTACGCTGAACGGCGTCGCCGCAATGGCCGCGATGGCACTGGGACTGGGGATCGTTCCGAGCTGCGATGTCGTTGCGGGACCGGGGAACGCTTTTGTCACCGAAGCAAAACGCCAGTTATTCGGATTCTGCGGCGTGGACTCCACGGCGGGACCGAGCGACATCCTTGTCCTCGCCGACGGCTCGGCGAACCCCGCTTGGGTGGCCGCCGATTTGCTCAGCCAAGCCGAGCACGGCGCGCGTTCGGGCGCAATCCTCGTTTCGACCGACGCCGCGCTCGCGCAAGTGGTATGCGATGAATTGAATAAGCAGCTCGCGAGCCTGCCCCGGCGCTCCGAAGCCGAAGC
>QMCE01001809.1_pt1 | contig 25140 bp, 22 predicted proteins | sample 1821851 | NCBI WGS metagenome assembly QMCE01 (sample SAMN09453174, study PRJNA476694) | Termite gut metagenome, whole genome shotgun sequencing project. | isolation source: worker | host: Odontotermes sp. | place: South Africa:Pretoria | collected 2016-01-28 | reverse complement strand
AGTATGATTTCCATTTCTTGTCCTCCTTCTTATTATTTCATCAAATCGGTTACATAAGGGAGCAACGCAAGATGACGCGCTCTTTTTACTGCTTGAGCTATTTTACGTTGGAATTTCAACGAAGTTCCGGTCAAACGTCTTGGTAAAATTTTACCTTGTTCATTCAAGAATTTCTTTAAAAATTCAGGATCTTTGTAGTCAATGTATTTAATACCGCTTTTTTTGAAACGGCAGTATTTTTTCTTTTTAACTTCTACCGATGGTGGAGTTAAGTATCTGATTTCCGATGAATTTTGTGCTGCCATTTCTTAATTCTCCTTTACTTCTTTAGATTTAAAATTTCTTCTTTTCGCAGCATATTCAGCAGCGTATTTGTCTAATTTAGTTGTCAAGAAACGAATAACTCTTTCGTCGCGACGAAATTGAATTTCCAGCTTGTCAATAACTGTCGATTCTGCATCAAATTCTAACAGACAATAAAATCCTGTTGACTTTTTATCAATAGGGTAAGCCAACTTCCGAAGTCCCCAACATTCTTCATTTACAATCTTTGAATTGTCTTCCAGAAGAATGTTTTTGAATTTTTCTACCGCTTCCTTCATCTGAGCATCAGATAAAACGGGAGTCAAAATGAAAACGGTTTCATAATGATTTAACATAAATCTTCCAATTTTTAATTAGTTAATATATTTCGCTTTTTTAACGAGCTGCAAAGGTAGTTTTTTTTATTGTGTTTTCAAAGGTTTTTGTGGAAAAAGTATTAAAAACTTTTTTGTTTGAGTATTTCAAAGAAAACCTGTTAAGTTTCAAAAACTTAACAGGTTTTTCTAAAAATATATCTTCAGGGGAATACCTTAAATTATATCTGTATGTCTAATAAAAAAAAGAAACAATCCAATAAATCCCTGCTGCCAATACTGCACTGACCGGAATTGTAAGAATCCAAGCTACGAGCAAACTGCGGGTTACACCCCAGCGAACGGCAGAAAGCCTTTTAGTTGCTCCTACCCCGATGATTGCCCCGGTGATTGTATGCGTGGTACTTACCGGTATTTTCAGAATTTCAGTCAGATAGAGTGTTAACGCACCGGCCGTTTCTGCCACCATTCCTTCAAACGGGGTTACTTTGGTAATGCGTGTTCCCATGGTTTTTACGATTTTCCAACCGCCCGACATGGTTCCTAAAGCGATAACGGAAAAACAAGTCAACGGTATCCAGGCCGGCATATCATTCAAATTGTCTATTTCTTCCAGGTGTGTCCATGCTAACCAGGCAGGCAGGTCGGTATCAAACATTCCTGTTGCGCCTGCCGCAATAACGGCAGCTCCGATAATACCCATTACTTTTTGCGAATCATTCAAGCCATGTCCGATACTAAACAATGCCGATGAAACCAGCTGCAATTTCTTAAACCACGCTTCGGCTTTGTGCGGATTGGCTTTTTTACAAATATTAAGCACTAAAATGCTTAGCAAAAACGCCATAATCATACCAATAACGGGTGCTAAAACAATAAATGAGGCAATTTTCAAAATTACAGCACTTTGAATGGTTTTAAAGCCGCCTGCCATAATCGCCGCTCCGGCAAATCCGCCGATTAGCGTGTGCGATGAAGATGACGGAATGCCAAACCACCAAGTGAGCAGATTCCAAATAATAGCAGCAATAATCCCCGCCAAAATAACAGGAAGGGTAATAAATTCGGTATAAACAGTTTTGGCTACCGTATTGGCAATTCCAAACTCGCCGATAACATGTTTAGCAATAAAATAAGCCACAAAATTAAAGAATGCAGCCCATAAAACCGCTTGAAAAGGGGTCAGAACTTTGGTCGAAACAATTGTTGCAATAGAATTTGCCGCATCATGAAATCCGTTGATATAATCAAAAAAAAGAGCAAGGATTATAATCGTTACTAATAATAATATCATCTTGTGCCGTTTATGCGTATTTTACAATAATTGTTTTTATGATTTTTCCTACAAGTTCGGCAGTATCGGTTGTTTTTTCCAGTTGGGATACAATACCTTTCAGTTTAATAAGTTCTATGCTGTCTGTTTCTTCACTAAACAGCTTTTTAATATAGTTATCGCATACATCATCTGCTCTATTTTCAATATCATGCAATTCTTTGCAATATTTTTTAATATTTTCCGGATTTTTTTTCAATACATCCAGCTCATCTATTGCATTTCCGATTTGGATAGTTCCTTCCTTAATCAATTCTGCGAGTGCAATGGCACTTTCCGGCATTTTTTTAGGATTATACAAGTCTATCTCTTTGGCGCTTTTATTAATGCCGTCAATTACATCGTCTAATGTATTAGCCAGGTTATGAATATCTTCCCTGTCAAAAGGAGTTATGAATGTTGTGTTCAGGTCGTCAAAAATTTGATTTGACAGACTGTCGGCTTTTCGTTCCAATTCTTTTATCTCTTTGTAATAATCCAATTTCGGATTTGAGCGATCACTACGCAAATAGTTGATCAAAAGGTCGGAAGCAGAGATTAAAACGTCAGACATTTCCTTCAATACCGGAAAAAACTTAGGTTCTTTCGGGGTTAAACGATTAAAAAATGAATTCATAAACTACTTTCTGTTTGAAATAATAAAATAAAAATTTCTGCAAATATATAAATAAAAGAAATAAATATTACGCTTATGTTACATTTTTTAGTAAAATCTAAACAATTAAAAAGCATAAAAGTGTGAATTTTCATTATCTGAGTTTTTGTACTTTTGCATTTTGGATATACTTGATGGTGTATAAAAAGTATGTTGCGTTTACCTTTTTATTTTAATTTGGCGGCCATTAAGCCGGTACATACAGATGTCTTGGGTAAAATTATTGGAACCGATCTCCCCATAATTTCTTCATATTTTCAATTAACTTACTCTCTGCCGGATTGCTTTGAGGTTTCCATATCCGGTGGTTTTTAATTTCTTGGGGCAAATAATCCTGTTGTACAAAATTGTTTTTGAAATCATGGGCGTACTTATAGTTTTTCCCGTAGTTCAACTCTTTCATCAGCTTGGTCGGGGCGTTTCGCAAGTGCAACGGAATAGAGAGGTCGCCTGTTTCCCGGACTAACGCCAATGCGTCGTCAATCGCCAGATAAGCGGAATTGCTTTTGGGACTTGTAGCGAGATAAACGGTTGTTTCCGCTAAAATGATTCTTCCTTCGGGCCAACCGATTTTTTGCAGCGCATCAAAACAGGCATTTGCCAGCAGGAGCGCGTTCGGATTTGCTAATCCGATGTCTTCTGCTGCGGAGATAACCAGTCTCCGGGCAATAAACTTCGGATCTTCTCCGCCGGCTACCATTCTTGCCAGCCAGTAAATAGCGGCATCCGGATCGCTTCCGCGAATAGATTTGATGAAGGCCGAGATAATGTCGTAGTGCATCTCCCCGTTTTTATCATAAGCGTTCGGATTTTGCTGCAGGCGCTCGACGACTTTTTCATTCGTAATGTTGATTGTGTCGTTTCCGGCTTCCGCATTGACTACTAACTCTATTATATTTAGCAACTTACGGGCATCCCCTCCGGAAAACCGCAACAGAGATTCCGTTTCTTCCAGTACGATGTTTTGCTTTTTTAATTCGGCATCCTGCTTGATAACCCGGTTGGCAAGTTCCAGCAAATCTTCTTTTTCCAGCGATTTCAACACATAAACCTGACAGCGGGACAGGAGAGGGGTAATCACTTCAAACGAAGGATTTTCGGTTGTGGCTCCAATAAGCGTGATGATTCCCTGCTCAACCGCTCCAAGCAGCGAATCCTGTTGTGATTTGGAAAACCGGTGAATTTCGTCAATAAACAAAATAGGGGTGGGCGAGTTGAAAAAACGGGTGCTTTTGGCTTTCTCAATCACCTCGCGCACCTCTTTCACGCCCGAACTGACGGCGCTCAGCGTGAAAAAAGGACGTTCCAGTTTTTTTGCAATAATATTAGCCAAAGTTGTTTTTCCTACTCCCGGAGGACCCCAAAGAATAAACGAGGATACGTGCCCCGATTGTTCGCCCACTAAATGCTTCTGACCGATATAATCTTCTATGGTTTGCGGGCGTGCACGCTCTGCCAAAGGTTGAGACATAATTTTGTGGATTATTGTTTGAATACAAATATACGGTTAATTTCAAAAATAATTGTATATATTTAATTCTCTGATTCATATATTTGCAGCGATTAAAACATATTGCGATAGAACCTACCCCAAAAGGTATTTTCTTTTTGCAAAGGTAGAAAAGGATAATGAAATTGCCCAATAATTTACATTTACATATTTTGATTTTTGTAAAAAAGTTGAACTTTAACTTCTATTTTTAATAAAAATCAATCAATATAAGTACATTCTTTTAAATAGGTTTATGTTATCTCTATTTTACGAATCCTTTATTCGTAAAGATTTTCAGAATTCAATAACATAAACTAATTTTGCAGAGGTACTTAATCTTTTAAAATTAAATTATTATGAAACAAAGAATTACGAAAATAAGAAGACTGTTTGTGACAATAATGTTAATATGCTGTTGTGCTTTCACAAACACAGCGATTAGTCAGACGATAGTTGTAACCGGTGATCTTTCGGTTTGTGCCTGAGAATCAGCCGTGTTGACTGTTGCCGCCGAGGAGGTTGTCAATCCGGTTTTCCGTTGGTATAGTAGTCCGGATGCCAATGAGTTGCTTTTTGTAAGTGAAAAAGAACTAACCAGTTCAACTGTTGGAATCGAATTTTTATGATATTGATATTCCGGTTTGCGCCGGAGAGAAAGTCGACTTGCCGGCTTCTGGAACGAATTTGGATGCAACAAAAGTTACTTGGACGAATAATAATCCGAATATTGGTTTGCCTAATTGTCGCATTTTTCTCAACTCCTGATTCGCATAATTAATTCAAACAGGTTCTTAGATTGTCTTGAACTATGATTTTCATAAGATTCGCAGGATTTTAATCTTGACAATCTTGTAAAGATTATGAAAATCATGGTTCAAGACATTTTATTTTTATTATTTTTCTCAAAAAACCATAAAAAATCGTAGTTTTGCGTTGCAATTTTAATTATATATGAAAGTATTATTACATCCGAGAGAAATAGAGGAGCGAAATGTTCGCAGTTTTCTTGAAATCTGTAACGTAGAGAACGGAGAACGAACTTTGTTGCAATCGTTTGATTATTTAATTGAGGCTCCCAATTGGACGCATGACGGTGCTGCATTGATATATAACAGCCGCGGACGGATATTCCGGTACGACTTGGAAAGCGGGAAAAGCGAGGAGATTTATTCCGGCATTTGTACGCACTGTAACAACGACCATGTGCTGTCTGCCGATGGAAAATCAATTGCAGTAAGCCACCACACTCGTGAAGACGGAGAATCCCGTATCTATACTTTTCCGGTAGAAGGTGGTGAACCGGTATTAATTACGCCAATAGCTCCGAGTTATCTGCATGGCTGGTCGCCTGACGGGAAAACAATTGTCTATTGCGCCGAACGAAATGGACAGTATGATATTTATGCCATTCCGGCTATTGGCGGAAATGAGGTGCAGCTCACCGGCGAACCCGGATTAGATGATGGACCTGAGTTTTCGCCCGATGGTAAGCAGATTTGGTTTAATTCGGTTCGTAGCGGCTTAATGCAGATTTGGAGAATGAATGCTGATGGTTCGGAGCAAACACGAATGACCTTTGACGAGTGGAACAATTGGTTCCCGCATCTTTCTCCTGACGGGAAACAGGTTGTTTTTATCTCTTACCGGAAAGAAGATGTTGCTCCCGGCGATCATCCTGCCAATAAAAACGTGGAAATACGGATTATGGATGCTGATGGTAAGAACCTTAGAACCTTAATTGCGTTGTTTGGCGGACAGGGTTCTTTGAATGTCAATTCGTGGTCGCCCGGCGGCAAGAAAATAGCTTTTGTAAGTTATCAATTGAAATGATTTCAAGATATGTTGTTTTGGGGAAATCCTGGAATTTTGAAATACAAAATACAAAATTTGAAATATAAAAAATATGGAATTAAACGGTAGAATTATCGCTGTGCTTCCGGTTCAGACCGGACAGGGGCGAAACGGAGAATGGAAAAAACAGGAATATGTATTGGAACACGATAATAGTTCACAATATCCGAAAAGGATGTGTTTTAACCTTTGGGGTGATAAAATAGATCAGTTCAACATACGCGAGGGACAAAATTTGACGGTCAGTTTCGATATTGATTGTCGCGAATATCAAGGCCGCTGGTACAATGACATCCGGGCATGGAGAGTGATTGAGCAACAGGGTGCGCCTGATGTAGCCAATATGCAAGCTCCATTTTCAGGACAACAAATTCCGCCGCCGTTTACAGCACAGGATGTGCCTGCTGAAAATGCGGCGGATGATCTTCCGTTTTAAATATTTTAAAGTTTAAGGTTTAAGGTTTAAGGTGTTTAAGGTTTAGAGGCTGTATAGAAAGTCTTTAGAATGCAGATGACGCGGATAATGCAGATTTTAATTTTGTAGAAAGCACGATGATTGCAAATTATGAAAAAGAATTTTATCTGTGAAAATCCGCGTCATCTGTGTTATCCGCGTTCTTTTTAGACACTCCCAACAAAAACTTATAATGACAAAGAAAGAGCTATACAGCCAGGTCATAGCCTGGTTTCGGGAAAATATGCCGGTAGTTGAGAGCGAATTGCACTACCTGAATCCTTTTGAGTTGCTGGTTGCTGTTATTCTTTCGGCTCAGTGTACCGACAAAAGGGTAAATATGGTTACTCCTGCTCTTTTTGCCCGTTTTCCGGATGCAGAATCTATGTCGAAAAGTTCTATTGAAGAGATTTTGACATATATAAAGAGTATCTCGTATCCGAATAACAAAGCTGCCCATTTATACAATATGTCGCGTATGCTAGTGCAAGACTTTAGCGGAATAATTCCCGATGATGTAAATGAGTTGCAAAAACTGCCCGGAGTGGGACGGAAAACGGCTAATGTGGTGGTAACGGTTGCGTTCAATAAATCGGCAATGCCGGTGGATACTCATGTTTTCCGCGTTTCAAATCGTATCGGGTTGACAAACAATTCAAAAACACCGCTTGAAACGGAAAAAGAGTTGACTAAATATATTTCTGCTGAGTTGTTGGGAAAAGCGCATCACTGGTTGTTGCTGCATGGCCGGTATGTCTGCACGGCACGTAATCCTAAGTGTGCGGAGTGTGGGCTTAATTTTATTTGCTCTTACTTCAAGAAAACAAGGCAGCAAAAAGTTGAGCGGTATTGAAGAATATATGTTTCCCACAAAGACACAAAGGGCACAAAGTTTTTATTGTGAATTTCTTTGTGTCCTTTGTGTCTTTGTGGGAAATTTCTCTATAAAAAATATTTTCCGTAATTCCCCATATTTTTTTTAATCCTGAAGATAAAATTAGAAAATATTTTATACTTTTGTATCTGGAAAATCACCAGTATTAATTGTCCTGTGGTGTAATGGTAGCACATCAGTTTCTGGCACTGTTTGTCTGGGTTCGAATCCTTGCAGGACAACTCTTTCCTTTATAAACCTGTTACGTTTTTAAATGTGACAGGTTTTTTATTTATTCTTTTTAATTCTTTATTATCTCATTCAATGTAATTTCAAATATTAACACCGAATAAGGCTGAATGGTAATTGTTTTGTTTTTGTAATAAGTCGTTTTTTGAGTAGTGTTATATGCCAGGTAATAAGGGATATATAGCGTGTGGGTAGCTCCCTCTTTCATTAGATGAAGACCTTCTCGAAATCCGGGAACCATATCTTTCAATAGTATATTTACTTCTGTTGCCACCTCAAATATAGTGCCGTCAATCAATTTTCCGGTGTAACTTACATTGATCGAATCTTCCGAAAACGGACTGACAGTGCCGGAACCGGGAGTTTCAATTTTGTACAGTACCCCGCTGATTGTCTCTTTCATGCCATTTTGACTCGCATTACTTTTTAAGTTTTTTAAAAACTGTTCGCCCGCCTCTTTGTTTTTTTTGTTTATCAATCGTTGGTCGGTCTCTTCTTTTTCCTTTTCGCAAGAAGTGGCACCACAAAGAAGACCGATTATCAACATAAACCACGCTAATTTTCTTTTCATCATTTTTTGTTTACTTATTTACTCGTTTACTATTTTATTTTTCGTATCAGTGTCATTCCGTCTCTTACCGGAACAATTATTTTTTCTAATCGCTCATCCAACGCAATATAATCGTTAAAGCAACGAATTCCCGCTGTTTGGTCATCTTTCCTGTCCATATCCAAGACATGTCCGTCCCACAACGTATTATCGGCAATGATAATGCCCCCTGTACGCAATTTCGGATAAACGGCATGAAAGTATTCCAAATAGTGCCTTTTGTTTCCGTCCATAAAAACGACATCGAAAGTCTGATTCATTTCCGGAATGATATTGAGTGCATCTCCGATGTGCAGGTGGATTTTTTCTTTCAAGCCGGATTCCTCGAATATATGAATTAAAAAATCCTCCATTTCATCATTTATCTCAATGGTATGCAACTCACCTTCTGCGGGAAGAGATTCTGCCATGCAGATAGCCGAGTAGCCGGTAAAAGTCCCGATTTCCAATATACGGACGGGACTGACCATATTGCAAAACATCTTCAACATCCGGCCTTGCAAATGTCCGGAAAGCATACGGGGTCTTGTTGTCCGGAGATGTGTTTCGCGCGTCAATTTTTTCAGAAACACCGGTTCTTTATCAATATGTTGCAGGATGTATTCGTTTAATTGCTCTACGTTCATATCGTACTTTTAAATGCAAATGTACAAAATATTTTGTCTTGAACCGGGATTTTCATAAGATTTACAAAATTATCAAGATCGCTTTTATATCGTCATGGGAATCTTGTAAATTTTATCGAAATTCCAATTTAAGAGGATACTGCCTTCAACCCTACAATGCTCGCTATCAGCGTGAAAATAAAAACTATCCGCAATAAATTTGCCGGTTCATTGTAAAAAATGATGCCGATGAGTACGGTTCCTACCGCACCGATACCTGTCCATACGGCGTAGCAGGTACCGATGGGAATATTTTTTGCCGCCTCATTGAGCAAGTACATACTTAGCGTGAGGAAGATGAAAAATCCTAAAATATAGTGCCGGTTTTTTTGCCAGTTTGATAAGTTATTCGATGCTTGCATGCAGGTCGTGAAACCAATTTCGCATAAACCGCCGAGTATAAGTAAGATCCAAGCCATAAGTCAGTTGTTATTTAAAGAACCTGTCTAACTCTTCATCCGGAATAATCACAATAATTTTTTTATTATCCGGCGTGAAGTGATGATTGGGGCAGGCAAAGAGGTTGTTTATCAGTTCACCCATCTCTTCCGGTTGCAGCGGTTTTCCTGCCGGGATAGCCGATATTTTGGCCAGCGACAAGGCTACATTCTCCAGCATTTCACTTTTGATGCTGGTGTTATAATCCTTTACGGCATCAATCATCGTGAGGATAAACGGTTTAGCTTCTTGTCCGCAGTGCATCGCGGGCAGGCTGTTGATGGAGTATGAATTTTTACCAAGTTCAACAATTTCAAATCCCAAGTAATACAATTCGTCTTTTATCTCGTTCAAAATCAGTGATTCGGAAGGCAGCAATTCTAATTTTTCGGGAAAAAGCAGCTTTTGGGAAAGAGAACGCTTATTGGTCAGGTTATTTAAAAAGCGGTCGTATAAAATACGGATATGTGCCCGGTGCTGGTCAACACACATCAACCCCGATTTAACGGATGTGAGGATGTATCTGTTTTTAAACTGGAAGTAATTGAACACATTTAGTTCACCTTCCATTTTTACCGGAAACGGAATTGTCTCGTTATGATTGTCCTCTTCGTTATCATCCGAAATTCTTGAAGGAAGTTCAACCGTTTCTTCTGCTTTTAATTTTGCATCGTTTTCAAACCCTTCATATAATTTATTCCAATCAGTTGTTTTTGGACGGGAATAAGAAGATGTATTTTGTGTTTTGAATGGGTTGTATTCCGGATTGGTATTTATTTTCGGTGCCTGGATTGTTGTTCCATCGGTATTGAAAACCGGTATTTCCGGACTTCCCTCTTGATCGAAATCAATCGAAGGCACAATGTTAAAGCGTCCCAATGCCTCTTTGACTGCCGCAAGGATGACCGACCATATTGCTGTCTCATTTTCAAACTTGATTTCCGTTTTTGTTGGATGGATGTTTACGTCAATATTTTCGGGATTGATGTCAAAATAGATAAAATAATCGGGTGAAGTTCCGGGTTGAACCATCCGGTCATACGCCTGAATAACAGCCCGGTGGAAATACGGATGCCGCATGTACCGGCTATTTACAAAGAAATATTGCTTGTCGTTTTGTTTCTTCGCCGTTTCGGGCTTACCGATAAAGCCGTATATTTTGATGAGAGTAGAATCGGCATTGATGCTCAATAGTTGCGGATTAATTCCTTTTCCGAAAATATTCACAATTCTTTCGCGAAGTCCCGAATTTTGCAACATATAAATTTCCTGGTCGTTGTGCCGGAACTCAAAACCGATATGCGGATAAACCAGTGCGATGCGGAAAAATTCTTTTTCGATATGTGCAAATTCGGTGGTATTTGCTTTCAGAAATTTACGCCGTGCCGGAACGTTGTAAAAGAGATTTTTTACCAAAAAGTTACTTCCTGCAGGACAGGAAACCGGTTCTTGGCTTTCTACTTTGTTTCCGGCAATGCTTATTTTAGTTCCCAGATCGTCTTCTTTTCTGCGTGTGCGCAATTCCACATGTGCAATGGCGGCAATGGAAGCCAGTGCTTCTCCCCTGAATCCCATTGTGCGGAGCGAGAAAAGGTCGTTTGCGTTTCTGATTTTCGAGGTTGCATGCCGTTCAAAAGAGAGACGGGCATCTGTTTCGGACATTCCTTTCCCGTTGTCTATTACCTGAATCAATGTTCTTCCCGCATCTTTTACAATCAGTTGGATATGAGTTGCCCCCGCATCTATCGCATTTTCAACCAACTCTTTGACAACGGAAGCCGGTCGCTGAATCACTTCTCCTGCCGCAATCTGGTTGGCAATAGAATCTGGTAAAAGTTGGATAATATCGCTCATTTTTTATCTTAGCTGCTCGTTGGCTGTTTTTATTTTCTTGAATAAGTCGGATGCAAAAACAAATTCTTCCAGTGCCTCGCATCCTGTATCGTAAATTTCATCCTTATTGCCTTGCCATGCTTTTTCTCCTTTGTCGATGAAAACAATATTTTCACCAATTTCCATGACAGAATTCATGTCGTGCGTGTTTATAACGGTGGTAATATTAAATTCATGCGTAATTTCCTGAATTAACTTGTCTATCAGTATGGATGTCAGCGGATCTAATCCCGAATTCGGCTCATCGCAAAACAAATATTGGGGATTTAGTACGATAGCCCGCGCGATAGCCGCCCGCTTTTGCATCCCGCCGCTTATTTCCGAAGGATATAAATCGAGCGCATTACCGAGATTTACTCTTTCCAGGCAAAAAATCGCCCGTTTCCTTCGTTCCGTCTCTGAGTCGTAAGAAAACATTTCCAGCGGAAACTGTACGTTTTCCAACACTGTCATTGAATCAAACAGGGCCGACCCTTGAAACAACATGCCCATTTCCCGGCGGAAAAAATTACGTTCTTTCCGCTTCATTTTGGTAATATCCCTTCCATCGTACAATATTTCGCCGGAATCTATTGGGTGAATCCCGACTACACATTTCATCAAAACGGTTTTTCCCGAACCGCTTTTCCCGATTATCAAGTTTGTTTTTCCGGTTTCAAAGACGGTTGATACATTTTTCAACACCGGAACTCCATCAAACGATTTATTTACGTTTTTGATTTCAATCATTATGTCAGCATCATTTGAGTTAGCATCACATTAAATAACAATATAATCACGCTGCTATTTACCACGGCATCCGTACTTGCTTTTCCCACGTCCAACGCCCCTCCTTTTACGGAATAACCGTAATAAGCTGCGATGGAAGTGATTATAAAGGCAAAAACAATTCCTTTTATAACAGAATAAGTAATGTAGAACGGGACGAACATAAATTGGATGCCGACCTCATATTCATAGACCGAAATGATGTCGGTAAAAACGGCAACACCGTATCCGCCGAGTATTCCTACAAACATGCTTATTATGACAAGACAGGGAACAATGGTCATGAATGCTGTGATTTTGGGTAGAATCAGGTAGTTTGCCGAATTTACGCCCATAATATCCAACGCGTCTATCTGTTCCGTGATGCGCATCGTTCCTATTTCCGAAGCGATATTGGAGCCTACTTTTCCTGCCAGAATAAGACACATAATGGTTGAGGAAAATTCCAGCAGCAACGTATCGCGCGTGGCTAACCCGGTGGCATAGTCGGGAAGCAACGGGTTACTCGTGTTTAACACCATTTGAATTGTAATTACCGCACCAATAAAAACGGAAATGATAATTACAATCATCAATGAGTCTAATCCCTGCTTTTGCAATTCTTTGGAATACTGTCTGAAAAACATCCGCCACCTGTCCGGCATCCCGAATGTTCTATACATAAGGCTCGAATAAGCCCCTACTTTTTCTATTGCATTCATCTGTTCTATATCAAATACTTCACGCAAAGATAATTATTTTTGAAATAAAAAGGTGCATTTGGGCAATTTTGACTAAGATTAATGCTTAGCTCAACCGGATTCTTTCATTGTTCAAAAAAATTCGTAAAAAAGTAAGTATTTCCTATTGCTTTGTTGTTATTAAGTTTGTAATTTCGGATTTTTTATTTGTTAAGGTTAAAATTAGACAAAAAATTATGAGTTATCTGAAATTTGATAAGTCGTTATTAGCAAATTTACAGCAGTCTTTGTCAATGGAGATGTTGCTGACCAATAAATCAGGCGCATATCATTGTACGACTGTAAATGGTTGCAATACAAGAAAATACCACGGATTGCTGACTGTTCCGATTAAGAATATGGACGAGGATAATCATGTATTGTTATCCTCTTTTGATGAAACAGTAGTACAACATGGAGTTGAGTTCAATTTAGGCATTCATAAATACGGCGGCGACTACTATTCGCCCAAAGGGCATAAATATCACCGGGAATACAGTTGCAACATCGTTCCTTTCGATATATACCGCGTAGGAGGAGTGCTTTTGTCTAAGGAGAAAGTTTTTGTCTCTTTTGAAAACCGCATTTTGATAAAATATACGCTGACAGATGCTCATTCGCCTACTACGTTGCGTTTCAGGCCGTTACTCGCATTCCGGAATGTGAATGAACTGTGCATGGAAAATACACAGGCCGACACTTCTTTCCGGGAGGTCGAAAACGGAATATCAACCTGTCTTTATCGCGGTTACCCCGAACTGTTTATGCAGTTTAACAAGCCGGTTAAATTTGTTTCCTGTCCGGCTTGGAATAAGGGAATTGAATACCCCAAAGAGCAGGAGAGAGGTTACAATTACAAGGAAGATCTTTTTGTGCCGGGTTATTTTGAAGTGCCGATAGAAAAGCACGAAACTATTATTTTTTCAGCAGGAATAAGCGAGATTGCAACCCGTGAGTTGGGAAATATGTATGAGCTGGAAATCAATAAATGTCCTGATAAAAGAAGTTTTTTCGATTATTTGAAAAATTCGGTTCAGCAGTTTTATAACCGGAAAAGTCCGGAAGAATTATATTTGCTGGCAGGTTATCCGTGGTTCAAGTGCCGGGCGCGCGATATGTTTATTTCGCTGCCGGGTGCTTCGTTGGCATTCAATGATTTGACCGGATTTGAAAAGGTTATGGCAACCGCTATTCCGGTTATCCGGGATTTTATGCAAGGCAAGCCTATCGGGAAGGATATTTCCGAGTTGGAAGATCCGGACGTGCTGTTGTGGTTTGTTTGGGCATTACAGGAATATGCCAAGCTGGCTACCGACGAAAAGATGTGGAAAAAATATGGGCAGATTTTAGTGGAAGTCTTGCATTATTTCATGAAACAGAAGCATCCGAATCTGTTACTGCACGAAAACGGATTGCTTTATGTGAAGGGCGGTTGGGAAAAAGCGTTGACATGGATGAATTCTACATTTAACGGGAAGCCGATCACTCCTCGCAGTGGTTACGTGGTTGAAATCAATGCGTTGTGGTATAATATATTAAGATACTTTTCCGGATTGCTGAAAGAGCAGCGTAAAGAAGAACAGCTGGCTGGTTCGCTCGAAAAATGTGCGGATAGGGTAAAAGAAAATTTTGTTTCTGTTTTTTGGACAGGATATTACCTGCACGACTTTGTGGATGGCGATTATAAAGAGTCTTCGGTGCGTCCGAATATGATTTTTGCCGCTTCTTTGACCCATTCGCCGTTAGATAATAAGATGAAAAAGGCGGTATTGGACATGATCACAAGAGAACTTTTGACCCCAAGAGGGTTACGCTCGTTAAGTCCGAAAAGTCCGAATTATCGAGGTACCGGCGAGGGTTCGCAGATTGACAGGGATTTTGCCGCTTTTCAGGGTGCCGTCTATCCGTGGCTGATAGGAGCTTATCTGGAAGCGTACCTGAAAGTCTATAAAAAAAGTGGTATTTCATTTGCCGAGCGCACCATGATTGGCTTTGAAGAAGAGATGAACCTCAACTGTATCGGTTCGATTTCTGAAATGTACGATGCCAATCCGCCGTTTAAGGGTAGGGGAGGTATCTCTTTTGCCATGAACGTGGCTGAACTTCTGAGGATTCAGAAGTTATTGAAAAATTATCTTGATAGTGATAAATGATTAAGTGATTATTATATGAAGGCATTAATGTTTGGTTGGGAATTTCCGCCCCATATTTTAGGAGGATTAGGAACCGCAAGTTATGGACTTACAAAAGGTATGTCTCTACAGCCTGACATGGAGATTACTTTTATGCTTCCCAAGCCCTGGGGAGATGAAGACCAAAGTTTTTTGAAAATCGTAGGAGCAAACACTGTTCCTGTTGTTTGGCGTGAACCGGGGTGGGATTACTTGAATCACGAACTTGGAGGCAGGATAACTGCTGAGGAATATTACCATTACCGGAACTGCATTCATGAAGATAACCACTATATCGGAACGAGCGGAATCGGAACAGTTGACTTTTCGGGTCGTTATCCGGATAACTTGTTGGAGGAAATTCGCAATTATGATGCGGTGGCGGGCGTGGTTTGCCGTGCCGGGGATTTTGATATTATCCACTCGCATGATTGGCTGACCTATCCTGCGGGCGTACACGCCAAATTTGTAACAGGAAAGCCGTTGGTTATTCATGTTCACGCTACGGATTTTGACCGTAGTCGCGGAAATGTAAACCCGACCGTTTACGATATCGAAAAGCATGGTATGGATATGGCCGACCACATTTTTACCGTGAGCAACTTGACGCGCGATACGGTTATTCATCGTTATCATATTGACCCGGCGAAAGTAACTACTGTGCATAATGCCGTTGAACCGATTAGCAAGGAGATTGAGGAAATTCAGGCACAGCACTCAACCAAGGATAAAGTAGTTACGTTCCTTGGGCGGATTACAATGCAGAAAGGTCCCGAATACTTCGTAGAGGCGGCTTACCGTGTTTTGCAAAAAACAAGTAATGTCCGTTTTGTCATGGCGGGAAATGGCGATATGATGGATAAAATGATTTATCATGCAGCTTATCGTACCGGTTTTTTGAGAGGAAATGATGTTTATAAAATGCTGAAATCAAGTGATGTGTACGTGATGCCGTCTGTTTCCGAGCCATTTGGTATCTCGCCGTTAGAAGCTATGCAGGTAGGGGTGCCGACTATCATTTCCAAGCAATCCGGTTGTGCCGAAATTCTCGACAATGCCATTAAAATAGATTATTGGGATATTGACGGAATGGCGGACGCTATTTATTCAATTATTACTTACCCCACCATGTCCGGGTTCCTCAAAGTGGAAGGGAAAAAAGAGGTGGATGAAATTAAGTGGGAATATGCGGCGTTGAAGGTACGGAAAATATATGATGAGATTTTGAGGAAATGAAAAGAAAAAATGTTGAATGCAAATATAGGCACATAGTTAAAAAAACGTATCTTTGTGAAATAACAATTATAATTTAAATATATGAAACCTATATTTGATTCTACAATGCACAACATTCTCAATGATAGATTAGAGGCTCTTGAGAAACATTTTAAATCTGATGTTATTTTCTTTTATGGTTCAATTGGAAATTCATTTGAAAAACCATTTCGGGATTTTATTGAAGAATTAAAAGTTGATGCGGAAAATGATATTTTGTGTATTATTATTAATACACCTGGTGGTAGTGTCGAAACAGTTGAAAAATTAGTAAAAATTACTCGACACCACTATTCTGAAGTTTATTTTATTGTTCCTGATGCTGCTTATTCAGCAGGTACTATTTTTTGTATGTCAGGAGATAAAATATATATGGATTACTCTTCTTCACTCGGACCTATAGATCCACAAGTGTTTAATGGGAAAAATTGGGTTCCTGCATTGGGTTATTTAGACAAGGTTGAAGAAATGATTAATAAATCATCTAAGGGGGAATTGACTCAGGCAGAGTTGATAATGTTGCGGGAACAAGACCTTGCGTTGCTTAGAAGATTTGAACAAGCAAGAGAGCTTACGATTGAACTTTTAAAGGAATGGTTAGTTAAGTATAAATTCAAAAAATGGAATGTTCATAAAAACGGAAGTGTTGTTACGGAAGAAGAAAAAAAACAGCGGGCAGAAAAAATTGCAAAAGATTTAAGCAACAATAAACTTTGGCATTCACATGGTCGGTCAATAGGTGTTGATGCGTTAAATGATATTTTAAAACTTAAAATTGAAGATTATTCTAATGATTTGAAATTGAGAATTTTAATTAGAGAGTATAATGATTTGATTTGTCAATATATATTGAGAAGTGGTTCTGAATTATTTTTACATTCACGAAAATTTATTTAGTTATGAAAGGCATAGAAAAAAAAATAGTTGATGTGGTTCGGAAAGAGGAGCTAAAATTTAACAAAGAATTAAAAAAAATAAATGTCCTTGTAAAGGATATAGATGAAATTTGTCCAATAGAAAAGCCATCTTATACTCTTCCTCTTGCAGATACTATTGGGAGGACGTATTATAATACATTGAATCGGAGTCTGTTTTTGTAATTTTTATAATATATGAAGTCAATTTGCTTTTATTTCCAAATCCACCAGCCGTTTCGCTTGCGGAGATACCGTTTTTTTGATATCGGGGGTGACCATTTTTATTATGACGATTACAGCAATGAAGAAATAATCCGCCGTATTGCAGAAAGATGTTATTTGCCTGCAAATCATACTATTTTGCAGATGATAAAGGACACGAAGGGGAAATTTAAGGTTGCGTATTCAATTTCCGGAGTTGCATTGGAACAAATGGAGTTGTATGTGCCTGAAGTAATCGACAGTTTTAAGGAACTTGCTAAGACGGGATGCGTTGAATTTCTTGCCGAGACATACTCACACTCATTGTCTTCACTTATGGAAGAGGGTAATGAGTTTGAATTGCAGGTAAAACAGCATGCCGATAAGATACAAAGCCTGTTTGACGTAAAGCCTCGCGTGTTTCGTAATACAGAGCTGATTTATTCCGATGAAATAGGCGACCGTGTGGCTAACCTTGGCTTTAAAGGAATTATTACCGAAGGGGCAAAGCACATTCTCGGCTGGAAAAGTCCGAACTACCTTTATTGCAGCGCAAGCAACCCGCGTCTGAATATTTTATTCAAGAATTTCAAGCTCAGCGATGACATAACTTTCCGCTTCTCCGATTGGGGATGGGATCAATATCCGCTTACTGCCGATAAGTTTATGGATTGGATTGCCGGAACTCCGGAGTCGGAAAAAATAGTCAATCTCTTTATGAACTACGAAACATTCGGCGAGTTGCAAGGTGCTCAAACCGGAATTTTTGATTTCTTGAAAGCTTTGCCTTATTTTGCTGAGCAGAAGGATATTACATTTGCCACTCCTTCCGAGATTATCGGCAAGCAGAAGCCGGTTGATCAAATTTCGATTCTTTTTCCTATTTCATGGGCGGACGAGGAGCGCGATGTTTCTGCGTGGCTTGGTAACGAGTTGCAAAAAGAGGCTTTCCGTAAGCTGTATGAAATCGGCGAGAGAGTGAGGTTGTCGAAAAATTCCAGCTTGATACAGGACTGGGATTATTTGCAGACGAGCGACCATTTCTATTACATGTCGACCAAGCATTTTTCGGACGGTGCGGTTCATCGTCATTACAGTCCGTATGACTCTCCATACGAGGCGTTTATGAATTATATGAACGTGTTGGGTGATTTTATAGATCGTGTCAATTCTCAATTTCCGGAAGGGATCGATACGGAGGAGTTAAATGATTTGATGCAGACGATTAATGCACAAGAGATGGAGATAAATGAACTGAAAGCTGAAAATAAAGCGTTGAAAGATAAATGCAAATCGCAGCTTCCTTCCGGAGAGAAAAAAGCGGAATCCGGCGAGAAGAAAAAGACAACGCGAAAGAAAGTTGCGGCGAAAGGAGAATAATTAAAAGAGATTGTTTTAAAAGTAATTTAGAGCGCAAGTAGCGCAAAAAATACAAAATTACGTAAACGGCTTAATCGTCAAAATGAGGATTAAGCCGTTTTGTATGATCACTTGATATGTTATGTGCTTGTGTTAAAAAAAAACGATGGAAAAAAATACTTTTACTGTTTTTCGGACACTTTTATCCTCAAAAGTGATTATTAAGCAATTAGACAGGATTTTTATCCTCACTTTTGATTATTAAGCCAAGTATTACAAATAACTTAACAGTGTATTAAATATATTTATCATAAAAAAATTGCTTGTGTACATAATCTAATCTACTTTTGTAAAAAAATTAAAACACATAAAAACGAACACATGAAATCATTCAAAAAATTAGTCACAGTTTTTTGTCTTGCGGCGTTAGCTGTAAATTTAAAAGCCCAATCTACGGGAACTTTTCAAGTAAAAGGCAGTTTCAATAACTTCTATCCTGTTGTTTTTAAAGATGCCAGATGGTATGATAAGGAGGTTTCCACATTGGAATTAATCCGTTTTGATACGCATACGGATGAACAGTGGCGAGGTTCCCTGTCTGCCGCATTCACATTTCATTCTATCGGTAATGGTCATGCCTCCCACTTTATAGATGTAAACCTTTTTCAATATAAGCACGATGGCGAAGTCATGGCTTTCATTGCCGGCTGGGAAGAGCTTTCCACCGCCAACAGCGACAGGCAAATTGTCATTTGGATGCGGGGAGGAACTACCACGTATCATTTCCGCAGTAATGGGACACAGCAGCCTAAAGTATACGATGGCGTTCAAAATCCGGTTTCATTCCAAAATCCGGGAGGAAGTACCTATACCTATAAAACATCTGTAGATCCGGAGGTAAACTCCAAAGGCACAAACTTGCAGCGCAACTTGTATACACTCGGAGAAAAAAACTATTTCAAGGGCAATGTCGGTATCGGCACAACAACCCCTTTTTACAAGCTGGATGTTAACGGCACTATCCGCGCCCGCGAAGTACTTGTAAACACCAATACCGGAGCCGACTTTGTCTTTGATGAGGATTACGCCCTGCGCCCGCTCAACGAAGTCTCAGATTTCATCCGGGCCAACAGGCACCTGCCCGAAATACCTCCGGCTGCCGATATGGTTGCAAACGGAGTGGATATGGGAGAGCTTCAGATAAAGCTGCTGCAAAAGGTTGAGGAGCTGACGCTTTATATGATAGAGCAGGAGAAAAAAAACATAGAACAGGAGAAAAGAATCATAGAGCAGGAAAAAAGAATCAGGGAACTGGAAAATAAATAATCGAATAAAAAATGAAATCAAGATACAGCCTGTTGATATTGCTTTTGGGAATTGCATTGAACCTGTTTTCACAAAGGACAATAGAATACACTTATGACAGCGATGGGAATATGGAATCCCGCTATACGTTCACTCTGAGGTCGGCACAGGTAAGCGGGCCGGCAGACAACGGTATTGAACCGCAAGCAGGTGAAATCCTTTCTGCTAATAAGCAGATAACCATTTACCCCAATCCGACACAGGGCGAGATATGCGTGGAAGTAACCGCTCTCAACCCGGAAGAGGAAAATTACCTGCACCTTTTTGACTCGTTGGGACGTCAGATTGAGACAAGGAGCATCGAATCGGAACGTACCTACCTGACAATATCGGGGAGTCCGGGTGTTTATCTTCTTAATATCCAACTGGGAGCCAATACGTCTAAATGGAAAATCATTAAGCAGTGATTAATTAAAAAGTGATAAGAGATACATTTTCTATCAAAAAAGTAAAATAATGAGAAAATATATAATCCTATTTATAACAATACTGTGCGTTATTGAGAACAGTTACGGAGTAAAGAATATGGAAATTTCTACACCCGTAACTACCTCACAAACGCATGCTGCCCGCGACTACATCCGGCTGAAACCGGGATTCTCATTCAATTCGACAGGAAATAAAGCGTTCCGGGCATATATTGATGAGCATTTGCTGGAACCGGCCTCCCTTCTAACCGGACCTGCATATCCGAATAGAAGCCTTAATACAAGTTATGCCGTGGGCACAATAGCCGGGGAAGCTTCTGTCAGTCCAACCGGAGCCGCTATTTACCAGATACCCATAGAAGTGATGCCCGGAACCGGCGGCATACAGCCAAATGTTTCTGTGGTTTATAATAGCCAGTCGGGAAATGGAGTCGTAGGCTACGCCTGGAACTTAGGCGGCATATCGGCAATAACCCGTACCGGTAAAACACTTTATCACGATGGAAGTATATCGGGTCTACAATTGACTAATTCCGATAACCTGATGCTGGACGGACAACGGTTGATGCGTGCCTCCGGAAGCAACCTGCTTGCATCATCGACTTACCGGACAGAGATAGAAACATACCTTGACATCACCTGCAAAACACTAAACTCATACTTAGGGTTTGAGGTAAAAAACAAGGAAGGCTGGACAATGGAATACGGATCTTCGGCAGATTCTTACATTAAGCCCAAAGGCGGAAGCACGGCTTATGCCTGGCTACTCAAGAAAGTTACCGATGCCAACGGCAATTATATGACTTATACGTATGACAATGATGCTTCAACCGGTGAATTCCGCTTAAAGCAAATCGACTATACCGGAAACAGTGCAGCCGGAATGGCTCCTTATAACAAAATTGAATTTTTCTACGAAACCCGCCCTGATATTTCAACTTCTTACATTGCCGGAAAATCAATAAGGCAAAGTGTTGTCTTAAAGCGGATTAAGTGCAGCGCTTATGGCTCGGCCGTCAGAGAGTATAAATTCAACTACCATTATGACGCTTATGATCTTTTTTATTTCAAGTTAGGCGAAATAGAAGAATACGGGCAAAATGGACTCAGGTATAACTCGACCATCATACATTGGGGCGACTATGGCTCTGTGCCGCAAGTAACAGGAAAGCATTACAGCAGCTACCTGTCCGAAACCCGCCCCAGTACTTCATACCCTCTATTTGCTGATTTTGACGGTGACGGCCGTACCGATTTATTTTCGTATGACTTTGCTTTCACGGATGCTAAACTGTATCTGTCGGCTATCAACTCTATTGGAGATGTCTCCTTTCAGAAAAAATGTACTACTCCATTGGGTGGTACCAGCTTCAGAGGCTTTCTGACAGGCGATTTTAATGGAGACGGAAAAATGGATCTGGCCAGAATTTCATCCGTTTCGGGGAAATACAAATACGAGTTCTTCCTGTTTAACGGTTCCCAGTTTGTCAACAGCAGCAAAAGTTTTACCACTACCGGGCAGACCGGTATTGTGGGCGACTTTAACGGTGACGGTAAAATGGAAATCCTGGTCAAGGAGACCAAACAGGTGTTTGACGCAAACGGAACAGCACCAATCGCTACCGGAGGTATTGACAGCTGGGGAACTTCATATCTTTACTGTTTTGCAAACAACCGTTATTTATGCGACTTTAACGGTAACGGAAAAACAGATATTCTGGTTATGAACGGGACTTCCTGCTGGGTGTATGAGTTGTCTGGGGATACGTTTGTCAAGCTCACCGCATTTAACTCTACCGACTTAAAAAATACCCAGTTCCCTTACCTGGGCGATTTTAACGGGGACGGAAAAACCGACATTCTTGTACAAAATAACAATCTTACTATCAGTACTATATTATTCTCAACCGGAGCCGGATTTGAAAAGAAAACCATCCCCAGTATAAGTACGGGTGGTGCTAAAGTTTATGTGGGGAATTATAACCAGGATGCACAATCGGATATTTTATTCCTATCCGCAGAGAGTACCCGGATAAGGCTCACCACCGGTTTTTTTAACGGGGCTGAATTTATGTTGAATTCAGTGCTGTCTTCGGTGATGACTACTGCGGATCTTGCCGGTATACCCGCTCTTCCCTACGAGCAGCAGGCTATGTATTATGTAACCGGGGATTTTAACGGTGACGGCAGGTCGGAATTTTGCCTTGCCCGGCATTCCGACCGGAACCTGATGCACACCTTTACCGACAGGCAAAACCTGTCGGTCAGAATGATTAAAAACGGATTGAATAATTCAGTTTCATTTGAGTATAACCCGTTATCCAATACCAGCTGTTATACACCTGCTACCGCTTCGCCTGCATTTCCTGTATGCAAGATACAGCCGGCACTGTTTGTGGTCAAGTCGATGATTTCGCAAGCAGGCAGCCTGACTGATACACAAAGCTATTCCTATAAGAATGCCCGCGCCCACAGGCAAGGCAAGGGATTTCTCGGCTTTGAGGAAATTACGGCAAGCAGCTCACAGCAGGGAAAAAGCGTAACCACGCAATACGGGTACAATACTACCAGCTTCAACACCTACCCGGTAAAGCAGACGGTTAAAACAACTTTGGGCGGATTGATTTCTGAGACTACCTTTTCCAACAGTAATTACACCACGGGCGTATCGAAAGTGATATTCCCCTACGTGAGCAGTCAAACTGCCATCGACAGGCTGACCGGAATAACCCGGACAACAGCATATACTTACTCTGCGGCAAACCATGGCAATCCGGATAGGATTACCGGGACACAAGGCAGCCTGGTTACCGAAACAACCTATACGTGGGAGGCAAAAAACAGCCCGTACAAAAACCGGATGACCCAGCAGGTAACCGTGCGAAGAGGCTTGACGCCAACCTTTTCCGAAACGAAAAAATTTGAATACGACTCAAAAGCCCGCTTAACAAAGCAGATTGACTATTACGGGCATTCCCAGGCTGTTACAACCGCTTACAGTAATTTTGACAATTTTGGTAATGCCCGTACAGTAACTGCCGCAGCTGCCGACTGCCCGCCTGTTACAACAAGCTCCGTATTTGATGCTACCGGTCGTTTTGTTATAAGCAATACTGATGCGCTGGGAAATGTTTCATCGGCAAAATACGATGCCGTAACAGGCGTATTGCTGGAAAAAACGGATATTGCAGGCTTAAAGACCGAACATCAATATGATGGATTTCAACAGCTTGTGCAAACAGATACTCCTTTCGATAAGGTTACCTGCTCAACAAGTTGGGATATTTCCGGGAATAATCTGTTTAAGACGGAGACTCAATCGTTGATTTCGGGCACTCAGACGATATGGTATAATGCTGCCAAGCAGGAAATAAAAACGCAAATACCCGGATTTTCCGGCACAGTTGTTTCCGGAAAAGAGTACAACGCAAAAGGACAGCTGTATCGCTCATACCTGCCCGGATATGGAAGTAAGAGTTCACAATTTGTAGAGTATGAGTACGACACTTACGGACGTATAACGAAAGAAATCAATATAGGCCGTACTACTTCCCACAGCTACAACGGCTTGACAACAACCGTTACCATGCCAAACGGAACGGCGCGTTCTTCTACTCTGAACACCTCCGGCTTGACGGCAAGCACGAAAGATGAAGCAGGCAACACCGTAACTTACACTTACAACAGCCTCGGTAAACCTGTGGCAATAACCTCCGCAGGTGCAGTAACCAGCATCACGTATGATGACCGTGGATTTCAAAAAACGTTGAAGGATGCCAACATGGCTAACCCCGTCCAGTACGCATACAATGCCTACGGACAGCTGGCTTCACAGACAAACGCCCGCGGCCAGGCAACTACCATGACCTATGATGCCGGCGGGCGGATTACACAGAAAGTTAGTCCCGAAAGAACGCTGAACTACGAGTATGTACCTTCGGGAAACGGTATCGGGCAGATTAAAACAATCAAAGAGCTTACGAATATACCTCCTTAGGGCAAATATCATCACTGAAGGAACGGATAGAAGGATCCTATTATCCGACAAATTACACTTACGACACGTATGGTCAAATAGAAGAAAAACAGTCCCCCTCTGGCTTGAAAGTCAGGTACCAATACAACAACGGCAGGTTAACTGCCATGCGTAATGCGGAAGGCAACACCTTGCTTTGGCAGGCCAGGGCAATCAATGCGTTGGGACAAATTACGGAAAGCGTACAGGGTAACGGATTGAGACGGGTTACGAGCTATGATTCGTATCATTTGCCGAGTCAGATACAACTCAAAAATGGAACAGCTATTATTGACCATGTCAGTTACACATTCAATGCAACTACCGGCAATTTAACTTCTCGAAATGACGTTTCAAGCAGCCTGAATGAAAGTTTCGGCTATGACAACCTGAACCGCCTGACAAGCATCACACTAAATCCGGGCGCGGCAAAGACCATCAGAAACATCAATAGCAAATCGGATGTGGGTACTTACCAGTATGCCAACAGTAATCACGCTGTTTCGAGCATAACTTCACCTGCTGCGGGCTACACTCCAGAGGAAATTAATATAACCAATACCTCTTACAACCGTGTTTTCTCGATAAGCAAGCCAGGCTCACAGTACTCTTTTATGTACAATTGCGACAACGAACGCAGCCGGATGATTTATTCAGAAAATGGAGTTCCTCGCGAAAGGACATTTTATGTGGGAGATTACGAAAAAAAATTATTTTTTAATACTCCCGGTTCAGCCAATAGTACCAAACATTATGATTATATTTACACG
>QMCE01000277.1_pt1 | contig 25140 bp, 16 predicted proteins | sample 1821851 | NCBI WGS metagenome assembly QMCE01 (sample SAMN09453174, study PRJNA476694) | Termite gut metagenome, whole genome shotgun sequencing project. | isolation source: worker | host: Odontotermes sp. | place: South Africa:Pretoria | collected 2016-01-28 | reverse complement strand
AATTTTCCCCGTTCCGACTGTGGAAATTATTACTATCTTTGTGCTATGGCAAAGCGTATTGAATATAAAATCGGATTTCAGGCAGCGATTATTTATATTATAGTAGCTTTGGCTGTAGTGGCCATGGCGATTTATTTGAATAACCTTCGCAAAAATATTTTTGCTCACCGTCTCGAAATAGAAAATCAGCATACGCTACTGGCATCCGTCAACGATTTGATGTTTGCCGTGAGTGAGGCACAGTCGTCGGTAGGCCTTTACCTATCGACAAAAAACGGAAAGTATTTCGATGAGTATACCCAGTCTATTGATAGCATCGGAAATTTAATAGATACCATTATACAGCTTAAACCGAATGAAGAAGAGCGATTGCGCGGAATCAACACCCTGCTTCGTGAGCAGTCGCAGCATATCGCCAGGCTGAATCTACAATTTGCAGAAAGAAATCCGGTGACGATTATCAACGAGTTGCTGCGGGAATATGCACCGCATGTAACGGAAGACACGTCCTATGTTTTAAATGTGCAAAAAGATACGGTGATTAGTGAAGTGCCCCGCAAAGGATTTTTCCGGCGGCTGGCTGAGGTGTTCAGCCCAGGCAAGGACTCTGTGGCTGTGATGGTGAATCAGTGGATGGATACGGTGATAACCGTGCGGAACGACAGTCTGGACATCATAGGTGAGGTGGGCAATGTGGCGCAGAGAGCGCAAAAAGTGTACGAGCGGAATATAAAGAAAATAGAAAGGCAGGTGGGTGCATTGCTTTCTTCTGACAGAGATATTGCTGCGGAGGTGTACGCACTGTTGCTGGAGTTTCACCGGGAAACGCTGGATGCCACATTGGCGATGATTGACCGCAGTGAAGAAGCCATAGACCGCAACTACATTTATTCCACCATTAGCGGGGTGTTGACGCTGGCGCTGATGTTAGTGTTTATCGGGATGATTATTATGGATGTCAATAAGGGACGGCGAGCGCATCAGGCCTTGGAAGCTGCCAATGAGCGCACGCATCGCATCATGGAAAGTCGTCATAAATTATTGCTGGCCGTGTCGCACGATATTAAGAGCCCACTCAATTCTGTGTTGGGTTATCTGGCGCTGATGAAAAGTGATCACAACGTACGTTCCATGCAAAATTCATCGGAGCACATCCTCTCGTTATTGGAGAATTTGCTGGAATTTTCAAGCCTTGAGCAGGGTACGTTGCAAAAGAGCGTATCGGATGTTCACCTGCGGGATCTATTGACGGATATTTACGATATGTTTTTGCCGTTGGCCGCTCAAAAGGCGCTTGTCCTTTCATTTACGGCCGATGATGTGAGGATCCGCACCGACAGGGTGAAACTTAAACAAATGGTGATTAACCTGGTATCGAATGCAATTAAATATACCAAAAACGGCTCGGTAACAGTTAGTGCGAAATTCGATAATAATACGCTGGACGTTGAAGTTAGGGATACGGGCGTGGGTATTCCCGACGACAAGTTATCGCAATTGTTCATGCCGTTCAGTCGCATTGAGGAGAATAATGCTGTTGCTGACGGAACAGGATTAGGAATGTTTGTGGTGAAAGGATTGACGGAACTGCTCGGCGGAAAAATTACGGTGGACTCAAGAGTAGGAGAGGGTACGACTATTCTTCTGACCATTCCTGTAGAACACTCGCTGCAAGCCGCGCCGCATGGTGTTCAGCGGATTAAGGTGTATGATGATGATCCGGTGGTGGTGAAAGTGGTGTCGGATATGCTGGTGAAACTGGGGCATCAGGTGGTGAACAGCAACGAAGAATTAATCATCACCGATATGGAAATGGGGGATATTTCGGGGCTTGACATATTGCGCCAAGCCGGTGCCGTACCTGTGGTAGTCATGACCGGTCGCGCCGATTTTTCGGCACAACAAGCCGCAGCGTTGGGCTTTGCCGGATTTTTAGCCAAGCCGTTTACTATAGCAACCTTGCGTGGACTTGTGGGTGGGAGTGAAGCCTCCGATGAATTGTTGGGCGATAACCGCGATGAGATTATGACGCTTTTCCGCGTCTCCGTTGAGGAAAATTCTGCTAAGCTTAGGCAAGCATTGGCCGGCAATAACTTTCAGCAGGCTCAAGCTGTTTGTCATAAAATGTATCCGATGTTTGCGCAGATGAATTATCCCACGGAAGCCTTGCGCCGGATGGATGCTCACCGCAGTGGGGCGTATGAAGGATGGCAGGATGATGTGGAGGAAATATTGGCCATTAAAGTTTAATGCCGTATTGATGCATCTTGTTGTAAAGCGTTTTGCGGTCTATTTTCAACAACTGTGCCGCTAAGGTCTTATTGCCTCTGGCCTTGTGTAGCGCCGCTTCGATTTGTTCCTTTTCATTGTTGGGATGCAGTGCAAGATCTTCCGCTTTAGGCTCGTTGAATACCGGCAGGTCGTTGGGCGTTATCTCGTTCCCGGAGGCGAAGAGTACCGCACGTCGCACCACGTTGCGGAGTTCGCGGAGATTTCCGCTCCAGTGGTGCTTTTCAAATAAACGCATGGTGTCGGGAGCAAAACCTTTGATATCCCGTTCCAGCTCTTCGTTGGCCTGTTTTAGAAATGTTTCGGCAAACAGTTGAATATCGTGTCCCCGTTCGCGCAAGGGCGGCACAAGAAGCGAGAATTCGTTGAGACGATGATATAAATCTTCGCGGAAACGCCCGCCGGCAATGGCGCGTTCCAGATCTTCGTTGGTGGCGGCGATTATTCTTACATCTATAGCTATATCACCGGCCGCACCTACACGGCGTATTTTCTGCTCCTGCAAGGCGCGGAGCAGTTGCGCCTGCACTTCGTAATGCAGGTTGCCTACTTCGTCTAAAAACACCGTGCCGCCGTTGGCCTGTTCAAATACGCCCGTCTTATTGTCTATAGCCGAGGTAAACGAACCTTTGAGGTGTCCGAAGAGTTCGCTCGGCGCCAGTTCCTTGGAAAGACTGCCGCAATCCACTGCTATAAAAGGTTGATTGCTGCGCGGACTGTGGTCATGGATCATCTTTGCAGCATATTCCTTGCCGGTACCGCTCTCGCCGAGAATGAGCACAGACAACTTTGTAGGGGCGATTTTCGTGATTTGTTCATACATCTTCCGGGCTATAGTACTGTTGCCGGTTACAAGGCCTTCCGGAACTTTTTTTACCCGCTTTACCGGCTCTTTTGCAGATCCGGCGGGTTTGGCCAGCGCCTGCTCAATTTTCTCTTTGAGTATGCTTGGCACGATAGGTTTTTCCAAATAATCTTCGGCACCCAGCTTTATGGCTGCCACTGCGCTTTGCACTTCCGCATAGCTGGTCATAATCATCAGGGGCGTGGCGGGATGCTGCTCCCGCACCCATTGCAAGAGCATGATACCGTCGCCGTCGGGTAGCCGCAGGTCGCTCAGGATAAGATGATAGTTGTTGGTGTTGAGTTCCTGCTTTGCGGCAGACACCGTTGAGCATAGCACCACGGTGTAGCCGTTGCGTTCAAACCAGCCTTTGAGCATAGCGCCGAACGCAGCGTCGTCTTCTACTATCAAGATACGGTGTTTCATAGCTGTTCAAACAATTTCGTTACTATTAATTCCATTATTGCCGAAGCTGCTTCCATTGCTGTTTTATTTTCCGTATTGATGTACAGATCGGGTTGCTCCGGATTTTCGTAGGGCGCATCAACGCCGGTAAAACTAGTGATCTCACCGGCCATGGCTTTAGCGTACAAGCCTTTTGGGTCGCGTTGCCGGCAGGTTTCCACAGAGGCGTCAATAAACACCTCGTTAAATCTTGTGCCTATAATTTGGGCAGCGCGTTCCCTGTCTTTTTTGTAAGGCGAAATGAATGCTGCGATCACCACTATTCCGGCATCGTTCATTAATTTGGCCACCTCGCTCACCCGCCGTATATTCTCGCTTCTGTCTTCTGCCGAAAAGCCCAGGTCGGAACACAAGCCGTGCCGCAGGTTATCGCCATCCAGAATGCAAGTATTCACGTGCTGCTCCACTAATTTTTGCTCAATAATTTTGGCAATGGTTGATTTACCCGACCCGCTCAACCCGGTTAGCCACACCGTTAGCGGGTTGTGGCCCAGCATGGCAAACCTTTTTTTTGCCTCAACCCCGCTGGTTTCTTTATATACATATTGACTTTTGGGCAATTTTTCTTCATCAATCATTTGATTGAGTATAATTCCTCCGCCGCTGGTTTGGTTGGTGTTGCGGTCAATCAAAATAAAAGACCCCATTGCCCTGTTTCGTTCAAATGGGTCGAATATCAGCGGGCGGAGCAGTGTTATCTGCACCCTGCCTACGTCGTTCATGTGCAACGTATCGGCTGGAATGCGCGATAGTTTGTTTACATCGTATTTATACCGGATGGCTTTGACACGTGCGGGTACCTGCTGGGTGTTGGATTTTAATATATACTCCGTATGCAACTGTATGGGTTGGTCATCCATCCAAACCACCATAGCTTCTATGGAATTGGCTGTCTGCGGCACATTGTTGGGTTTGGCCAGTACCGAGCCTCGCGAAATATCCAGTTCATCTTCTGTAGTCATCACCACAGGCAGCGGTGCAAAGGCTTCGGATAGTTTTCCGTCAAAGGATTCAATGGTTTTTACTTTTGTACGTTGGCGCGAAGGGAACACAATAATTTCCTCTCCGGGGCGCACAATGCCCGAAGCGATATTGCCCGCATACCCCCTGAATTCGGCATTGGGGCGGATAACATATTGAACAGGAAAACGAAAATCAATCAGGTTTTGGTGATTGACCGTCGGGATATTTTCAAGGTAATTGAGCAGCGAACCGCCGGCATACCACTTCATATTGGGGCTTGGCGTAACCACATTGTCGCCCGCCAAAGCCGATATGGGAATGAAGTGTAGCGAGTCGATAGTGAATTTCCCGGAAAATTTCAGGTACTCATAGCGAATGGCATTAAACACCGATTCATCGTAATTGGTCAAATCCATTTTGTTAACCACTACTACAATGTTGCGGATGCCCATGAGCGTGGCAATGAGACTGTGCCTGCGGGTCTGGTCTTTGATGCCGTTTTGCGCATCCACAAGCATCAGCGCCAAGTCGCAGTGCGATGCTCCGGTGGCCATGTTGCGGGTATATTGTTCGTGTCCGGGCGCGTCACAAATAATGTAGCTTCGTTTTTCCGTCGAGAAATATCGGTACGCTACATCAATGGTGATGCCCTGTTCCCGCTCCGCCTTCAGTCCGTCGGTGAGCAGTGATAAATCTATGTCGTTACCGGTAGTGTTAAAGGTTTTGGAGTCCTTGTATATGGCCGCTAAATGATCCTGGTAAATCAGCCGGGAATCGTACAGCAGGCGGCCGATTAAGGTTGATTTTCCGTCATCGACGTTGCCGGCCACCAGGAAACGCAACATTTCTTTCCGTTCATGCCGTTTCAGGTAGCTCTGCAGGTCTTGGTTGATCAGCTCCTTTTCCCGAACAATATAATCATCTTTTCCAGCCATGTTTATAAATATTCAACGTTTAAAAATAACCGTCACGCTTTTTTTCTTCCATACTTGACTGTGCGTCAAAATCAATAGCCCGTCCTTGCCGCTCCGAAGTGTTCACGAGTAACATTTCCCGTACAATTTCATCAATTGTTTCGGCGTCTGACGCGATGGCACCGGTGAGCGGGTAGCAGCCCAGGGTGCGGAAACGCACTTTCCGCATTACCGGTTTTTCACCGGGCAGCAGTTTCATCCGCTCGTCATCGGCTAAGATCAGCATGCCGTCACGCTCCACCACAGGTCGTTCCTTGGCGTAATACAGCGGCACAATGGGAATAGCTTCTATTTGAATATAGCGCCAAATGTCTAATTCCGTCCAGTTGGAAAGGGGAAAAACCCGGATGGATTCACCTTTCTTAATCCCGGTGTTGTAGAGATTCCACAATTCCGGCCGCTGGCTTTTGGGATTCCATTGATGGAATTCATCCCTGAAACTGAAAATACGTTCTTTCGCCCTCGATTTCTCTTCATCCCGCCGCGCTCCGCCGAAAGCAGCATCGAAATGATACTTGTTTAATGCCATTTTCAGCGCGTCGGTTTTCATGATGCGCGTGTGTACTTCCGATCCGTGGTCGAAAGGGTTAATTTGTTGCGCAATGCCGTCGGGATTGGTGAAAACAATTAAATCAATACCGGTTGCTGCTTTCATTTTTTCGCGAAAATCAATCATCTCGCTGAATTTCCACAACGTGTCCACGTGCATCAGCGGGAAAGGTATCTTGTCGGGATAGAAAGCTTTTTGTGCCAACCGAAGCATGACCGACGAATCTTTGCCGATGGAATATAACATCACCGGTCGCTCGAATGTTGCTGCAACCTCCCTTAGAATGTGGATGGATTCCGCTTCTAATTGTTTCAGATGTGTGATTGTATAATCCATGATGAACACTTAACGGAGCATTTTATACAGTACTAACAAGCCCAACAGCAAAGTCGCCCAGCCTATGGCTTTTTGAAGAAAGCCTTCCGGTAGAATTCTGACGGTTTTTGCAGCAGGTATCACCGATAGCATGGAACCGAAACAAAGCGGAATTACATAAAACCAGTTTAGTTTTCCGCCCAGCAGGAAAAATGCGATGAGCCCGATCAGGCAGGTAAAGCATTCGCAGATGGAGGTGATGACGATAGCTTCCTTTTCTTTGATCCCGGCGGTTAATTGCCCGCCGGTCATTAAGGGACCGTAGCCGCCGCCGGACAGCCCTTTGTTAAAGGCTGCAACGGTGCCCAAAATCAATAATTTTATCCGGCTTAACGACTGTTTGGATTTTTTGCCGAAAAAATGGCTGTAGATAATGTAAATACCGATACATATAATCATCACGGCGATGTATAGGTTGATGTAATTTTGCCCCTGGGATGGGAGTTGCGTTCCCAAAAAGGTGGCTATCGCTACGCCGATGACCGATGGTATGGCCAAATAATAGAGCGCCGTTCTGATGTTTTTGTTCTTGATTAAATTGACATTGCCTTCGCGGTGGTGGGCGATGCCGGAAGAAAAGCCGGTCAGCAGTTCCGACAACAGTATGGCCGGAACAATATCCTGCCGCAATACGCCGAAGGTGAGTAATAGCGGTGTCAGCGTGGTGCCGTAGCCCATGCCCAATGAACTGTCGATATATTCGCAAAAAGCGGATATGACAACAAGAAATATAATAATCGCCCATTCCGGAATGGCGAATGAGGAAAACGTGGAGTTGGCGGACAGTACGGCCACTATGGCCGCAATTAGCAGGCACGCTATCCATATACCGGTAATTGTTTTCTTGTGTATCATGTGTTGATGTTTAATTTTTCCCATTGTTCCCTGAACCTTTGTATTTCTTCTTCCGTATAAAAATGTTGTACGAACGGTGATGAATATACTTTGTCCAATACGGCAGACTCAATTTTCAATTCGCGTTTGAACGCCTTGTACTCATTGGCGTATTGCTTGTTCTCGGCTTTGTTTTTTTCTCTCAGCAGCCATCGGCCTACGCCTGAATAGCTGCTCATCGCTTCCTGAAATACACGGTTGATATCTTCAAAACGGATCACCAATACCGAAAAATTGTCCTTGTGGTATATGGCGTACCCTTTGTGCGGATTAAACGGCTCGTTCAGTATGTCAATGCCCGAAAAGGCGGCTAATTCGTTGCAGCACCAGTTGGCCGGATAGTCATAATCAACCTGCCGGTTGCCTGCCGTCATTCTTTTCAGCGATTCAATGTCGTGCAGGTTGAGTTGCTGGAATATCTGTGAAATGATTTGGTTTAAGGGCTCCCGCACCAGTGTTATAATTCTGATGTGATTCTGCGGATGTTTGGCGATACAGTTTCGTATTTTCCGGGCATGCAACGTGTGTATTTTTCGGTACAACTGATTGTCCCAGTGGGCGCTGTCGCCCAATTGTTCTTCTTGCCGTCGCAGGTTGGCCTCGCTTAAATAGTGCATGGCAAATACAGGCACATGGGGCAACCGCCCGGTCACAGCGTCCAACACCGACATGGAGGCGACTTTCCCCATGGTGTATATCAGATAAATGGAATCACGGGTTTGTTTTGCTTCTCGCGGATGTTGCAGCCGGTATAGTGTTTTCCTGCACCATTCATAGATATATCGCCGGAGATTAAAACTTTTGTTTTTTATTCTTCTCCGCAACATCCATAATTTGCCGGACAGGGGAATATGTTTTATTGCTGTTCCCATACGCCTCGGTTTATATCGTAAAAAGCAGGCAGGGCATGGCCGTGCGGGTCAAACAGGGCAACGGGGTAATGCTCTTCGTTGTTGTAGGAACACATGCCCCAGTAAAACATTTCGGGGTGTAAGCAGGGGCGGATATGATGTTGTATAAAGGTGGAAAAATGCTTCAGATACGCTTGTTGCCCTTCGGGGGAGTAGGGTATATCATCGCATTTCCAGTGGCCGAACCATGCCGATGTTTTTTGTTCGGTGTGCATGTAGCCTATTTCGCACAGGATTATTTTTTTGCCGGTTAATTGTGCAACGTCTGTTACTGTTTTTTTTAATTGCTTCAGGGGACCATGCCATACGGGATAGTAGGACAATCCTACCAGGTCGTAGTCCACTTTCCGCTTCTCCATTAAGGCATACCACTCGCAGGCCTTTTCGGCCGAGTAGCTGAGGTCGGTGTGCAACACGATCCGGGCGGACGGAAAATATTGCCGGCACAGGTAGTGCGCTGTTTTGATAAAGTCAACATATTCGTAGGGACTGCTCAGATAGGGCCACAGCAGGCCGTTGGATATTTCATTGCCCACCTGCACATACCGCACATTGATGTTGGTGGATTGTACAGCTTCGAAAATAGAGATTAAATAATCAATAAAGCAGCTTTTCAGTTGTTTGATGTTAGAGAAATTCCACGATGCAGGAATGTCCTGATGCGAAGGGTCTGCCCAGGTGTCGCTGCAATGAACGCACAGATACAGGCTTTTTTGTTGCATGCCTGCCTGGCCGAACAAATCCAGTGTGCGCTGAACGGGTAGCAGGGGTGAATTGGGGGCGAAAAAACTTACACGCAGGCAGTCAATAGTTGCTCTGTCCAGCACCTCTGCGAGGCCAAGCATATTCCCGTTCACATAAAATGGGACGGGGCTGTCCAACAAATAAGTGGTTGCGTCTGCCTGTAGTTTCATCACTGGTTTAATTTTTTCTGAAAGCTCTCATATATTTCCGGATCCTTTGTTTTCAACATCTCTACTAAGTGTTTAAATTTTGACAGCAATGTGGCGTCATATATTTTGCCCGGCTTGTTGGCATTGCCGGTGTATCCTTTATTCCAGTTCAGCAAGGGATTGTAGTGCCAGCATTCCCAAAATGACACGCTCGACAGCGCATAGTTGTGAAAATCGTTCCGGGCGGCGTTGTAGGCGTTTGATTCGGAAACGTCTTTAAATTGGCGGTTCTGGGGAACCACTACCGGCGCCACATATACAGGAATGTTTAAGGCTTTGGCCATCATCATCAGGTCAATATCATCCAAGTCAATCGGGAACATCAGCCTCCGTTCCCACAAGCGGTATTGCTCCCATATCGTTCTTAAAAAATCGCCGCGCACCGTCAAGCAGTGCCCGGTTACCCAGTCCACCTGTTCGGGCTTTTCCACCTGGTGTTTGTGTTCGTTGAATACAATGAACGAACCGTCAACATTGAAATTCCCGAAAAATGTTTCATTGCTGCCGAAGTCGGATTGCGACACGCCCAGTAGTCCGGCCTTTGTTCCTTCGGCATAGCCGAGTAGCGACTCCAGCCATTGCTCCGGCATGATCACGTCGTTATCTACATAAATAACATAATCGTACGACAGGCCGTAATGGTTGATCATATCGCGCGCGCCATTACAATTTCTGTTTTCAATGGATATGAAACGGACGCTGTGTGCTAGTGCCCATTCGCTCAATTGTTGTTTTGCCGGCCTTTCCGAACCATTGTCAATGATCAGTAAATCGAAGGGGAGGCGGGTGTTCTGCAGCGTCTCTAAAGCCAGTAATGTAAAGTCTAACCGGTTGTGGCTTATCAAGCCTACGAGCACTTTTTTGTTCAGTAACTTTATATCCATCATGGCTTATGCTTTCGTAAATAAATAATCGTCGATGAGCAGGGCGTCCAGTTCCGATTTTAGCAACGTGTCTAAGGAGTGCAACGGTGTTTCGTTGATGGGCTCTCCTTTGGTATTTAATGAGGTATTCAGTACTACCGGTACGCCTGTCGCTTCGTAGAATGTTTTAATCAGCTGGTAGAAGTCCGGGTTATTGTGCGGGTCGGCCGTCTGAAGGCGCGCCGAGCCGTCCACATGGATAGTGGCTGCCATCTTTTCTTTGGCTTCCGGACGGCAGACGGGTGCAAAGCTCATGTAGGGACTGTAGCCGGAAAAGTCGATGTACTTTTCGGTGTGTTCTATGAGCACCGAGGGGGCAAAGGGGCGGAAGGCTTCCCGGAATTTTACTTTGGCGTTGATAATGTCTTTCATTGCCGGATTGCGGGGGTCGGCCACAATGCTTCTGTGTCCCAGCGCACGGGGACCCGATTCGGAACGCCCCCGGTGGATGCCAACAATTTTCTGGGCGATGAGCAATTCCACCACGGCTTTGTTTTGCGCATCCTCTTGGGGAATATGCTGCACGTTGAGGTTATGTTTTTTAGCTTCTTCAACAGCTTTCAGCTTGTCATTGTCCTGCTGTGGCATGCCGCGGTAAGGATGCCAATGTGTGTTGGCTTTGCGGGGATGTTGCAGTATGTTGTGCCAAAGATATAATGCAAAACCCATAGACAGGCCTGCATCGTTGGGGGCGGAAGGTACATAGATATTTTTATACAGTTTTGTTTTCCGTATGGCTTCGTTCATCACACAATTCAGCGCCACGCCGCCCGACATGCACAGGTTTTCGGAACGCTTTGTGCCGGCAATCAGTTTTTCCAATATCGAAATGGCCATTTGGTTGGTGGCTTCCTGCAGGCTGAATGCCATATCTTCCTCTTCTTTGGTCAGTACGCCGGGCTGTTCTTTGTGGCCTATCAGATGAAAAGGAATGGCTTGCGTGTGGTCGGGAAATTCCTCCATCCACAAATAGCGGATGCCGTTTTGTTCACGCCCGAATTTTTCATATAAGCCGTTTACATACTTGGCAGTGCCGTATGGCGCCAGCCCCATTACCTTTCCGGCCGCCGACATGGCGCCGAAAATCCGTCCGGCCAAGGCATTCCAGAACCATCCTAAATTCTGGTTGTTTAAATCGGATATCAATTGAATATCGGTGCCGCACGCTTTGCACAGCAAGCCGTAGGTGAAGTTGCCGCCGCCGTCCAGCGATAAAATATCGGCATCGTCAAAGGGTGATAAATAGTACGACATGGCTACATGCCCCAAATGGTGCGCGATCTGGTAAGCGGGCATCCGCCGCCCGCAGATGTCGATTTCTCCTTTGCCCCAGCCCGTGGCGTGGGTATATTCGCCGCCGGTGACTTTACCGGTGGTGGGCATATCTTTCCACACAGGTATGGAGGTCGCCACACAATCAATATCATCAATAGTTAGCCCGATGCTTGCCAGTATGGCCGGCACATGCTCTTCCAGCGAGCCTTCATCATACCGGATTCTGGTGATCCTTTCTTTTTCTACGTGAAGCACTACCTCGCCATTGTCAATGACGCACACATTGGAGTCGTGTGCACAACTAATCCCCAATATTTTCATATATCATTAAGGTTAAAACGATAAAACGCACAAAGATAGGATTTTTTTTGAAAATGAAAAAAATGGAAGAGTGGAAAAGTGAAAGGCGTGATTTGGATATAACTTGATTATAACGAGTTATTTACAGCGCATTCGTTTGTGGTTGCGGAAATATTATGGCCGGGAGGTATTCATGTCCATAAATGTCTCCGGATTTTTATCAGCCGGATGAGCATTTCATCATCTTCGTCATATTGTGCCAAATCTCCATCACAGGTGATATCTGTTTCATATAACGTTTTTCGTTTGTTCCACCAATCGTATAACGCTTCAATCTCTTTTTTGATATTCCGGTATTCCTCCGTTGTTGTCCAGTCGAGATGACCGGTTAATAGTTTTTCGTTCTCAATACAGTCTGTCAGTAGTGCAAAGCAAGCATGGAGCATGACCGAATCGTTGTCCCTCCATTCGCCTTTGGGCAGCGTTTTGATTTTTAATACTTGCGGATTTTTCATTTATGCCTGTTGTTTACGCATGGGAACTGCTGCGGAATTTGTAGCCTATGTGTTTTTTTTGTTTAAAATAGTCGGCGTCTTTTGTTTCAGTTTCGGTGTTGTCCACGTCCTCCTTTTCAATGAGGATGAGGCGGCCGGTCTGTGCTGTTTCATCCATGTTGCCCGCCGCCACCAGTCGTGATGCGAGGTTAGGGATAATGCGGTTTTCGAGTAGGGTAATAATGTAGCGTCCGTTGCCGAATTTGCTGTCACGGTGGCTGCATGCTTTTTCCACCGTGAGGCGCAAGGTGGCGTGTGCCTCTGCGGTCATGACATATTGGTTGGTCTCCAGGTAGGTGTCGGCAATCTGCATCAGTTCATCCACGCTATAGTCGTCGAAATGGTACACGTTGGGCAGGCGCGACTTCATTCCGGGGTTTTCATTCAGCATATCGATCATCGGATTGGGATAACCGGCCAGAATAATGCAAATATCCCTGTTGGTTTCATCGGACAAGGTGGTGAGTAACGTTTCCATAATGCGCCGCCCCGGGTCTTTGGGGTCATCCTTCACCAGCAGGCTGTAGGCTTCGTCAATGAACAGCACGCCTCCCTGGGCGCGTTCTATCGCCTGGTTAGTTTTTTCTTCCTCGCTGCCGTAAAATTTTCCGGTGAGCGAATTGCGTTCTTCGATCACCACATGCCCTTTGGTCAGCAGTCCCAAATCATGAAATACCTTTCCCATCAAGCGCGCCACGGTGGTTTTTCCTGTGCCGGGGTTGCCTAAGTAAACGGAGTGCAGGGCAATGGGCTTCACGGCATAGCCTGCCTGTTTGCGGGCTTCATTGTATTTCACCTTGTCCACATAGCGTTTCAACTCCTTTTTCAATTGGGTCAGCCCAATCATGCCATTGATCTCCTCCATGCCATTGATGTTCATCGTGGATGCAGAGAGTACTTGCTTTCCGCCGTGCAACCTGCGCGGCTGCACCGACACAGGGTTGAAGGGCGTTTCAATGTCTTTGTCGCCAATCACGAAAGGCGCTTCAATGATGAGTTCATTCATGAACACCACTTCCACGCGGTAGTTGCCCTTGCGCCAGAACGACTGCTTCTCGTCGCCGAACTTTGCGAAGAAATGGAATTGATTCTTGTCGCCTCCCTCAATAGGCTCGCCATTGTGCCACGTGCGTTCCTGTATCAGCATGCCCCGCTGGTCGAAAACCGAAACAATAAATTCGGCCGGCCACGCAGCATCAAGCTTGTTCCGCGCGAGGAAGAAAGCGTCAATCGCCGCTAATTTGTCGATATTAAAGCCTGTCAGCGTATTCTTCCTGTAATCGGTTTGCGCTTCGCCCTCGTTCCTGCGGTAGAAAGAAAAATCTTCCAATGTAAAACATTTGCCATAGTCATCCGGCATATCGACTATGTAAAAATCAGGGCCTCGGGCTTCCTTGTCGTCGATGCAGACGGTGACATAATACTTGCCCGGCTTGTGGGCGAGCGCTTCAAAACAGGTGCTGTAAGTAGATTCATCATCCGATGCTTCCATGCTGGCATGAATGGTTTGCTCTTCAATCTCCTCGTCATCAGTATTGTGCAGCTTCAGGGCAATATCGCCTTCCCAACCCTTTATTTGATAATTGTTATTCGTCAGCGTAATGTCCATGTAAATAGCAGCGGCCTCGCTTTGGCGAAATACCGACCGCCATTTTTCTTCATAAGCCGATGCTTCGTCCTTGCAAAAGAAGCCGGCGCCTTCTATAGACACATCTTCTGTGTCCATGTCATCAGCATCCAGGCACTCATCATGTACATCAATGTCGTTTTCGTAAATTTCCATATTTTTATTTTAATTCATTACACCCTGCCTGTAGATTGAGCATCTAACGCAAGCACATCGGGGACAATCTCCAATACGTTTTTATATATTTCAGGGAAGGCCGCCACCTTTTTCGCCGTGTCGGATTCCTCCCACCGGGCCTGCCGCAAGGCTTGTATGGCGCCGTCCAATGCGGTAGTGACGGTGTCGGCAGTAGCGGCATCCGTCTTGTCGCCGGCCATTTTCAGGAATTGGACCAGGAAAGTTTTCGCGGCCACAATCATAACAAAAAGTTCGCCGAAGGCTTCATCCAATGCTTCCGGGTTAGTAGATTTGAAGAAGGCCTTCGTTTCCATCCGGTTGATGTTGTATAAAATGTTGGCGATGTTTTCGTCGTCCGTTCCCACTGTTCCGGTTTCAAGCCGGAAATTGTACTGTCGAATAATTGTGTTCATCATTTAAGAAAATTACTCTGTTACACAAAGATACAAAAAGAAAATGAATTCACTGTTTGATAATTTGAATAATTTGTTGTATCTTGCGACACCTTTTTAATTTTCGTGTTGAATAATAGTCATTTACAGAGGTATGCAAAACGTTCAGGAAAAAGCACAGGAACAGGTTACAAATAAAGCGGTGCAGCAAACGGCGGACAAGCAGGAGGCTACCGTCTATAAATGCCCTAACTGCGGGGCTACGCATGCGGCCAATGATAGGTTCTGTTCCGAGTGCGGAATGGGATTGAAAGGTACTTCGTGTGCGCATTGCGGTGCGGAGACACAACCGAATTGGGAAATTTGTCCCGCCTGCGGACATAACCTGCAAGCCGAACTGTGCTCCTTTTGTGGCAGTGCCATGGATGCCGACAACGCTTTTTGTCCGGAGTGCGGTAATCCCCGTACCGGTATTATGTGCCCGGGCTGCCAGACCTTGAACTTCCGCAGTTTTTGCCGGAAATGCAACGCCCCACTGAATGCGCAGGCGCAGGCAGCCCTGGAAGAAGCACGCAAAGACCCCAAGGTGCAAAAAGCCATTGCCCTGGTGGAGGAACTCGCCGAACTCGAAGCCTTTTTATTTGCGCCGGCCGAAGAAGAGGAAGCGGTGCCGCCGGAAATTGCCGAGTTGTCGGAAGAAAACCGCCAGTTGGTCGACCAGTACAAAGATTTGTTGGCAGCTTTTCGCGGACAGCAGGCGCCGACAAAAACGGAAGAGCGGAAGGAAGAAACACCCCCGCCTGCACCGAAGCTGAAGCCGGGTTTCTCAATCAACATCGCAAGTAAAGAGGAAGCGATGAAAAAATACAAGGAAAAATTAGCTGAAATGCAAGCCACCTTAGCCTCGATGATACCCGATGCGGGCATGACACCGCAGCTACAGCGTGATTATTATTCGGCGCGAAAAGTGGAAATCGTTACCAGAACGAAAGTAAAAGTGCCACTCTATTGGGTTTGTAATGCCTACGGCTGCGAGCACAGTCAGCCCAATGACTGCGTTGAACCCTGGAAGGGTGGGAAGTGGGTATACGACGAGCACGAGGAGGTGTCATCCACTTGGGTGCGCCAGTAATTTAAACTTTTAACCGTAAACTTGTAAACCAAACAAACTATGTTAAATGATTCAGAAAAAACAATGCGTCCCGGTTCAGACGCGGAAGCAACGATAAGGCCGGAGGAGCCAGCGGAAAAGACCATACGCCCGGTTGCCGACGTGGAGAAAACCGTGCGTCCGGCGGCTGATGCGGAAAAGACCATGCGCCCTGATAGTGCGCAGGATGCTAAAACACTACGTCCCGACCAGCAGCAGGAAAAAGCAAAAATCGTAAACCAGCAGTTTACGGAATTTGAAATAGGCAAGGTCAAATACAAGGTAGTTAAAACAATTTCCGAAGGCACGGGCGAAGCGCAGATTTTTTTGGTGGAACATAAAGGAAAGCAGTTTGCGCTGAAATTATATTATGTGGGCATTATGCCGCCACCTAGCCACGATATTATGGAAATGGTGAAAAAGGCGGCGGGGACAGGCCTGTTGGTGGCTACGCTGGATCACGGCGTTTGGATCAATCCGCAGACGCAGGAGAAGCGCGACTACGAACTGATGGAGTTTTGCGCCGGCGGTTCGCTGGATCAGTTGAAAATTGACGGCAACGAAAAACTCCTGGGTGAAATTGCTATACGTTGCGCTATGGCATTGAGTTTTTTACACAAACAACAGGTAATTCATCGCGACGTGAAACCGGCCAACTTCTTTTTCAGGACAGATGCCCGGAGCATTGATGATTTGGCGTTGGCTGACTTCGGCATTACCATTCCCTCCGACAAAAACGGCAAGCTGACTATTCAGGCCTCGGTGCATAGCGCACAACAACTCCGGACGCCTATTTACACAGCGCCGGAATACTATGATTTCTCGAATGTGATTGATGGAAAAATCCAGATCAGCAACAAAATGGATTTTTTCTCCCTGGGTATGATGCTGCTCACGCTTTGGAATGGTGAGGAAATTTTTAAAATGAGCGAGTATGAACTCAACGGTCTGAAAAAAAGCGGAAAGTTGCCCTATCCGAAAGATGTCAGCGAGCATACATTGCAACTAATGAAAGCACTGACACTGGCTGACCCCAATGTTCGCGCCGACTTTGATCAGGTGGTGCGGTGGGCGAAAGGTGAAACCATTTACAATTTACAGGCGGAAAAAGACAATATTTCCAATTTCAACATTGTCTTTAACAGTTCCAAAAATCAAATCGCCCACTCGCCGCAGGAGTTGGTGAAATTCATGATGGAAGATAGTGCTCTGGCCATAAAATATTTGTATCAGGGTAAGATTGAGGAGTGGCTGGAAGGCATACACCGCAATGAATTGGCGGCCGAACTGCACGAGATTACGGAAAAGCGTTTCCCGAAAGATGAAACCGCCGGGTTTTACGCCGCCTGCTATTTCTTAGACGATGAGTTGCCGTATGTGGATGCGAAAAGCAATGCACTTAATTCACCGCAGGAAATTGCCCTGTCGTTAAAGAATAACTTCAAGCATTACGAAAAAGCATTGGCCAATAAGAATGATTCACTCTTCTTGTTTTTCAATGCCCGCGGTGCGGCCAACGTTACGCAGGAATTTGCTCCCCTGTTCAATAAAGACGGGAACAACCGCGATGCACTGCTGCAGCTCATTTACACACTCGACCAGACGCTGCCGTGGATCATCACTACCGACGAGAATAAAACCATTGAATGCTATAAGCCGGAAGAAGTGCTCAATGCAAAGCACAGTAACGGTTTTAGCGATGAATCGTGGAATGATTTGATTGGCGAGGCCTTTTTGGTTTGGTTGCGTCACAACGATCCGGCCATAGAAGGTAAAATCCGCTCTACAAAAGGGCACAACGAACGCCAGACGGTGGTGTTGTACAACCTCAGTCCGAAAGTGGCCTACAATTTCCAGATGGACGAAAGCGCCGGTAATTATTTCTTCACCGCCGAAGAAATGGGGAACTACATGAACTTGCGTATGCAGGAGTACATTGCAGACGAGAAGGACAGTTTCGCCAGTGGCCAGTTGGATATGATGTGCGATATTGATAATACGCGCTTGTACGATTATTTCAAGTCGAAAGGAGTTTATGACGATAAAATTGCCTGGATAAAACATTGTACCAATCTGAAATCAAAAGACAATGTCAATAAAGCGGGCCCCTACAATTGGAGGATTGGGGTCTATAAGGCCATCAAAGGCTTGGGCTATGCGCCCTTCTATTATTTCCCCAAAAGTGATAAACGGGTGTATACCCTGGATGAATTGCAACAGATTCCATCCAAAGAAGTAAAAGATGCCATCCAAACAGGCTGTTTACAAGATTGGCTCACGTTATTTTACCAGGAAGATCCCGCACTCGACCTCAAGACGAAATATACGTATGAGAAAGCAACGGTAAAATATCTTGAGCACCTGAAAAAGCTGGATGGGGAGCATATTGATGTAAAAAATTATTACGTCGGGAAGAAAGCGGTGAATAAAACGCTCTCCTACCTTAAGCGGAAACATAGGGTGCACCTTCTGTCGAAAGTGCTGGTTGGTGCGCTCACACTGCTGGCAGCTGTGGTGGTTATTCTCGGTCTCTTGAATGTGCATATTCCGATTAACGCAGAAGACCACAAAGGCTGGATTGCTATTGTGGCCGCCGTTTTCGGTATACTTGGCCTATTGGTGATGTACTTTGCGGCGAATAGCGGTTGCTTAGTTAACTTGATTGTTGGCGGCGTGGTCTATGTTGTAGTCGGGTTGATTTTGTATTTCTGTGTCCCGTATGTGGGCTACATTGCGGCCGGTCTGCTTGTACTCATGCTCATCTTCTGGTTCATTAAGTCCTATATCAAGTATTCCATGCAGACTAAGGCGCATAAGAACTTATTGCACCCGTCTTTTGAAGAATTGGAACTCGAACCCCTGCATTTTACTTTCTCTGACGATCAAACATTCAAATCGTCTATTGACGATGACTCTCACGACTACGCCTATTATTTAAGTACAGGTACGAAGAAGTTTTATAAACAGTTAATTTTTCCCTGGATACTGATCATCGGCTTGGGATGCTTGATGTATTGGGCTTCATCGCAAAGCGCAGGATGGCTGATTGATGCAGAAATTTCCCAGGCGTTGAAAGGCGAATGGCAGGGCACCTTTGAAGGCCGCAATGCTACGTTTACCATAGTTGATGCCGCTGCACATGAAGTGAATGCCCGCATCAGCGTACGATATACCAACCAAACAACCGAAACGCTGAAGGGCACGGTGGATATGGAGGAAAAGACTTTCCATTTTGACGATACGCGTCCCGATAATGGCGTTTTAGACGGTGAATATAATGGTACGTTCAACGATGATTTCACGACGTTCTCCGGGATTTATCAGAATTATACGACGAAAAAGCAGGTGAACTTCAATTTCTCCAAAGGAACAGCAACGTCAAGCCGAGAAACCGCTTCCAATGCTTCTTCGGCAGGTGCAAAAACACCTCCTGCAACAAAAGCAGCGGCCGGAACAAAGGCACCGGCGGCAGTGCAGGAAACGCCTAAGCAAGCACCTGCAGCGGCACCAATACCAGTACCAACAGAAACAAAAGTCGCGGCGGCAAAAGCTTCGCAGTGGCCCTATAGTTTTAACCCGCGGCCCCGCGCCAAACAAAATGGTGCTAATAAACAACTGTTCATCGACAGGGCGAATAGTGAAGGGGGCAAGTTTTATCTGTTCTTTACGGGAGCAGCGCAAGGCAATGGCGGCGATGGCGATTACGGTGCATTTTGGAACAACCGTAACCAAATTGTATTGACTAATCTGGACAACGCTTCGCAAACGTGGAAGCCCGTGGACAAGGGCGAAGATGAGCATTTCACGAAAGTGACTACCGGTTTTTATCTTGTTTTTGAAGGCGTAAGCGGTACCCGCTTCTCCTTGCAGGGGACCAATAATTACATTTTTGAAGAGATCATTATTAAATAACGTACATAATAAATTACAATAAAGCCAATGAATTGTCCGAAATGCAATAAGCCGAATCGCGATAAAGCCGTTTACTGCAAATGGTGTGGTGCCAATGTGGTTACCAAATCCAACGCCCCCTTGCAGGCACTGGTGGGGATGGAACAGGTGAAAAACCAATTGCAGGATTTGGTCAAAACCTGCGAAAGTATTCAGGAAAGGGCCAAAGCCACAGGGGTGAAAAAACGCCTGGGCATGGATATGGTCATTACCGGGAACACGGGTACCGGAAAAACTAAGCTGGTAGACGTGTTGCAGCACCTGCTCTATTCTACGGATGTGGTCAAAAATCCGAAGGCGGTGATTGTTGACGCTGTGGATTACGAAGATTTTTCGAAGAAAGATGACAAGGTGGATAACTGGAGTGAGAATATCAAGAAAGCGAAGGGTGGCCTGCTGGTTATAGAAAATGCGCAAAAGCTGTTGCCGCAAAAGGCTTCCGACGACATCAACAAGCTTGATAAATTATTCAAGTGCATGAACGACGAGTGGAACAATGATCCTATTGTGATTCTGTCGGGATTGTCGGGACTGAAAACATTTATGATTACCAATCCCGACGTGGCCAACCGCTTTGAATACCATTTCGATTTGAAGGATTTTTCGGCGGAAGAATTGCTGGAAATTTGTGCCGGACGATTGAAGGATGATGATCTGGACTTACCGGATGATGCACGGGAAAAACTCGAACGGATATTCAAATACGAAATACGCAACAAAAAGTCGGACTTCGGTAATGCCCACTTAGCCATTCAAAAAGCAGAGAAGATTTATGCCACGACCATCAAGCGTGACCCTAAGGCGAAGGCCGTGCTGCCTGATGATATTCAGGGTATGGAGTTCCGCCGGAAAACCTATGATGAAATCATGGCCGAGCTCGATGAGTTTGTAGGTATTGATGACATTAAGGAAACCATACAGAAACTGATTCATAAAATGGATCTTGAGCGTGAGCGCAAAGGTGGCAATGCCAAGCGGGAGGTTAAAGACCATTTTCTCTTTTTAGGCAATCCCGGCACGGGAAAAACCACCATTGCCCGTGTTTTTGCAGACATTCTCAACTCGCTGGATGTATTGCCTACCGGACAGTTGGTGGAAGTGGACAGGAGTCAGCTGGTGGCCGGCTATGTGGGGCAGACAGCGCTGGCGGTGCAGGATGCCGTGGATCGTGCTATGGGTGGTATTCTTTTTGTGGACGAAGCTTATGCACTCAAGCAAAGCGACAGCGATAATTTCGGGCAGGAGGCCATCGACACTTTGTTGAAGCTGGTGGAAGACAACCGTGGAAAGTTTGTCTGCATTGCTGCCGGCTATTCCAAGGAAATGGCTGATTTTCTAACGGCCAATTCCGGTATGGCGTCGCGCTTTAATGAAACGGTGAATTTCCGCGACTACAAAGCGGAGGAGCTGACCGAGATTTTCCGCCGGATGGTGACGAAAGAGAAATTAGTATTGGATGAAGAGGCGGAAAAACATATTGGCAATTATTTCAAAAAGATGTATATCGGCCGCAACACTAAGTCATTCGGCAATGCCCGCGAAGTGCGGAACGCCTTTGACAAGGCCTTGAAGAATCAGGGTATGCGCTTGCAGGCGCTAAAAGGAACGCCTGATTATACCCCCGATATGCTCAGTATTCTTGCGCGCGTAGATATTGAAGGGGAAGAAAACATGAAGGAAAAAGATCTGGACGGCATACTGGCTGAGCTGGACGAATTTATCGGCATGGACAGTGTGAAGAAGGAGATCCGCGCATTGGCCAACAAACTGATGATGGATAAGAAAATGATGGAACGTGGTTTTGCAGATGCCGAACTGACCAATGTCCATATTGTGATCACAGGAAATCCGGGGACGGGAAAGACGACCATTGCCTTGAAGTTAGGCGAAATCTTTAAAGCTGTAGGCCTTTTACCCACCGCGAAAGTAGTGGAAAAAGAACGCAAGAACCTGTTGTCTTCTTTCCAGAACGAAACAGCCAAAGTAACGGATAAGGCTTGCGATGAGGCGATGGGTGGTATCTTGTTTATTGACGAGGCCTATACGCTGACGGCCATGGATAAGGCCGGTAATCAGGATAAGTCGGGGCAGGAAGCGGTGGAAGCACTGATGACGCGCATGGTGAAGGATGCCGGAAAATTTGTGGTGGTGTGCGCCGGTTACCGCAAGGAGATGGAAGAGTTTATTGACAATGCCAATCCCGGCTTCAAACGCCGCTTTACCACCTTCCTGCATATCGAAGATTATACTATGCCGCAGCTCGTCGACATATTTATGCTGAATGCTAAAAAGCAGGGATTGACTCTTACCGATGAAGCGAAAGAGCGCCTGAAAAAGTTAGTGGCGCAGATGGTAGACGCCAAGGCGGCGAATTTCGGCAATGCAGGCGAGATGACCAAACTGTTGGATAAAGCGAAGATTCGCAAGTCGAACCGACTGGCAGAGGCGATGAACAGAGGAGAGGAAATAACCAGGGAAGTCTATGCTACCCTTGAGGTCGATGATATTCCCTACGATGCGCCGAAAGCTATAGACATCAACGAATGTATGAAGGAACTTGATAACCTGATTGGACTGGAAGCGGTGAAGCGTGAAGTGCGCGAGATTGCATCATACATTGAAGTGGAGCGCAAGAAGGCGGAAGCGCTGGGTAAGAAGTTCCAGGGCGTGAGCGACCATTATTTGTTTGTGGGTAATCCCGGCACCGGGAAAACTACGGTGGCACGTATCATGGCGGATATCTTTTATTCCCTGGGCGTGCTGCCGACCAATAAACTGGTGGAAGTTACGCGCAAGGATCTGGTAGCCCAATTTGTCGGACAGACTGCTCCGCAGACAGAAAAAGCGGTGAAAGGAGCAGTGGGTGGCGTGTTCTTCATCGACGAGGCCTATTCGCTCAAAGGCGTAGGTAACGATTTCGGACAGGAAGCTACCGATACGATGCTGCCGATGATGCTTGATTATAAAGGGAAGATGGTGTTTATTGCTGCCGGTTATCCGAAGGAAATGCAGCAGTGGATCGATACTAACAGCGGATTGGAAAGCCGGTTCACCAAGACCATCCATTTTGAAGATTATACCGGAGAGGAAATGGCGAACATCTTTTTGCTGAAAGCGGCAAAGGATCATTTAGAACTGACGCCGGAGGCGGAAACCATGATGCGGCAATACTTCAATGAACTGTACGGCCATCGTGGCAAGAACTTTGCCAATGCACGCGAAGTGAATAATTATTTTGACAGGGTAAAGAAAAATCAATCTTCCCGCTTAGTGAAGATTATGGACAATCCGGATTTTGATAAAAATGCGTTTAAACAATTAATTGTTGAAGACTTTGAATAATTATGGAATTAGTTAAATGTCCGTTTTGCGGCAAAGAAATAGAAAACGACAGTTTTTACTGTGACCAGTGTGGCGAAGAGTTGAAACTTTGCCCGGTTCACGGTTTTAAGAAAGGTAGTAAAGTGTGCGGACAGTGTGGCGCAGCGCTTGTACTGGCAAAGGATGCAGCGAATAACCAGCCGTTGCCGCCTGCGCCATCATCTGCACCCATGCCTTCCGCCGCCCCTGCAGTGGGAACGGCCACCGCGCCGGTATCAGCGCCGCCGCAGCCAACAGTGACGCCGCCACAGCCGGTTGTCACACCGTTGCAAACAACTGCCGTAGGCCAGCAGCCGCCATCGGTTGCACAGCCCGCTACGCCTGAGAACACCGTCCGTCCGTCCGCTGCTCCCGCCGAGCCGAAGTGCCTTGTGTGCGCGGCGCTCAACGCCCGCCTGGAACTGAAGAACGGCGCTGTTGTCGGAAGGCGTACGGGCGATTACGTGCATGTGTTCGGCAGCCAGGGCTATGTTTCGGGCACACACGCCCGTGTGCAGGTCAATACCGTCGGAGCGTGGGAAATTGTCGATTTGGATTCGTCCAACGGTACTTTCCTCAATGGACAAAAGCTCGCTGCCCACCAACCTGCGGTGTTCAGGCTTGGCGATACGATAGCCTTCTATGATTTGAAATTTGTAGTTAGCGAATAGCTTATGTTAATAAAATCCGATATACACTGCGACAGAGGCTGCGTAAGGCAAAACAATGAAGATATGATTTTGTTGGGCGGCGAATTATTTCGCGATAAGGCGGAAACGACTGATTGGGAAATCGGGGATAATGCGCGTTTCGCCGCTATAGTGGCCGACGGCATGGGTGGGCACAATGGGGGAGAAGTTGCCTCCGAGTTTGCTGCCCAGTTTTTTGCTGCCTTTGTGCTGGATCTTCCCGATGGTTTATCGGCAGGCGACCTCACCGACAAAGTGAAGGAATGGACAGAGAACGCCCACCGGCATATTTTGGAGCAGGGACGCCGTTCCCCCGAATATGATGGCATGGGCACCACCTTTTGCGGCCTGTTGTTTTACGGTGAATTTATTTTTGCACTCAACATTGGCGACAGTCGCTTATACCGTTTCCGTAACGGCATTCTCCGCCAGCTGTCCACCGACCATTCCATGCGCGAACTCACCGGCGATCATTCCTTGCCCGCCAACCAGATATACAATTCGCTCGGCGCCGGCGCAACGGCCTTTGTTGAAGTCAAAGGCCTCACAGGACAACTCTATGACGACGACCTTTTCCTTATCTGTTCCGATGGTCTTTGCGACATGGTGGCCGACGAAGCGATAGAGCAAATCCTGTCGGGCGAAACACCCACCGCCACGGCATTGGTGGAAGCAGCCAAGCAGGCCGGTGGCAAAGACAATGTCAGCGTTATTTTACTGCGCATCAAAGAAACAGAAAATAATGACTGATGAACTTCTAATTTTCAATCAAAACAATATTTTAGCCTGCTACAACTCCTCCGGAAAAAACGTAGCCATGACGGCAAAAAATATGACTACGGCGAGTATAATGTTCAAGAATAAATATAGCAGAGAAATGGCAACGGCCTTCCACACGGCGTTCCACCTTGTTTTGGTGTGGTAGAAGCGATGAAATGCCACACTCAGGTAAACGCCCGGAATGAAGAATAGCAGGCACGACAGCCAGTCCGGAAATTGCAGATCGGGCGTGAAAATGTCAACTACATACAGCAGACTAAAATATATCCACAGAAAGGTGTGGAAATGCAGGGCGAATACCATGTGGTACATGTAGTAGAATTTGTTGCGCCAGAAAAATAGCGCCAGCAACAGGGCAAAAACAGGAATGAACAGGAACACGGCGAAGGGACCGTATTTGGCAATGTATGCGCGGCTTTTAGCCAAGTCAAACTTGTCGTCGGAGTAGGACGGCGATGAATTATTTTCGCTGTCTTTTGCAGCAACCGGCAGTTCGGTAGTGGTGTCCTGCTGTGCAGCCGCTTTTCTATCGTTTGTAATATCAATCTGGCCAATCAGCAGGGCGAAGAAAATCAGCGTAGCCATCCAGAACAGCTTTACCGGATGCACATAGCGGTTGATGCGCCCTATGCGGTATTCGCCCGGCAGGAAGCCCGGCCGGGCAATCAGTGACCATAGCGTGACCGGCGTTTTGCCGTCGAGTGCAAAAGCGTTCGTCAGCAGTTGCCCGATAAATTTCAGCAC
>QMCE01001939.1_pt1 | contig 25155 bp, 27 predicted proteins | sample 1821851 | NCBI WGS metagenome assembly QMCE01 (sample SAMN09453174, study PRJNA476694) | Termite gut metagenome, whole genome shotgun sequencing project. | isolation source: worker | host: Odontotermes sp. | place: South Africa:Pretoria | collected 2016-01-28 | reverse complement strand
GTTGTAGAGGCATTAGTATTTAATTTTGAGAAAGATATATGTCGTCATAATTATGAAGAAATAGAACCAGAAATTCAATTTACCTTATTTAAGGTATGATTGGAATTCTTTATAAATTATTTTAACTTATGTAATTTCAAAAATTCTCTAAATGAAAAACCGCACATAACGAGATACAGATTAGTGATATGCCGCAGAGACGAGTACTTGCGATCAGAGGAGCGGCATATCGCTAACAACCGGAACGTTACAGAATCTTTACCATCCAGCCTTTGGTGTCGGGAAGGACGCCGTATTGGATGCCTTTGATGGTATCGCGGAGGTCTGCGGTAAGGTCGCCGACTTTTTTTTCGTTGAAGACAACAGTTTTGTCCTTGTAGGTGAGCGACTCAAGAGGGGTCGCGCCCGCGGCGGTGCCGCTCACGAAACATTCCTTCGCTTCGGAAAACACCTCGTCAATGGAGATTTTTCGTTCGGACACTGTTACGCCCTTGTCCCGGGCGAGTTCTATGAGGCTTTTCCGCGTGATGCCCGGCAGGATCGTGTCGCCGAGTTCGGGCGTAACCAACTCGCCGCTTTTCAGAAGGAAGAAAATATTGCAGGATGAACCTTCCTCCACGTACATGCGGTGCGTCGCGTCAAGGTAGATGCACTCCATATAACCCGCGACAGCGGCTTCGTGTTTGGCGAGCGCGGAAATCACGTAGTTTGAGGCGGCTTTTATCCAGCCCGTGCCGTTCGGCGTTGCCCGTATGCGGTCGGTGATCACGGCGGCGGAATTTCCGCCCGAAAAGTATGCGCTCACCGGCGTGGTAACAACCAGCACCCACGGGTTTTGCGATAAGGACACGCCCACGCCGCCTTCCGAGTAGGTAAACGGGCGGATGTAGATCGAATCCGCCGTCATAAACGAGTCTTTTTCCCAGTCGGTCTTGTACACAGGTTTGAAACCTAAGTCCGCGTTGCGCCTCACGGTCTCCGTACAGATTTTCACGAACTCGTCCACCGGAAAGGGCGGCATATACAGCCCTTCCATCGATTTGGCAAAACGTACCCCGTTCTGATCGGGGCGGAAAATAGCCAATCCGCCGTCTTTTTGCGGCAGAGCTTTCAATCCCTCAAAACAACCAAGCCCATACTGGGTGGTGTAATTTACGAGCGGCATATCCTCATAAAAATTACGTGAATTCTCAAGCTTTTCCAATTCCTCGTCGCCCAAAGCGGCTTCTTCCGCTGGGCTTTTGTGCGGCTTTTCCTGAAAACCGCCGTTCCAGCTTCCGTTTTCAAATTTCGCCCGATACACAATCGGGTAACTGTGCAAACTAAATGCCATCAGTGTCTCCTTTTTCCTTATAATTGCGCGGCAGAGTATACTGTATTCGCACAAAAATGTTAAGTCTTTTTTCAAAGAATGTTATAAGCGTCATGATAAAACCAGCGTGATCGTGCCGCCTACTTGACAAAACAAATATAGGCTAATATACTTACCCGTTATGGATACGCTCAAACTTGAAATCAAAAAGCTGATAATCAGCTCTCTTGAACTTGAGGACATTACACGCGCACAAATTGTGGACAGTGAGCCTCTGTTTGGGACAGGACTGGGGCTTGACTCCATTGACGCACTGGAGCTAGGCATAGCGTTGAAAAAGAAATTCGGCGTCAAATTTTCCAGTGAAAACAGTGATAATAAGCAGCATTTCGCTTCCGTTGATGCCCTTGCCGCGTATATCACGGCTGAACAGGGGAAGATCCAAGCATGACACAAGGGGAACTTTTTAATAAGGTACGGGAAATTCTGGTTGAAGAATTCGAGCTGGACGCGGATAAGGTAAAGCCGGAGTCTCTTTTGTTTGAAGAACTGGAACTTGATTCCATAGACGCCGTTGATCTTATCGTCAAACTAAAATCCCATATTCCGCAGCGGATTTCGCCGGAACAGTTTAAGCAGGTCAGAACCGTACAGGATGTCGTGGAAGTTCTTTTCCCCCTAATGAGTTAAAGAATGACAAAAAGAAAGGCGATTCTCAGGGCGCTTTTGGGCGTGTTTGTTGTGCTTGTCCTGATAAGCATCCCTTTCATCAGTGAAAAGTTTTCATTCGTAAAACTGTATCCTGTCTTAGTCAACGGGATAATGCTGTGCGTCTTTGGGGGAACATTCCTGTTCCCGCCGGTTATGATCTTTCGATTCGCCGTTGCAGTTGATAAATCAATAAAGGGTTCGCCTAACGAAAAACGGGTGGAAGTCTACTGCCGCAAGGTAACGCTCGTTTGGTGCTGTTTCTTTGCGGTAAACGGTTCCATCGCGCTCGTTACCGCCTTATGGCTGCCTAATTCCGTTTGGGCGCTGTACAACGGCTGTATCGCGTATATAGCGATGGGGCTTCTGTTTGCAGGCGAATTGGTGGTAAGAAAAAAAGTGGATGCTAGGATGCCAAAATATGCGGACGCGGTACGCGCTGTTCCGCTGTCGCAATTTACATGGAATTCGCACGATTCCGGCGCTGTTGTGTGCTATGATGGTGATTTTTCTTTGGGTGCGCGTAAGACATGGGCGGATTTTCTCGCCGATACCGCGAAGCTGCGCCGCGTGATACACTCTGATAAGCTTCACGACAAATGGCTGCTCCACGCGGACGACTGCTGGTATTTTCTTACGGCGTTCACCGCGCTCCTGCAATGCGGAAAGCATGTTCTCCTGACTGCCAACACAAGCGCAGGCTATCTTGCCGAAATCATGGACGACGACACGGTATTCCTGACTGACGAGCCGCATGAAGGGGCGCTCAACATAGCCGCGCTTTTGGAGGCGGAACTGAATGTTCCCGATGAGGAAGCGCGCGCGAATTTCACTATACACGCGGATGAGACACGTATATCACTCTACACGTCGGGATCAACCGGCGAGCCAAAGGCGGTACAGCAGCGGCTTACCGAGTTCGAGAACGACAACGCCTTCATACTGTCCGTATGGGGTGATGAATGGCGCAAACGCGCCGTCTGTTCCACTGTGAGCCAGCACCACATCTACGGACTGTTGTTTTCCATTATGCTGCCCTTTACGGCGGGCGTCCCCTTCAGGCGGCGGCGCGTAGAATTTCCCGAAGAACTCTTCGCCCTATGCTCCGGCAGCGATTCCTATATGATAATTACGGTACCGGCGTTCCTGAAACGGGTCTGCGAGGTGTGGGCGGCTGACACGGTAAACATACCAGACAGCGATTTTAAGGATTTTAACCCCTGTTCCCCTTTCATTTTCACATCAGGCGGCGCGGTTCCCTTTGAGACTGCCAAACAGACAGCAGACATATTTGGATGCTGGCCTCTGGAGGTGTACGGCAGTACGGAAACCTCCGGCATAGCGTGGCGGCAGTCCCGAAACGGTATGGAATGGACGCCTTTTGACAACGCGGAAATCACCATTAATGAAGACGGCTGCCTTGTCGTGTGTTCGCCTTATGTGCGGGACCCTGATGGTTTTGTTACGGGCGATCTAGCGGATATGGGGGAAGACGGCAGGTTTCTCCTTAAAGGGCGGGCGGATTCGGTGGTTAAGATCGAGGAAAAGCGCGTTTCGCTCACAGAAATCGAAAGCCGTCTTCTTGGGTCGGGCTTGGTTTCCGAAGCCGCCGTCATCGCCCTGCAAAATGAGCGGCGGCAGTACACAGCGGCGGTGGTCGTTTTGAATGAACAAGGATGCGCGCGTTTCCCATTACTGGCGGAGGAAAGCGCCGATAAATACACGGCGGATACTTTCTTCCGCGAGTACCTACTGGACTTTTTTGAGCCGGTCGCCGTGCCGAAACGCTGGCGCTATGTGAACGCTCTGCCGCAGGATGCGCAGGGCAAGAAAAAAAAGACGGAAATCAAAGCATTGTTCAAAGGAAGCGGCGTATGAACGGCTGCGACGAGACGATCCTTTGGGTGGACGAAAACCACCTTGCCGTGGATATACGCTTGGACGAATCCTGCCCTTATTTTGACGGACATTTTCCCGAATGCAAGATTTTGCCAGCAGTGGCGCAGCTTGACATCGCACTGCGCCTTGCCCGACGGCTTCTGCCCTGCGGCTGGGAGAGAGGAGCGCGTCCGCTCTATGTGAAACGACTCAAGTTTTCTGCTGTTTTGCGACCATCTTCGTCCGTTCAAGTTGAGGCGGCATGGCAAAAAGAAAAATCGCTTTTGAGCTTTACATTTAAAAATCCCCAAACCGGTCTGGTATATTCCACCGGCGTTTTATGTGTAGGAGCGGCTGATGGAGAGTAATAGCACCGGTGACAAGAGCGCGGTAAGGCAGTGCGTTGTCATTCCCGTGTACAACCACGGAAAAACGGTTGGGGCAATTGTGCGGATGTTCGCCGATATGGGCGTGCCGGTTATAGTGGTTGACGACGGCAGCGATGAGGAAACGAAGCGCCTGCTGGCGGAGACGGCGCGGGAATTTCCCAACGCAAAGCTGGTTATGCGGGGAAAAAACGGCGGCAAAGGCGCGGCGGTGATGACGGGCATAGAGAGCGCGCACGCGAACGGTTACACGCACGCACTGCAAATAGACGCGGACGGGCAGCACGACGCGGACCGTGCGGCGTTTTTTCTGGAAGAGTCGGTGCGGCGCCCTGACGCGGCGATATGCGGACTGCCGCAATTTGACGAATCCGCGCCGCCAAGCAGGGTTGCTGGTAGGAAAATAGCCAATATATGGGCGCATATTCTAACGCTTTCCGACGCGCTTCCTGATGTGATGTGCGGCTTCCGCGTGTACCCTGTCGCGCCCACATGGGAAATTATACGCAAAAAATGTCTTGACAAGCGCATGGGCTTCGATCTGGAAATCCTGATACGGCTCTGCTGGGAGGGCGTGGAGTTCATATTCCATCCGGTCGCAGTAAAGTACCCCGAAAACGGTATATCCCATTACCATTTGTTCCGCGATAACGCGCGGATTGTGTGGATGTTCATTCGTCTCTTTTTCGGCATGCTTCCCCGTCTTCCCAGTCTGCTGCGACGGAGGAAAGGGTGATGTCCCGCGGCGAGGACGGACACATTTCCCACTGGACAAAACAGAAGGAAAACGCCACCATATTTCTGTGCAAGCTGCTTATGACTGTCTGCGCCGTGCTTCCCCGATGCGTGGTGCATATCTTCTGTTATCCGGTAAGCCTTATCTACTACATCTGCCTGCCCAAAACCCGCGTTCAGTCCCGCCGCTACCTTGAGCGCGTTTTCAAATTTATTGATTCGCGCGGCGCGGACAGCGGAGAAGCTGGCGCGGAATCCGCAGCGAATGTTGCGGCGAAAAATTCCGTGCAAAAAGACAAGAGTAAGCAATACCCCACACGATGGAATATATTCAAGCATATCGCGTCGTTCGCGTTTACAGTGGTGGACAAGATTGAGGCGTGGGCAGGCAGAATCAACCTTAACAAAATACGGTTTCAGGGCGCGGATATTGAGGGACTTATGGAACGGCTTGAGCGGAAGCAAGGTGCGCTGCTCATCTGTTCGCACTTGGGCAACGCGGAGCTGCTTCGTGCGCTCGCTGATTACCGCAGAACCGGCGTATCCCGTGATATTCCGGTTATTTCCATTGTCGATTTTTCCATAACTTCGTCGTTCAATCGTATGCTTTCGGATATGAATCCCGCGTCCATGAACAGCATCATACATGCGGACAACATAGGCGTCGAGACCATATCCCGTTTACAGGATTGTATCGACACGGGCGGTTTGGTTGTTATAGCTGGAGACAGAACACCGGCGAACAATCCGGGACGGCGTTTTTCTCTGCCCTTTCTGGGTGAGAACGCGCCGTTCGCCGAAGGACCCTTTTACCTTGCCGCCCTGCTGAACACAGCGGTGTATTTCGTGTTCGCCCTGCGGCATAAGCCGCTTGAATTGGGCGGCGGCTACGATATGTACGTGCATGAGGGCGGCGTCTCTTTTGACTGCCCCCGAAGTATCCGGCAGGAGCGCATAGGGACGCTCGCCCGCGCCTTTGCAGGGCGGCTTGAAGAGCATTGCGCCGCCTATCCGTATGAATGGTTCAATTTTTACGATTTTTGGAATTTTGGGGACGAGGTTTCGTGAATGTGGAGTAAGAAATGATTAGCCAAGAAATCGAATTTACGGTAGCTTTTTACGATGTGGATTCTCTGAACATTGTGTGGCATGGGAATTACATTAAATTCTTCGAGCTTGCCCGCTGTGCCCTGCTGGACAAGATAGGATACGGTTATAACGAGATGAAGGAATCAGGATTCGCCTTTCCGGTTACAAGCGTGTCGGTAAAGTTTATCAATCCTCTGCGCTTTGGCGACCTTGTGCGGGCGCGAGCAGTTCTTACGGAATACGAAAACTGCCTTAAAATCAAGTACGAATTGTACAACGCCTGTACCGGCGAGAAAACCACTAAGGGCGAAAGTTCTCAGATGGCGTTTGATATGGCGAAGGGTGAATCCTGTTTTGTGTGTCCTCCCGTTTTTATAGAAAAAGTGAAAGCTTGTATGAAAAAGGAGTCTCTGCTATGTTGCGATCAACCTCCATGTTCTGTATGAAGCACGTGCTTTTATACACAGTGTTTGTATTCGCGTCTCTGTGGAACGTGGCGGCTGATGAAACCGACAGTGGCGAAAACACCGTGTTCCGCTTTCCGTTGACAGAAGCATCTATGCCGCGGTTTCTGTCCATTTGCGCGGATTTGTCGGCGCGTCCCGTGGTTACGGGTGATTTTTCGCAGAAAAAGACCATCAAAAAGCTGAACCGCGTGATGAATTCTTCCGGCGTCTATGTGATCAGCGCGGATGACGGCTTGGTCTGGGATACGAAAAAACCATTCCCGTCCACTATGATCGTGGGGCTTGACCGCATTGTACAGACAACACCGGGCGGCACCCATCAGGAGCTTTCAGCTGCTGGCAACGAGACATTCACGCGCATAGCCGCCGTTATGAGCGCAGTTTTTACCGGCAGCCCCCGGCGTCTGCTCGCCAACTTCGACGTGTTTTTTCAAGAACAAGGCAGGGAATCGTGGCGTATGGGACTGCTCGCAAAAGACGCTTCCATTAAAAGCTTTGCCGAAAAAATCTATATGAGCGGTACAAGCGGCGGCGGTGCGGCAGCAATCACTCACATAACGGTCTTTCAGAAAAACGGCGACACAGTAACATGGGATTTGTCCAACCAAATTTTTTTAGATAAAACGGATTCGCGTCTTGCCCAATTCTTCTGATTTTTCCATGATTTTACATTCTTTGAAACAAACGATGAAGGGAAAAGCGGCGCTGGTGTGGATTGTGTTCCACGCCGTGCTTGCTCTCATCCTCGTTTTCTCGCTCCTCTCTGGCGCGTCGCCTTTGCGGGTGAATGCGAACCTGCTTGACCTTATGCCAGCGGATAACGGCGTGATGAACAATCATGGCGCGAATGGCGCAACAAGCGTCCGCGCGGCAGATAAAGCGCTGAACGCCGTCGCTTCCCGTACGGTGGTTTTCCTTGCAGCGCACGAAGATTTTTCTGAGGCAAAAGAGACGGCGGCGCTTTTGTACGAAACACTCTCCCAAGAAAACTGTTTTGAGAGGCTTTCCCTGTATGCGGACGACGCTGTTATTGCCTCTTTCGCCTACTTTCTCAACGCCAACCGCTACGCCCTTCTGGACACGAGCACGCGGCGGATTCTTACGGAGCCGGACGGGGCGCAGGTTGTCGCCAACGATGCGCTCGCCGCCGTATACGGCGCATTTACCGCCGTGCCGCTCGATTACCTTGAAGAAGACCCCTTCCTGCTCGCCGACCGCGAAATGCGCGGCTTTTTGTCGTCCGCCCTGCTTTCATCAGGTACTATGTCGGCGCGGGACGGCGTGTTGTGCGCCGAATACGAGGGCGCGTGGTACGTGATGGTACGCGGAACGCTCACCGAAGACGCCGCCTCATTTTCCCCGTCAAAAAACGCGGTTGGGTTCCTGCGCCAAAGCGCCGCGGACTGCGGACAGATCACCGGCGCAAAGGTCTTTTTTTCCGGCGTACCGTTTCACAGCGCGGAAAGTTCCGCCAACGCTCAAAAAGAAATAAGCGTCATATCGATCATTACGATGCTCATCGTGCTGGGCGTGTTTTATCTCGTGTTTCGTTCCCTTTATCCTGTCTGCGTATCCGCGCTGGCGGTATCGATTTCGGCGCTTACAGCTCTGGCGGGCTGCTTCTTGTTTTTCCGCGAAATGCACATCATAACCCTCGTATTCGGCACCACGCTCATAGGAAGCTGCGTCGACTATTCGATACATTTTTTCGTGTTTTCCGTATACAGCGGACAGCGAGGACATTACCAGACAGACGTCCGCCAAAGCGGCACCCGCATACAATCCAGTGTCCTCCGTGCCATGACCATGGGCTTTGTCTCAACGGAAATCTGCTTTATTATGCTGTTTTTCGCCCCCTTCGCCATCCTCAAACAGTTCGCCGTTTTTTCTGTATTCGGCATGGCGTCATCCTACCTCTCGGTTGTCTGCATCTATCCGCTCTTAACTAAACAGGGCGTCAAAGGCGGACTTCCCGTTTTCTTAAAAAGGAAGAAAGAAGTCAATTCTTCAAACCAGACATTTGTAACTTCCTTCAAAAGAATAACGCTCGCGGTGATTGTCGCAGTGGCGGGAATTGTGATTTTCGCGCGGCGGGACGGACTTGCAGTGAAGAACGACCTGCGCTCTTTTTACACGATGTCGCTCGCCATGCTGGAAAACGAGAGAACTGTGTCCGCTGTTATGGCGTACGGATCCTCGCCGTGGTACTTCATCGTGGCAGGCGGCTCGGAGCAGGAGCTGCTTGAAAGGGAAGAGGCGCTCTGCGCCGCGCTGGATACTCTCGCCGCTGACGGATCGCTCAAATCGTTTATGGCGACATCGCGTTTTATTCCAAGCGAATCCTTGCAGATGGCAAACTATGCGGCGGCAACGGCTCTCGCGCCCCTCGCGCCGGAACAATACGCCGCACTTGGTTTCCCGCCCGCTGACGCGGAACGCCTGTCCACGCTGTTCGTCAATAACCTGTCCGCGCCGCGCTTTATAAGCCCTTCATCCCTTATGGAAAACGCGTCATACACACGGGACTCGGCGCCAGAGGCGCTCAAAGACCTGCTTTCAAACCTGTGGATAGGCGAAATAGATGGCGCGTTCTACTCCTGCGTAATGCCTTTGCAGGCGGTATCGGATATTCCGCGCTTCGCCGCGCTCGCGCAAACGCTTGACGGCGTACATATCGTCAACAAAGTGGCGGACATCGGCAGATCGCTGGATACGCTCACGGAAATGATGTTCCGTCTGTACGCCATTGCCTTTCTCGTCATAGCGATTGTCATCAAAATCTTTTACCCATGGCGCGAAACCCTAAAAATCTGTGCGACGCCGCTTGTTCTGTCGCTCGTGAGCCTCGCCGTTATGCTGCTTACGGGAATTCCGCTCGGTTTTTTCGCGGCCGCCGCATTCGCTCTTGTCTTTGGGCTTGGGCTTGATTATATCCTGTTCACGATTGAAGGTGGAAAAAACGGCGTCGCGGATTCTCAAAACGCGAACCTACTCGCCATAACGCTTTCGTTTATAACGACTGCCGTCTCGTTCGGCGCGCTCTCTTTAAGTTCCTTCACGCCGGTACACATATTCGGGCTGGTAGTGTTTACCGGTTTGACGGCGGCTTTTGTTTCCGCCTTTTTATTAAGGAGTCATGATGCGTAATGTATTACTGCGTAATATCTTACTATGCGTCTTAATCGTGTTTTTTGCGTCGTGTTCGTCCGTTCAGGAAACAAACGACGGCGGACTTTCACCGGTGTACCTAACGAACAAGGCAGCGTACACCCTGCTGCCGCCGTCCGCGCTTGAAACGCCGCTTGACGGGACGCAGCAGATAAGCGGCTCCTATGGGAACAGGTCGTTCATCATGGACGCCTTTGTTATGGCGGACGCGGACGGAATGTCGCTCTTTCTGTTTGACAGTTTCGGCACGGAAGCCGCCGCGCTGTCCTTCACCGGAGAGGCGATAACATTTGAGAGCGCGTTTTTCCCAAAAACCGTGAAGCCGGAATATATTGCGGCTGATTTCCAGCTTGTGTTTTACCAAGCGGACGCGGTCGAACAGGCGCTTCGTTCGTGCGGTTTGGGATTTGTGGCGGAAAAGAAAGAAGACGCGGCAATTTTTGAAACGCGGCAAGTGACGGATGGCGGCAAGCTTATTATTGAGATAGAAAAAGGACAATCTGAAATACGGTACCGCAACTTTTTGCGGAATTACTCATATACGTTGCAGGGGAATTTTTGATGGATGAGGCGAGTATGCCACCCGTGTATATGTCGCGGGCGGGTGTGATCTGCTGCGCGGGAACGGACGCGGAAAGTGCGTACCACAGTGCGGTAAATGGGGACAGAAGTGGCGTCCGCGCCGCAGACAGAGGCGGTATGCGCTTTCTCATTGGGGAAGCTGACGCGCCAGCAGTGGATGAGGCTGTTCCTTCTTTGGGAAAAGACACAAAGCTGCTGCGGCTTGTTCAGTACGCGTCAGAGCAGCTTCGGGAAGAAGTTGATCGGGCGCGGCGGCTGTTTGGCGCAGACAGAATCGGCGTGTGCGCCGGTTCCTGCGATAACGGTTCGGAACTGTCCCTGCCCGCGCACCGCGCCTTTTTCGCGTCCTGCGAGACAGGAGAGGACGGCAATACTGCCGACGCCAGTACTTCCGGTGGCGCATTTCCGGCAGGGTATACACTTTCCGACCAAAGCGCGCAGACACCGGCGGTTTTTCTGTCGGAATTGTTCGGCGCAAAAGGACCGGTGTTCGCGCTTGCGACCGCCTGCGCCTCAAGCGCGTCCGCGATCATCAAAGGCGCGGAGCTGATCCGCGCCGGTTTCTGTGACGCGGTTATCGCGGGCGGCGTTGACATTGTATCAGAAACCGTCGCCAAAGGTTTTGCCGCACTGGAAGCCGTGTCGGACGACCCATGCAATCCCTTCAGCAAAAACCGCCGAGGTATTAACTTAGGCGAAGGCGCAGCGTTTTTTCTGCTTTCCAAAGAGCCACCGCTCTTCCCCGCCCATCCCATAAAACTGCGCGGCTGGGGCGAAAGCGCGGACGCGTACCATATCACCTCGCCCAAACCTGAGGGGACGGGCGCGGCAGCAGCTATGCGATCCGCACTGGCTATGGCGGCTTTAGACGGCGGTGACTGCGGCTATATCAACCTGCACGGCACCGCCACCCTCTTAAATGATGCAATGGAAGCGTGCGCCGTGCAGGCAGTCTTCGGCGGCGCAGACCTGCCGCCCGCCGTGCCGGTCAGCTCCACCAAGAGCGTTACAGGACATACGCTGGGCGCCTGGAAGCCGCCCTCTGCTGGGAAACCCTCGCCGCCAAGAGCGTTTCCGGTGCCGCCGCCCTTCCCGTCCACTACTGGGACGGCGAGAGCGACCCTGCCCTCCCCGCTCTGCGCTTCGTGCGGCACGGCGAAACGCTTGAAAAAGACGCCTGTATGAGCAACTCTTTCGCATTCGGCGGATGTAATACCTGTTTAATCTTGGGATTTTAGGGGGACTGTGTATGATTGACCGCGAAGAGCTTATAACCTTAGTCCCTCATAAAGGTAAAATGTTCCTGCTGTCCCGCATTACGGACTATGACCTTGAAAAACGTTTTTTATCGGCGGAAGCGGACATAACGCGGGATTGTATCTTCTATGATGATACCGCCGAAGGCGTCCCCTCGTGGGCGGGCTTTGAATTCATGGCGCAGAGCATCTCGGCGCTGTCAGGCTTGCGCGGCAGAGCCGCTTCCCGGCCGCCAAGAATGGGCGTCATCCTGAGCATCTCGAACATGGAAATCTTCCATCCCTTTATACGTTCCAAAGCTCTGATACACGTCGCCGAGACCGCGCAGCTCGGCGACGTTCACACCTTTCACGGCGAGCTTTCCGCGGCGGATGGGAAAGCCGTTTCCGCCAGTCTCACCGTGATGGACGTAGACGTCCTTGAACCGCTTATTGTACAATCCGAAAATGGAGGTAATTCGTGTCAATAGACGCTGAAAAAAACAGCAAAGAAACGAGAAAAGTCCTTGTAACCGGCGCGGGCAGGGGCATAGGCAGGGCGGTCGCGCTCGCGGCGGCAAAAGCGGGCTACAGTGTGCTTGTCCATTACCGCTCAAGCGAGACGGAAGCCCGCGCCCTGCAAGACGAGATCGAGAATTTCGGCGGAAACGCGGAGCTTATCCGCTTTGATATAGCGGATCGGGAGGAATGTTGTGAAAAACTGGAGGCGTGGACCGAACAAAACGGCGCTTTGTGGGGCGTAGTGTGCAACGCGGGCGTCTGCGCGGACGCGGCGTTTCCGGCAATGGACGGTGAGGCGTGGGATTCCGTCATCAAGACGAATCTGGACGGATTCTACAATGTCCTGCACCCGCTTGTTATGCCCATTGCCCGTAAAAAACGCGGCAGGATCATCACCATAGCTTCCGTATCCGGCATCATAGGCAATCGGGGGCAGACAAATTACAGCGCGGCGAAAGCCGGTATCATCGGCGCGACCAAAGCTCTCGCCATGGAACTCGCCAGTCGCTCAATAACGGTCAACTGCATCGCGCCTGGTCTCATAGAAACCGACATGATCAAGGATGCGCCGCTTGACATGATACTGCCCGCCATCCCTATGGGGCGCGTGGGTAAACCCGAAGAAGTCGCCGCGCTCGCCGTGTTCCTGCTGTCAGAGGAAGCTGGATATATCACACGGCAGGTTATCTCGGTGAACGGAGGGATTGTGTAAAGTATGGAAATCGGAAAAGACAGACTGACAATAGAACGACTTGTTCAAACTGCTTGTAAGAAGGAATCATGCAGTCTCTGTCGAGATGCGGATTTTATCGCAAAAATCGAGCGCGGCGCGGATTTTCTGGACGAAACGCTCGCTAAAAACGGCGTGATTTACGGCGTAACAACCGGCTACGGCGATTCTTGCACGGAAATCGTGCCGCCCGAACATTATTGCGACCTGCCTGTGAACCTCACCCGCTATCACGGCTGCGGACTGGGCGCGTTTTTTGACGAGGAAAACACCCGCGCCCTGATGATCGTGCGGCTTAACACGCTCGCCCAAGGATTTTCCGGCGTAAGCTACGCGCTTTTGGAAAAAATCGCCTTCTTTATCGAGCATGACATACTCCCGCTCGTGCCGGAAGAAGGCTCGGTGGGCGCGTCCGGTGATCTCACCCCGCTTTCCTACCTCGCGGGCGCGTTAATCGGGGAGCGCGAGGTGCGGTATAAGGGAAAAATCATGAATTCAGGCGCGGTTTTGGCGGAATTGGGCGAACAGCCCTACTGTTTCCGTCCCAAAGAGGCGATTGCCATCATGAACGGTACGGCTGTGATGAACGCGGTCGCCGGTTTGGCGTTCGCACGGGCGGAAAATCTTGCCAGCCTTTCCTGTACGCTTACCGCTTTCGCGTCCGCCGCGCTCAAGGGCAACGCCTATCACTTTTACGGACGACTGTTTGACACGAAACCCCACGCGGGTCAGAAGTTTGCCGCGCAAAAAATCCTTGAGACGCTCGGCGGTGGGGAACAGGCGGAACAGGTCATCCCTGAGAGGCTTCAAGACCCCTACTCTATCCGGTGCGCCCCCCATGTTATCGGTGTCTTCTACGATGCCGCGCCTCTGTTCCGCAGCCTCATTGAAACCGAGATGAACAGCGCGAACGACAATCCCATCATCGATCCCGAAACCGCCTCCGTGTTCCACGGCGGACATTTTTACGGCGGTCATATCTGCTTCGTTATGGATTCCCTTAAAAACATCATGGCGAACATCGCGGATTTGCTGGACAGACAGCTCGCCCTGCTTGTAGACCCCAAGTATAACCGAGGACTGCCGTCGAATTTAACCGGCGCGGAAACAGAGAAAATCCCCTACAACCACGGCTTCAAGGCGGTGCAGATAGCCGCGTCCGCGTGGGCGGCTGAGGCGCTCAAGAACACCATGCCCGCGAGCGTTTTCTCCCGTATCAGGATAAGGTGAGCATGGGGACAATCGCCGCCCGCGACTGCGTCCGGGTGATCGAACTTTCGGAACAAATCGCGGCGGCTGCCTTACTCGCCGGAACACAAGCTCTGCGCCTTAGGCGGCGCGCAGGGGACTCTTTGCCGCACTTTGACGGCTCGCCGCTTGAGACCATATATCAGTGGACGCTTGAGTTTTTCACACCTCTTGAGGATGATCGTCCGCTGGACGCTGATTTACGAAAAACACTGGAACTAATACGATCCGCGTATTTTTAAGGAAAATGAGGATTAATACATGGGAAAAACAGATAGAAAAGTTGTAATTACGGGCGGCGGCTTAGTAAGCGCGCTGGGTAATGACTGGGAAACGGCGCGCGCCAGTCTTAAATCGCTGAAAAACTGCGTCCGCCGTATGGAAGAATGGGATCGCTACGAGCGTATGAACACGCGCCTTGCCGCGCCGGTTGATTTTGAGTCGCCCGCTTACCCCCGCAAAAAAATTCGCGGCATGGGGCGGGTGGCGCTTATGGCGATAACGGCGGCGGACGCGGCGATAAAACTCGCGGGACTCGCGGATTATCCCGAATTCGGCAACGGGCGCTGCGGCGTGGCGTTCGGTTCGTCCACCGGAAGCGTGGACGCGCTTATGGATTTCTACTCTATGCTCACAACCGGCGATCTCAAGGAAATGAACGCCACAAGTTACATCAAATCCATGCCCCAAACCTGCGCCGCGAACATAGAGGTTTTCTACGGGATGACCGGACGGCTCATCACCACGAATACGGCGTGTACCTCAGGCAGTCAGGCAATAGGTTTCGCGTATGAGGCGATAAAAAACGGCTCGCAAGACCTTATGATAGCGGGCGGCGCGGAAGAACTGTCCGCCGCAGACGCCGCGGTATTTGATACCCTTTTTGCCGCAAGCGGACGGAACGACACACCTCATCTTACCCCAGTCGCCTATGACAAGAACCGCGACGGGCTCGTCATAGGCGAAGGCGCGGGCGCGCTCATTCTGGAGGAATACGAACATGCTATGCAACGGGGCGCAGAAATTTTCGCGGAAATAGTCGGCTTCGGCACGAACACGGACGGTACGCACATCACCCAGCCAAACCGCGCCACTATGACGGAAGCTCTCCGTCTCGCACTGCGGGACGCGGACTTATGCCCTGACGTCATAGGCTATGTGAACGCCCACGGCACTGCGACATCCCAAGGCGATGTCGCGGAAAGCGGCGCGACCTTTGATGTGTTTCAACGCCCTGTCCCCATCAGCACCCTCAAGAACTACATCGGTCACACACTTGGCGCGTGCGGCGCGATAGAGGCGTGGCTTTCTATCAACATGGCGCGTGAACACTGGTTCGCCCCGAATATCAACCTTGTCGAACTTGCCCCTGACTGCGCGCCGCTTGACTATATTACCGGCAGCGGACGCGATATGACCGTAGAATACCTTATGTCCAACAATTTCGCCTTTGGAGGCATCAATACAAGCCTGATTTTTAAGATTTTTTAATTTTTTGGGTGGTGTTTCAAAAGTAAAAAGATGAAGGTATCAAAAGGCGCGGAAAGGGAAGAGGGAGTTGCTGCGCAGTCATTTTTTCCTGCGCGGGCGTTTGAAAACGAGTGGCTACTTAATTTTTTTTAGTAGCCACTCGTTTTATTTTAGTGGCTACTCATTTTATTTTAGTAGCCACTCGCGGGACAATGAGCGGCTACTAAAATCAGCCGCATTGCTCATAGCGGCTATTCTGTCTTCGTCTGCTTGTATCATATTTCAAACACCATCTAATTTTTTACATGTTTCGATGTGGATGAACAAGGCGGGATAAGCAATTATAATCACCATACACAAGAGCAAGCGCGAACCTTTGGTTCGACTGGATATGTTGGTTCCGAGAAGAATGGATTCAAGACCGCAGCAAGCTGCGGAGTATTAAACCAACGGATGGAATGACGAACCCCGCCGCCGAGCAGCGGGGTTCGTCATTCTGTAAGGTATGGATTGTATGTGGGTTTAATACCCATGTAATTTTTATGATAGTTGTTTAAGAACACCCCACAGGGGCGGGGTAGTAAACCCACTTGCGAATAAAAAAGGCGGTCGTTATCAAAGACAACAACCGCCCCGCTATAATCGGAATTACAAAGAATTACGCGAATTTCGCTATAGGCGCGAACTGCTCCGCCTTGAGGCTTGCGCCGCCGACCAACGCGCCGTCGATGTTTTTCTTCGCCATAAGCTGCGCGGCGTTTTCCGGCTTCACCGATCCGCCGTACTGGATGCATATACTTTCCGCGGCTGAATCGCCGTAGAGACGTCCTATCACCTTGCGGATATGCGCGTGAATCGCATCTGCGTCTTCAGGAGTCGCCGTTTTGCCCGTGCCGATAGCCCAAACCGGCTCATAGGCGATAACCACATTGGCAAGATCGCCTGCGGAAACGCCGGAAAGCCCCCAGATAGTCTGGCTCTCGCACACCACTTCAGCCTGCCCGGCTTCGCGCTCCTCAAGAGTTTCACCCACGCAGAGAATCACCTCAAAACCGTGCTTGAGCGCGAGCTTCACTTTCTTGTTGATAAGCGCGTCATCTTCCTTATAGGTGTGCCGCCGCTCGCTGTGTCCCAGAATAATCGTCTGAACGCCCAAGTCTTTGAGCTGCAGTACGGACACCTCGCCCGTGTGCGCGCCCTGCTCCTCAGAGGCGCAATTCTGCGCGCCCACGCGGATATTGCTGCCTTTGACAATTGCACCCACGGTCTCAATCGCTGTGAATGAGGGGGCTACCAAATACTTATGCTTGCCGTCTTTCAGCTCCGCAACGAGCGCCTTCGCCAAATCAGCAGCTTCGGCGCGGGTCTTGTGCATTTTCCAGTTGCCCGCTATGTAATATGTTCTTTCCATTCCTTACCCCCTGCACACCTCAATGCCCGGCAGCTTCTTGCCTTCGAGCATTTCGAGGGACGCGCCCCCGCCGGTGGATACATGACTCATTTTATCCGCAAGATCAAACTTGTTGACCGCCGCGACCGAATCGCCGCCGCCTACCACCGTGATTACGCCCTTAGACGTCTGTGAAGCCACGAGCTTGGCGACTTCCTCGGTGCCTTTGGCAAAGGCGTCGAACTCAAACACGCCCACCGGACCGTTCCACACGATAGTTTTCGCCGTGTCCAGCACTTCTTTGTACTTGGCAAGCGTCTTGGGACCAACATCCAGACCCATGAGGTTATCCGGCAGGTCAACGCCGTCTACTGTAACCGGCTTCGCACTCGCGTCAAACGTCTCCGCACCGATCTGATCCACGGGCAGGACGATTTCCACTTTGGCGGCTTTCGCCGCGTCAAGGATTTTCTTCGCGGTATCGATCTGATCATCCTCAACCAGAGATTTGCCGATTTTATGCCCCTGCGCCTTGAAGAAGGTATACGCCATACCGCCGCCAATAACGAGTGCGCTCGCGTTTTTGAGCAGGCTTTCCAGTACAGCGATCTTGGACGATACTTTCGCCCCGCCGATAATAGCCACAAGGGGCTTTACCGGATTAGTTACAATCGGCTCAAGGTAGTTTACCTCTTTTTCCATCAAGAAACCGCCCACGGAAACCGGTACAAACTTGGCGATGCTGGCGGTGGAGGCATGGTCGCGATGCGCGGTGCCAAAGGCATCGTTCACGAAGATGTCGCCGTAGCTCGCGAGTTCTTTCGCCATTTTGTCGCGTTCGTCTGCATCTTTCGAGGTTTCCTCTTTGTGGAAGCGGGTGTTTTCCAATACGATAAGCGTACCATCTGGCTGTCCGTCAATCACGGCTTTCTGCCCCAGTGCATCGTCAAGGAACACGACTTTTTTGCCCATGAGTTTTTCGAGATGCTCGGCAACGGGCTTGAGTTGGTACTTTCCGGCGTTTTCTTTGAGGAAAGCGTCCTTGTCAAAAGACTGTCCGGCTTTTTCTGCCTTTTCTTTCGCTTTTTTGGAGTCCTTCGCCGGGTCTCCGAGGTGGGACATCAGGGTGAGGGTTTTGACGCCCTGCGGGTGTCGTCGCCGACCATTCCGTTTTTCATGGGGACATTGAAGTCCACACGCATGATAATCCGCTTGCCTTTGAGGTCGACGGATTGTACTGTCTTAATCGACATGGTTTTCTCCTCTTTATTCGTTATTTTTCTATTTTTTTATCAGATACATTATGATCTTTGGCACAAGGCGCGCCGTGTAAGTACATGCAACATAAGATTAAGCTTTTAAGAATTGTCATCAAAAATGGGGTGAATCCTGCGCCTGAAGGCGGGCCTACAGGCGATGTAATAATGCGGCGGGGGCGTTCCGCGCGTGGATTGAAACATTGGTGAAACCTGTCATTTTTCTATTATGTATAGAAATGTCCTCGCGCGACAACAGCGTCTGCGTGGTTTACGCAGACGCGCGTTACGCATTATTTTTTGCTATCGATGAACTTCAAGAGATCGACCATCTTGTTGGAGAAGCCCCACTCATTGTCGTACCAGCTTACCACTTTGAAAAAGCGCTTTTCGCCTTTAAGGTTGTTTTCCTTTGTGGCGAGACTGTCGTAGATCGAGGTGAACGGGTTGTGGACGATGTCGCGGGAGACGATTTCCTCGTCGCAGTAGGAAAGCACGCCCTTGAGGTAGGTCTCGCTCGCCTTCTTCATCGCGGCGTCGATTTCGTCAATCGTCGTGTCCTTGCAGAGAGTCGCGGTCAGGTCAACCACGGAGCCGGTCGGCGTGGGAACGCGGAAGCTCATGCCGGTGAGTTTGCCGTTGAGTTCCGGCAGAACCAAGCCGACCGCTTTCGCCGCGCCAGTGGTGCTGGGAATGATGTTCTCAGCAGCGGCGCGCCCGCCCCGCCAATCCTTCTTGGAAGGACCGTCAACGGTGCGCTGGGTCGCGGTGTAGGAATGGATCGTGGTCATAAGACCTTTTTCAATGCCAAATTCCTTCTGAAGCACATAGCAGATAGGCGCAAGGCAGTTCGTCGTGCAGCTCGCGTTGCTCACCACATGATCGGTCGCCGGATTGTATTTCTCATGGTTTACGCCCATAACAAAGGTCGGAATCGCCTTATCTTTGGGTTTGGCGGGCGCGGAAATGATGACCTTCTTCGCACCGGCTTCGATGTGTCCGTACGCCGAGTCGTCGGTGTACAAACCGGTACATTCCAACACGTACTCAATTTCAAGGTCTTTCCACGGAAGACCAGCGGGACCAACATTCTTGGGAGTCGCCATGACGCACTTGATCTGGTGACCGTCCACAACAAGGATGTCGTCCTTCGTACCTGTGAAGTCAGCTTTCATCCGCCCCTGCGTGGAGTCATACTTAAGCTGGTACTCAAAATACTTGGCGTCAGTTTCAATATCAACCACCGCCACTACGTCAATTTTGTCTTTTCCAAGCAAGCCTTGATCGACAATCGCCTGAAACACGAGACGCCCTATGCGTCCGAAACCGTTAATTGCAACTTTCACAAGAAACCTCCACATAAAAGTTATATTTAAAAAGTAAGCTAAATAGAGCAAATAGTCAAGAGGGCTTTCCCTCAAGTGAATCTCTCGTTTCGATAAGAACTCTACACAAGTCCTTCAAACATCTTTCTTATCATCTCTTTTGGCATAGCTCCCGCCTGCTTTTTCACGATATTTCCGTCCTTGTACACAATCAGCGTGGGAATAGACACGACAGAATGCTGCGCCGCCAAACTCTGCTCCTCTTCCACATTGACCTTGCACACTTTGAGCTTTCCTTCATACTCTTCCGCCAGCGCGGCGATATCCGGGGCTATCATACGGCACGGTCCGCACCACGACGCCCAAAAATCAATGAGTACCGGGAGCGATGATTCCAGTACCTCTTTCTGAAAATTAGCCGAATTTAATGTTATTTCACTCATACACACCTCTCTTTTTTCTGTATTGTAAACCGTCCGCACAGCGCAAGCGGCTTGGCGCTATAATACCACTTTTGGGTATTTGAAACAAGCATTTTTGAGGCTATTGACAATTTTTATAACTGTCTGTATTATCCATAGCATCAATGAGACGTTCAAAGCAGGAGCGTTCTCGCAATACGATTGATGGTAATTGCAGGGAGTAGCCGTTATGCAAGGAGTTTCGCAGCTTGAAGAGTTCCAGACCGTTAAGGTCTACTGCGCCAACTGCTTCTATTGTAAACTGCTTCCTACGGAGAGTGGAAACGCGGTTTTGCGTATCCGTTGCGCCGCAGGGAAGTGGAAAAAGAAACTTGGTCAGGAAAAAGTTTATAAATATTGTACTATTAGCCGCCGTTTTCAGGATTTTTGTGATTCCTACGATGAAATGGGGGAAACAACAGACTATATCCGTGAATTGCGGAAGATCGTAACAGAAGAAGCGAACGAGTCGGCGGAAAAATGATAAAACGCGGGGCATGGGAAGGTTTTTCACGCCCCGCCCGCTGGTAATAATTTTCCCTTAATCTATCAGAATATATCCTCCTCTCTCTCAAAATTGTGATTATTTTCTTCGTGATAATCCTCGGGAAAGCCTGTGTCCTTTTTTCCCGCTGTTTCAGCGCTTCCCTCTTTCTTAAAATCAGGGCGGAACTCGACATGTTCCGCGACAATACTCACTTTGGAATGGAGTTTGCCGTCCGGTCCATTCCATCGGTCTTGTTTCAAGCGTCCTACAACGCGCACGCCCCTGCCCTTACGCCCCATGCTGTAACAGTTTTCGGCGAGCTTCGCCCATGTCTCAACGTCGAAAAAGCTCACTTCTTTTTCCAGAATGTTGTCCTGTTTGTAAAAACGGTTAGACGCAAGACTGAACGTACAAACGGACGTGCCTTTTGCTGTGGATTTCAGCAAAGGGTCGCGCACCAAGTTTCCTTCAATCAAAATAGAATTTAAATTGTTCATAAAACCTCCTATAACCGGACGGAATTGTATCTGTCCTTTTCCCTATAAACGCCTTCTCCCCGCTCGTTACTTCTTTTTAATTTTTAAATTATTGGGATTTTTAGCGTCTTTATGCAGGTTCTTGACAGATAAAGGACTTGCAGGGTATAGTTTTTTCTATATTTTCAAACGTAAGGATAGAAATTTGACAATTATTGGTTTAAAGAAAATATTGTGTATTTTAGTATTGCTGGCATATATCGGGGTTCTCATGGTCGGCGCGCAGGAAAACGGCGCGATATCTGACGCGCCGTCAAACGATGCCGCCAATACCGTTTCAGCCGAAGCACTATCGCCTGACCCCGCGTTATCATTTGATGATGTGCTATATAAGAAGCCGCTCGGATTCCTGCCGCGTCTGGGAGTCGCGGTCGGTACAGGGGCGCTTTCCAACGCGTTTACAATCGGCGTGGCGCGGATCGGAAAGGCGGAGTTCGCCCAGGTTACGGCGGAGTCCATACGCAGGAACTTGAAACCTTCTTCATGGGAATGGGAGCCGCGCGACCGGTTTTATGTCAACCAAATCGGACATCCCTATCAGGGCGCAATATATTTCAACAGTGCACGGGCAATGGGGTTCAACTTTTACTCATCATTTTTCTTCGCCGCGCTTGGAAGCTTTACATGGGAAAGCATCTTCGAGAGCGCTATTCCCTCAACCAATGACCTTGTTACCACGATCATAGGCGGCGCATTTCTGGGCGAAATGACGCACCGGCTCTACGCCGCGTTTTCCGGCAAAGGCACTGTCGGCAGCTGGATAGGAAGCACTCTATTAAGCCCGGCTGACCGTTTCGCCAATTTCATAACCGGCGGACGCGGGTACAGAACCGGAAACGGCGCGAGCGCGATATACAGCGCCTATGTGGATGCGGGTATAGGCTGGGAATGGGCGGAATTCACAGGCCGGGACGGAGACGCCCCTCGCCAAATTTTTGATTCATGGAGTTTTCCCGCAGTCGTGGTGGATTCGTATGTGGCGTACGGCGATCCCTTTGAGCAGGACGATTATGTTCCCTATCACCATTTTGAACTGAACGCAGGACTCAACCTCGGTATAACGAAGAATTCTCCCAGCGTCATCCCGCTGTGGGTGGATGGAAAAATTGTCTCAGACGGCTACCTTATTTCTTTCTCCCGCGCTTTCGGTGCAAACGCCCAAGCCAGTACGGGCTTGAGCATGCACTTTGACTATTTTACCGTTACCAACGACGTACAAGACAATAGCGGCTGGTCGAACATCTGCTTGGCAAACCACGCGCTTGACTGGACAGTTAAATATCGCCTGCGCCTTTCCGCAGAATCCGCCTTTGAGCTGAAAGCCCACGCAGGCTGGACTGCATGGGGAATATCAAACTACATCGGTTACGCCGCGCTTGACGACCACAACTTCTACGGCACAGGAGTGAACGTGAAACTACAGCTCGCCCTATCCCACCGCAGATTCGGCGAGCTTTCCGCCCGCTTCATGGGCTACGCTTTATGGAGCTATCCGGGCGCGCTTTCCCGCAGAGCGCGAGGCGTAACACTTTTCAATTTCTCCGAGATAAGCTACGCATTTCCCCTCACCAAAGAACTGTCATTAGGAGTCGCGCAATCTTTTGTGGGATTAACAGCGCGCTTCGACCGCGTCCCAGACCCAAGAGAGTGGAGTACCGCCACCAAATTCTTCGTGAGGTGGAATTTTTAAGGCTAATCAATAGAACTGTTTTGAAAGAGTATTTTGCTTGACATCATCGGGAAAGGAGCTTAGTATGATAGATTATCGGTCATACCAAATATAACGACAGGATGGTGATAAAAATGAAATTATACTTTTTGCTGTTGTTTAATTTTCTTATTAATTTTTCCGTTTTTTCTATAGATATGATAGAAAAAAAAGCGGTTCTTGCAGGTTCCAATACAGGCGATTTTGTCTTCGCCAGATATTGGAATATGCTCTCTTCTTTTCAGAACAAAACAGTTATTTATATTAACCGGGACTATTATATTGATATAGAAACTCTTGAATTTGTTCAGTATTTTACTCCTCCCGATCAATATGACTATTTGATTGCAATCAGACCACCCTATTCAAATAATATAATGCCTTTTAGTTCGTGGTCAGATACAGAATGGGCTAATACGTTAGTAAATATTGAAACCCATGAACGTACACCTATGCCTGCTGATGCTGGTTACAACTTTATTTATTTCGATAGCGACAGACGATATAATACTGATTTTGTATTTACTCCAGAGTATTTGATAACTGTAGAAAGCGGCTGGCGATTTTGGTACGTAGGTAAAGATCACAAAGTGGTTGATGCAGAATCTTATTATGATGCGAGTATTGGTGATATTCGCAATAATAATAAAATAGAAGCTCTCTTATTGTCGGAATTTAAAGGAACCATATTCGATACGCCGTATTGGCTGGATACTTTTACGAATTTGCTTTCTTCAACGAATATAATAACCAAGTATCAATTGTCGTTTTCCTGGGATGCAGAATATTGGTCTAAAAATGATGAATACAATAGAACGTATTATACACAAAGCTATTTATTACAGAAAATCGGGAGCTATTTTGATATAGATGTAACCAATCTGTTCAATTCTGTATATAAAATTGATATCTATGAAAATGGATTTTATGCTTATAATACAGATAAAATAATCGTATTTGATGTAAAAAATAATAGTGTTACTTCTTATGATATCAGGGATTATCATATTCATCCTTTCCATCCTAATATTGATATAATTCTTTCTGATTTTCACCCCTTTCAAATACGGATACATCAAAATTATTTTTTTCTCTTATTAAGAGAATTTGATGAATATAAATGGGAATCTGGAGATACTTTGAAAGTGTATAAATTATCGATGGATTGAAATACTTCAATTAGAATAGGATGGTAAAGCAATGAATAAAATAGCTAAATGGATGAATATAAACAGCAAACATAAAATACTCATAATTTTCCTAATCAGCTTCATTCTTATAAGCGGACAATGCAGTAATACTGAAAATGATGCAACAGTAATAGCTGCAGAACAAGTACAGACTGAGATTGAAGAAGAAACGGAAGAAATAGCCGCTGAACCAGAGCTGGAAACCGAAAAGGAAGAACAGATAACCATTGGACCTTATACCTATCTGATTGCTGCACAAACAGCAACACAACAAAATGAAATTCATCTGGAACGGCCTGCAATTTGGATAAACCAAAACGGAACAGGATTTAAAGAACTGCTGCCGTTAAAAGAAAATGAAGACATATATAATGTAATTGATACCGATATGTATGTTATTTTTAAAGGGGGAATAATAACTGGAGCGCCATGGTATCCCGACACCTTTATTTCAAGCACCTATATATACAGAAAAAGTGACGGATATATATTTGAATATCCTGTGGATTATGCTTTTGGCCAATATTTGGTACAAAGGAATGAAAATATCCTTACCCTTTTGGACATCATCCAAGAAGGAATTATTTCTGTTGTCAAAGAAATAACAATATCAGATCTACCAAAAAGAGATTCTTGGTCTTGGTCTATATCTTTTTTGGATGGTTTTATAATAGGTACATATAAAGAAAATCGTAAACCCGAAGATATAAGTATTATCTATCAATTTACTAACTTTGAACTGACAAAAGTATGTGAAGTGTCAGGAGGACATTCATTTTATTCTCCTGATCTTCGCATTATAGCTATTAATAACAACACTTTGTATTATGAAAATCCAGATAATAAGGCTCTTATTTCTGTTGACCTTGAAACAAAACAGAAAACTGTTCTTGGCACTATGCTAAGAAAATATAAATATGATTTGAGTATTAAAAATAAATTCACCCGGTATTTGGATATTGTAAAAGAAAATACCTACGGAATTATAGATGTAGAAATTCCTAGAAATCCTTATTTAGTAGGCAATCCTATCAGAGCTACCTCTATCGGATATCACTTGACAGAACCGGATAACAGGCTTGATTCGCAGAACATTAACAATAATGGCGCTATGGGCGCAATCAAGGCGGATAACGTACTGGGAACAGAAGCCAGATATTTCGAAACGGCGGAATTCAATATGGAGGATTATGTGCCTGACCTGCCTTATAAATATCTGCTGGATGAGGATAAGGATTTCAATGGCAACGGAAGATTTGATTTCGAAGAGAC
>QMCE01001491.1_pt1 | contig 25209 bp, 20 predicted proteins | sample 1821851 | NCBI WGS metagenome assembly QMCE01 (sample SAMN09453174, study PRJNA476694) | Termite gut metagenome, whole genome shotgun sequencing project. | isolation source: worker | host: Odontotermes sp. | place: South Africa:Pretoria | collected 2016-01-28 | reverse complement strand
GGTTCCACCTGTTCCCATCCCGAACACAGCAGTTAAGCTTGGTCGTGCCGAAAATACTTGGTGGGCAACTTCCTGGGAAAATAGGTAGGCGCCGGCACTTTTTTTGAAAAAAGCAGCCTCGAAAGAGGCTGTGTACGGCCCCTTGGTCAAGCGGTTAAGACGACGGCCTCTCACGCCGTAAACATGGGTTCGATTCCCGTAGGGGTCACCAGGGCGCAAAAATATGCGCCTCTATGCGTCTTTAGCTCAGTTGGTAGAGCAGCTGACTCTTAATCAGCGGGCCCCGGGTTCGAGTCCCTGAAGACGCACCAGCCGACAAGCCAATGGGCTTTACATACAGCAGCAAGCCAATTGTTATTAAGGAGATACCGCTTTATGTTCACTCATCGAATACAGCGCCAATGTTACCAGGTTCGGTATGCTGGCGTAGCTCAGTGGTGAGAGCGGGGTCCTTATAAGGCCTGTTAGCGGCGGGTTCAATTCCCCCCGCCAGTACCAAATAGTCCTCAATGGCTCAGTTGGTAGAGCAAGTGTAGAATATTACACCGGAAACCGATTGAGCCGAGAGAAAGTAGCTATACTAAAAATAGCGTAGAAACGCTACAATCCTCTTTAGCTCAGTTGGTAGAGCATGCGGCTGTTAACCGCAGGGTCGTTGGTTCGAGTCCAACAAGGGGAGCCACCCAAAAGTCAAGGCTGCGACAAAAGAAATTTTGTCGCAGCCTTGACGATTTTATGGGCAGAGGATGAGAGCGGGAGCGCGGTTGCAAGCAGACCTCGCTTGCCGTGCAGCAAAGGAACGCCGCCGTCCGTTTCTACCAGCGGCTGGGATATAAAACCGTCCGTGAAAGCGAAGAAGAGTATATCATGGTGAAGGACTTGTCAGAACACACACAGGAGGACGCTTGAAAATGCTTGGGCACTTCGGTTTTTCGTAGTTGTATGAGTGCTATTGGATTCGTTATTTCAAAAGTATGCAGACGGTTCGTGATTTCTATCGCCCGCTATTCGGCATACCCGCGCCGGGCGCGACACTGCCTGTTGCCGCTTTTCTTCTGCTTGGCATTTACGGCAAAGTCATTTGGCTGATTATCTCATCGGTGATCTTGGGTATCGGACATATCGGGATTCATCTGCAACACATCCGCAGTTTGAAATAGCGGGATGGAATGAGGAATAGAATTTATCTTTATTAACAGCAGCCTGTGTTTTACATCGATGTATTCTGTCAAGGGTATTTCAAAGAAAAAACGGTGAGCTTCCATAATGAAACTCACCGTCAATTCGATTCTTATCGCTGCCTAAGCCTTATTTGCCCCGTAAAAGCACGTTATCGCCTGCCAGGCTTCCCCAAAACAGGCAAGGTGCAGGCCCTCGCCGCCGGTATTTCCCATCAAATCCCGCAAATCCAAAAACAGCGCCTTTTCAAGATAGCGCCTTGCTTCTTGTGCATAGCCGTTTTGCGCGGCAAATAGGGCGTGGCTGGCAAAGCTGAGGGTGGAGTCGTGCAGGCAGATTGGCTCATATTCCTGCCACGCGAGGCGTTTCTCTTCCTCTGTGAATGCGGCGGGCAGGCGCGTCATGGCCAGCAGCAGGTCGGCTTGTTTGATGACCTTGTACCGCTGCACGCGGTCGAAAGACATATGATGGTAACTGGCCTCGTCGTTTTGTTTCAGGCGCTCGAGCGGCACGGGTTCCAACAAATGAAAACCGTCGTCCTGCTGCAAGTGCCCGGTTTTAGGGTTGCGGGGCAGGGGGATGTCCCTTTCAAGCGCCGCCCATTCTCCGGGCTCCGCCTCGCCTATAGCGAGGCTTTCGTATTTTTCAGGCAAATGCTGTTTCAGGTATTCCGCCGCCTCGCACGCCAGCCGCAAATTGTGCTTAACCAGCACATTGGTGAACAGGTTGTTGCTGGCGATGCCGCAGTATTCGTCCGGCCCTTTCACGAACAGCAGGTTCACTTGCCCGTCTGCGCCGCGCGTGTAGCGGTCGGCCCAAAAGCGCGCCGTTTCGATGTAGAGTTCCGCTGCCAGCGGATAGAGCGCCGCGTCTTGTGTGGCCGAAAGATAGCGGTCGGTGGCAAACACCACGTCAGCAGTGATATGCACCTCAGCCAGGCCGATATCCCAGCTCTCGCACTGCTCGCTTCCGTCAAAGGCGGCCATCCAGGGGTAACGCGCGCCTTTCGCGGAGGTTTTTTGCGCGTGCCGCCGGGCGGCGGGCAGGCTGTTTAGCCGGTATTTGACAAGATTTCGCGCGGTTTGCAGGTGAGTTTGCTGGTAAAAGGGAAGCAGGAAAAAGTCGGTGTCCCAGAAATAGCAGCCCTTGTAGCGTGCGTGCGTGAGCCCCCGGGCGCCGATGCTGACGCTGTCGTCACCGGCGGGGCCGTTCATCACCAGCATCGCCGCCGCGTAGCGCGCGGCGGTTTCCATGTTGGCGTCGGGCAGGGGCGGAAGCGCGATTTGCCGCCAGCGCCGCCGCCACTCTGCCGCGTGTTCTTCCAGCAGTTCCCCGAAGCGCCAGTTCGCGGGCGGTTCTGTGATGCGCACGTCTTTGTCCCGGCTGGTTGAGAGGAAGCAGAGCTTGTCCAGCACCAGTGTTTGCCCAGCCCGGGCGTCGGCGGCATAGTGAACCCACGCCGCCCTGCCGGGCATATAGCCCTCGTCTTGCTTCAAAAATGCGTCCGACTGAAAGCGGCAGTCCGCCGCCACGCCCAGGCTGGTTCCAAGCGTTTCCAGCCGCAGGCAAAAGCCCTGTTCAGAGAATTCCGGCGGGGTTTCCCGCACCAGCCGGATGATTTCGTCGTTTTGCTTCACCTGGTCATCCGGCACGGGGTTGTTGCGTGCTGCCAGGCATAGGCCGCTGTGAATTTCCAGCCGCATCCCGGCAAGGGGGCGATAGACGCTGCGCTGCACCACGCAGCCTGGGTTTTGCAGATGGACGAAGCGGGTGTGGTACACATCCACGCTGGCTTCGCCCGCTGTCAGTGTGTAGCGAGCGGTAAACACGCCGCTTTCAAGGTCTAGCTCGCGCCACACCGGCCCGCGCACTTCCAGCGGGGCGTCCCTCACAAAGGCATCCTCCCACACCGGGGTGGGCAGGTGTGCGATGTCGGTAATGCCGCTTTTGATTTCGGCGAATATCCCCGCTATATAAAGCCCTGCTTTGGTGGGCCTTTCGAGGCCGCCGCATGGCAAGTAGCCGCGCAGACCTACGCGCCCATTGCCGGTGAAAAAGATGCTCTCGTGGAAATCGTCGCAGCAATCCTGGCTTTCATTTTCGATGCGCCAGCCTTTCAGGCGAATGTCGTCACGCATGGGCGCCCTCCCGCCTATGGGCTTCGCGCAGCGCATGGCACAAAAAGCCAGCGCAGGTGGCGAAAGCCTCACCCGTGGCACATTCGCCGGTGTGCTCATCCACGCTTTCGCAGGCAATCAGGCCGTCCATTTTTGCCAGCTTCAAGTGTTCAAGGGCGGTCTGCGCGTGGCCGCACAGCAGGCTGTTTGCGATGCTGAGCACCCAGGGGTGCGGCGCGTGGGGGCATCCTATTTCGGCAATGGGGCATCCGGCGAAGCTGTAGGCGTATTTTTCCGAGCGGATGTAGCGCACTGTGGCGGCATACACCGGCTCGTCCGCCGTGCAAAAGCCGTGCCATGCCATTAACTGCAAGCTGCCGGGCGGCTCATCATACACGTCAAATTTGCCCTGCAAATCCACCGACCACGCATAGCGCGGCTCCCCGTCGATGGTTTTGACGCAGTGCTCTGCTATTGCAGCCTTCACCTCGCCTGGCGAGGCGCAAAATGCGAAACGACCGGGATACAGGCGCTCCAGCGCGCACAGCGCCCGCCACACCAGCACGTTGTTGTAGGTGAGGTAGGGATGCACGATTTCGTCGTCGGTGGGCTGCAAAAAGGTGGAGAACAGCGCCGTTTCAGGGTGCTTGCGTTCTTGCAGGCGCGCCAGTATCAGCGCGATGCCCTCTATCACCTCCGCCCGCTCCGGCAGCGCGGTGTCACCGGTTTTGTCCACATACCGTTCCAGCGCCAGCACGGGGGCCATCAGCTCGTCCAGTTCAAAGCCGGGCTCCAGCACCGTGCCGTCAATGAAGCGCGAATGTACGCCAAAATTGCGCCGCTGCCGCCCGAACACATAGAGCAGCATCTCCCGTGCAAGGGGGGCGTCGGCGTCCAGAATGGCGGGAAAGCTCCACAAAAGGCTGTCGCGGTCCCAATAAGCGGCGCTCACATAGTAGCGCGGGCTGCGGCTTGTCACCAGCACCAGTTCCTCGCTGTCCAGCGTGCGGCCGGTGGAAAAAAAGAGGCAGAAAAACAGATTGGTGTTATAGAGCTCCGCCAGCCATGCGTCTGCAAAACGGTGCTGCCGGGCTTTCAGCCATGCGCGGGTGCGCGCCATTTCAGTGTCCCAACCCTGCCGCAGCATTTCCTTGGCGCTGGTGGCCGCGGCCACTTCCTCGTAGCCCAGCCCCCAGTACAGCGTCAGGCTCAGTTCCCGCCCGCTCTCCACATTTTCTGTGCGTGAAATGCAGTACCGCACATCGCCGTTTTCGTCTGTCTCAAAGCGGCTTTCGCAGGCTTCCGCCGCCATGGGCGCAAAGGCGAACAGCGGCAGGCCGCTTCGCGCCTCGAACACCGGGCCGCCGTTCCACAGGCTGTGGGCGCAATGGCGCGCGGCCGCCACAGGCTTGCTTTCGTTCACCGCGTGCAGCACGCCCGCCCAGCAGCCGCGCAGCCCCAGCGTAACGCGCGCCGCTTTGGGGGCGCGATTTACAGCTTGCAGGCGCAGGGCAAAGCCGTGCTCGCCCACTGGCGTGAGCACGATGCCCTCCACGGCGAAGGTATCACACTCAGCCCTGAAAGCCGGTATCCAGTATTCTATGCGTCGCCATTGAAGTTCCCGCGCGCCCTCACCGCCTGCATCCGTTTCCCAAAAAGGCAGCATCAGGGGCGCGCCTTCTTTGCCATGAACATCCAAAAGCCCCTTCGCGCCCATGTGCAGGAAGGTGAAATCCTCTATTGCCGCGTCGTAGCGCCGCAGACGCGGCAGTGAAACGGCTTCGTTCCCCGTGGGGATATAGCTTGCGTGCAAGGATATCTCTCCTCATGTAATTTAATCGGTTAAATCTGAATACCCCAAGAATACTGCCAAATTATAGAGTTGTCAAGCGTGATAACTAAATTATTTTAATTTGTTGCTTGACAATATAGGAATATTGTGCATATAATAAGGGCATAATAAGTTAACCGCTTAAACTCGAGGGGCGACATTATGCAAAAAAACGCGACAATACGCGATGTGGCTAGGGAAGCGAGCGTTTCTACCGCCACAGTTTCCTATGTGTTTAACGGCAAAAAGTCTATATCGGAAGACACCCGCGCGCGCGTGATGGCCGCTATTGAGAAGCTGAATTACGTGCCGAACATGAGCGCACGCAGCCTCTCTAACAATGATTCGCTGATGTTTGGCGTGCTGGTTCCCCAAACGGAGCCGGGCAGCATCTTGATGTTTGAGAACAGCTTTTACAGCGAGATTTTAAGCAGCATTGAATACGAGGCCCGGGTGCACGGTTACCAGCTTCTCATCTCCGGCACCGATGCGGACGAAAGCTATTTGAATTTAGCGCGGGAGCGCAACCTTGACGGCATCATTGCCATTGGCGTGTACCCCAGCGATTTCTACGAGCAGGCCGCGCAGACGGAAATTCCGCTGGTGCTGATAGACAGCTACCCCGGCGGCTACCACCACCACATCATCCGCATCGATGATGCCTACGGCAGCTATTTGGGCGCGCGCCACCTGCTGGAAAACGGGCACGGCCGCATTGCTTTTTTCTGCGGGCAACTGCGGGACAATGGCGTGATGCAAAAGCGCCTTGCCGGATACCGCCAGGCGCTGAAAGAACACGGCGCGCCCTATGACGAAACGCTGGTGTACGAGGGAAACACCGACTATCCCTCCGGCATGAAGCTGGCGGCAGAATTTATGCAGCGCAGCACGCCTGCCAGCGCCATATTGGCCGCCGCCGACACGCTGGCCATCGGCGCAATGAAGGCCCTGTATGAAGCAGGGCTGCGCGTGCCGGATGACATCTCCGTGGTGGGCTTCGACGATTTGGAGATATCGCGCTACCTTGCGCCCGGCCTGTCCACCATCCACCAGCAAATTTCCGAAAAAGGCAAACGCGCCGTGGAATTGCTGGTGCAGAACATACGGCAGCCCGGCCTGACCAAGCGGGAAGAAATATTGCCCATCCATCTGGTAGAGCGGGGTTCCGTGAAAAACATAAAGGAGGATGTGCGTCTGGATAAAAAGTAAATGGCCTGCTCCGCGAGGAAGCAGGCCGGGGCGCCCTTGGCAGGATACACGCCCCGCAAAGCCGAAGCCGCAAGGCCGCCTTGCACCTTCCAGTGTACGGCAACGCGGCCAATAAATCAACACAATACACTATGGGAGGTTCAACATGAAAAAAAGTTTCTTTGCCCTGCTGGCTCTAGCTCTTGCCATGATGATGCTGCTTTCCGCCTGCGGCGGGGCCGCGTCCTCTGCCGCGCCCGCCCCCGCCTCAACCCCGGACGCTTCCGCCGCACCGGCTGGCGGCGGCGAGGCCGAACCTGTAAACATCACCTTCGAGCAGTTTTCCGGCAGCGGCGACAATGAAGCCTACCTGCAAGAGATGATAGACCTGTACACCACCGCCAACCCCCATGTGAGCGTCACGCTGCAAAGCTACGGCTACGACGACTACTTCACCCAGCTTACCGCCAAGGTGGCCGCAGGGCAGGCGCCCGACGTGTTTGAGCTGAATTACGAGAATTTTGTGGCCTATGCGGGCAACGGCTCGCTGATGGCGCTGGACGATTTGATTGCCACCGCCGGCATCGACACCTCGGTGTACAACGAAATGGCCCTGAATGCCTTCAACCTGGACGGCGTGCAGTACGGCGTACCCAACAGCTTCTCCAATGTGGTGCTGATTTATAACAAGGTCCTGTTCGACCAGGCGGGCATCGGCTACCCCACCGACGACTGGAAATGGGCGGACGCCATGACCGCAGCCGAGGCCATCCGCGCGCTGGGCAGCGACATCTTCGGCTATTACCATCCGCTGTCCTTTCATGAATTCTACAAGACCGTGGCGCAGAACGGCGGTGGCTTCCTGAATGCCGACGGCAGCGCCTTCACCATCAACACGCCCGAAAACCTGGAAACCCTGGAATACATGGTGGCCATGCAGGCCGAAAGCAACGTGATGCCCACCGCAGAGCAGATGGGCGGCATGGGCGATTGGGATCTGTTCAAATCCGGCCGCCTCGGCATGATTATCACCGGCATCTGGGCCTTCCCCGATTTTACACGCGACTGCGACTTCGAGTGGGACATCGCGGTGGAGCCGGGCAACACGCAAAAAGCCACGCACTTCTTCTCCAACGGCTATGTTGTGAACAAAGACAGCGCCGTGGCCGAGGAAGCCGCCAAATTTATCGCCTTCATTTCCTCCGACAAGCAGGCCACCCAAATCCGTTTGGACGCCGCGTGGGAACTGCCCCCCGTCGTGGATGCGGACATCGTGGCCCAGTATGTGGCGACAACGCCCCCCGCGAACCGGCAGGCCGTCTTTGCCAGCCTTGATTATCTTGTAACCCCGCCCGTTATCACCCAGTTCGCCGAATTGCAGGACATTGTAGGCCGCCATTTGAGCGAAGCCGCCGCCGGCACGGTAAGCCCCGCCGAGGCGCTGGAAAACATGGAAGCTGAATGCCTTGAAAAAATTGATTTGACTGCATAAATCCCCAGCAAAGAATAACTGTGCAGGCCCCGCAGGGCGCGGCACAGAGAGGTGAGTGAACTGTGAGAAGCGCAGGAAGAAAGAACGCATTCACGGGCATGGCCTTTCTGCTGCCCAGCCTTGTGGGGTTTGCTGTTTTCAGCGTGCTGCCCATGCTGGTGTCGCTCCTCGTCAGCCTGTCCAGCTGGGACGGGCTGAGAGAGCTGACGCTATTTCGTGACCCGGCCGCCTTTTTCCGGGAATTCGGCGCGGGCTTTGAAAACTATGCGAATATCCTAAGCGGCGGCGAGCTATGGCAGGTGCTGGGCAACACGCTTACGTTTGTGGCGCTCTATGTTCCGCTGATGCTGCTGGCCTCCTTCGGCGTGGCGCTCATCCTGAACCGGGGCCGCCGGGGAAGCGGGATTTTCCGGGTGCTGTATTACGTCCCGGTCATCACCTCCTGGGTGGCGGGCGCGCTGATTTGGAAATGGGCGCTCAGCCCGGAATACGGCATTGTCAACAGCATTTTGGGGCTGTTTGGCATCGACGGGCCGGGCTGGCTGCAAAGCTCCGCGTGGGCCATGCCGGGCATCGTGCTTGCCAGCGTGTGGAAGGACATGGGCTATTTCGGCCTCATGCTGTTTTCCGGCCTGCGCGGCATCGACAAGGGCTACCACGAGGCCGCCCAGATAGACGGCGCCGGGCGGGTAAAGCAGTTTTTCCGCATCACGCTGCCGCTGTTGACTCCCACGCTGTTTTTCGTCGTCATCATCAGCATGATAAACTCTTTCCAAATTTTCCCGCAGGTGATGGTTATGACGCCGGACGGCGGGCCGGGCGGGAGCACCATGGTGATGGTGGAGCGCATCTATACCCACGCCTTCCGCTATTACGAGATGGGGTACGCTTCCGCTTTAAGCTGGATTCTTTTCCTCATCATCTTCCTTTTTACCTTTGTGCAGATGAAGCTGCAAGACAGGTGGGTGACGTATGACACATAAAAGCGACCGGGGCAAGCGCACAGCCGGGGCGCTGGGGTATTACGCTGTCGCCATTGTGCTGGCGCTCATCGTCTGCATCCCGTTTTTCTGGATGGTTTCCACCTCGCTGAAAAGCCGGGGCGCCATCATGAGCATCCCGGTGGAGTGGCTGCCCAAAGAACCCAGCCTGGAAGGCTATCAGAAACTGTTCACCGTCCCAAATTTCGGGCGCTCCATCCTGAACAGCTTCTACCTTGCCATCATCTGCACGGCGGCAAGGCTGCTGTTCGCCTCCATGGCGGCCTTCGCGCTCACCAAAATACGCTTCCGCGCACAGAAGCTGGTGTTTTCGCTGTACATCACTGCCCTTATGATTCCGGCGCAAATCACCTTCATTCCCATTTTTATCATCATGACGCGTATGGGCCTCACCAACAGCCTGGAAGCATTCGTTCTGATGCAGCTTTTCAATGCTTTCGCCATCTTCATGCTGCGCCAGCGTATGCTCACCATCCATGACGCCTTTGTGGAAGCGGCGGTGATAGACGGCGCGGGGCCCTGGCGCATTTTCCGGCAAATCATCTTGCCGCTGTGCGGCGGCACGCTTGCAACACTTGCCATTTTGGCCTTCATGGATTTGTGGAACGACTACCTGCTGCCCCTGGTGCTCTTGGCCGACAGGAGCAAAGCCACACTCACCATCCTGCTGAGCACTTTGAGCGGCCAGTACAAAAACCAGTATAACCTGATGATGGCCGGGGCGCTGGTGTCCATCGTTCCCATCCTCATCGTTTATATCTGCGCACAGGGCGGCGTGAAGGGATAACATCATTATGGAGCGCATTATCTGGCACGGTAAAAACGAATACAGCGAGTTCAGCTTTGGAAAATATAGCGCCCATCTGCGAAGTGACGCGGATGGGCAGACTGTTATTCTGACGATTTCACTGCCGTATCGGGCGGCCTTCGGCGGCGGCGAACGCTTCGACGCCGTGAACCTGAAGGGCTGCAGGATTGAAAACGTTGTGGAGGAAAAGTTCTGCAATCAGGGCGGCAAAACCTATTGTCCGGCACCGTTCTTCTTCACCGACAGCGGCTTCGGCCTATATGTGGACACCGGCGCCGCCACACGCTTCAAGTTCGCAGAGGACATCCGCGTCACCCTGCCCGGCGGGGCGGAAACCGTGCTGTTCGCGGGCACGCCGGGCGAAATCATCGCGGAATATATGGGCCTTTTTGGCCCCGCGAAGCTGCCGCCCCGGTGGGCCTTTTTACCGTGGATTTCAGCCAACCACTGGGACACACAGGAAAAAGCAGAGGCGCAAATCGCCTTGCTGAAGGAGCACGATTTCCCCGCGGGCGTGGTTGTGCTGGAGGCATGGAGCGACGAGGCGACCTTTTATATCTGGAATGGTGCGGAATACGCCCCAAAGGCTGACGGAGGTTTTCGCTATGAAGATTTCAGCTTCCCGCAGGGCGGCCCCTGGCCCAACCCGGAGGGCATGATTGAAAAGCTGCACGCCGCCGGGCTGCGGGTTCTGCTGTGGCAGATACCGGTGTACAAAAAGCTGGGAGCAGACGAGCCCCCAAACGCACAAAACGCCCTGGATCGCCGGCAGGCGGTGGCGCAAAAGCTGTGCGTGGCGAACGCGGACACAAGCCCCTACATCATCCCGGCGGGCAACTGGTTTGCCGGTTCGATGATTCCCGATTTCAGCAACCCCGAAACCCGCGTGGCGTGGTTCGCGCGGCGGCGGTACCTTTTGGACATCGGCGTGGACGGCTTCAAAACCGACGGCGGGGAATTTATCTACCGTGAGGATTTGCGTTTCCATAACGGCAACAGCGGCGCCGGTATGAAAAATCGTTACGCCCAAAGCTACACGGCCGCCTATACGGATTTTTTGCCGGAGGACGCCGCCCTGTTCAGCCGCGCGGGCTATGCCGGGCAGCACACAACACCCATGCTTTGGGCGGGCGACCAGCAATCCGGCCGCTACCCAGCCCTGAGCTGTATCTGCGCGCTACGCAAATGGCCTGCTTCTGCCCGGTGATGCAGTGGCACTCCGAACCGGACGGCGGCCAGTTCCGCGAGGTGATGGAAACCCGGTTGGACAACAACGAGCGCAGCCCGTGGAACATCGCCCGCACCAGCAGCGACCCTGGCTATCTCGAAAAAATCCGCTTCTACCACAAGCTGCGCGCAAAGCTGCTGCCATGGCTCTATGCGCAAGCCCGGCGCTGCGCAGAGGAAAACCGCCCGCTTATCAGCCCGCTGGCCTACCATTGGCCCGGCGACGCGCAAACACACGACATAGACGACCAGTTCATGCTGGGCGGCACATATTTGGCGGCGCCCATTTTGGAAGAAGGCGCAACCCAAAGGGTCGTCTATCTGCCCAAAGGAAACTGGCGGGACTATTTCAGCGGAACGGAATACGTGGGAGCACAGACCATCACAGTCGGCCACAAATGGCACATCCCGCTGTTTTTGCGGCTTCAGCAATGAAAATATCCGGCTTTCTTCTGGATTTGGACGGCGTGGTTACGGAGACATCAGAGCTTCACTATCGGGCGTGGAAAGAACTGGCGGCGGAAATCGGCATTGAAATCGACAGAGCGTTCAACGAGCAGCTGAAGGGTATAAGCCGCATGCAATCGCTGGAGCGCATCCTGCGCTCCGGCGGCAAAGAGGGGTATTTTTCAGACGGCGAAAAGCGCGCGCTGGCCGAGCATAAAAATGCCCGGTATGTGGAACTGCTGAAAAGCATAAGCCCCGGCGACGTGCTGCCCGGCATACGGGCTTTTCTTGCGGACGCGAGAGAGGCAGGCATTCGCCTTGCCCTTGCGTCCGCCTCGCGGAACGCTCCGCACATACTTGGGGCGCTGGGACTGGCCGCAGCGTTTGACTACGTTGCCGACGCGGGCAAGGTGGCGCGCTTGAAACCGCACCCGGATATTTTTCTCGCGGCGGCGGCGGGAATTGCCCAGCCGCCCGCAAGCTGCGTCGGCATCGAGGACGCGGCGGCGGGAATCGAAGCAATCCATGCGGCCGGGATGAGGGCCGTCGGTATCGGTTCAGCCGAGCATCTTGATGCGGCGGATTTGCTGCTGCCTGACACGAGTGCGCTGGGGCTGGGCAAGGTGCTGGGATGGGCCAAGGGCATACCGTGACGGTAGAAATACAATCGGCGCAATAACGGATGCAAGAAAAAGACGATGAAAAAAGCCTATCTTGAGGATATGGTGATCGTAAACACCATCGGCTTTCTCAGTTTTCAAAGCTCAAGTAGTGGTGCAAGATGCTGAAAAGTGATATCGACCAACGAGGCTTGGAACAACTTAAAAGAATCGGTGCCCGAGCCTATCCTTTCAGCGCCCCAACGGTGAAACTTTTTTGGATTTGCTTGCTTAACACAACATAAATAATCAGCGTGGGCAAGGTGGCAACCGCCAGCCCGGCGCCAACCCGGCCCCAGTGGGTAGAGTAACGCCCCACCATGTTCATCACGCCAATTGTTATCGTGGCGTTTTGGTCGCCACCCATGAACGAAATCGCGAACATCAGCTCGTTCCAACAGGCAAGGTAGGTAAAAATAGCCACGGTCGCGATGGCGGGCCGTATCAGGGGCAGCATGATTTTGGAGAATATCCCGTAGATGTTCATGCCGTCGATACAGGCGGCCTCTTCCAGTTCTCGCGGCAGGGTGTTGAAAAAACCGACGAAAATGTAGATGGCCATGGGCAGCGCAAAGGCGGTGTACGGCAAAATGAGCGCCCAGTACGTGCTGGTAAGCCCTGTGCGCGTCAGCACAATCAGCAACGGCACCAATACCGCGTGCAGCGGTATCATCATGCCGGCCAGGAACACAATGAGCGCGCTGTTGCTCAGCCGCCATCTCATGCGGGCGATGGCGTAGGCGGCCATTGCCGCCAGCAGCGTTGAAAGCAGAATGGAAGCAAGCGTGATGATGGCGCTGTTTTTAAGGTACACGCCGATGTTTCCGTTTTCAAACACGAAGGCGTAGTTATCCCAGCGGAAGGCCTGGGGAAGCCCCATGGGGTTGTCCCCAAAAATTTCAACGTTGTTCTTCAGCGAAAACGTGAACAGCCAGTACAGGGGGAAAAGCTGTATCAGCGCAACGAAAATCAAAACCAGATACTTGAATATGGATTTGATTGGTGATTTTTCTCTGTTCATGGCTTTCCCCCTCAATATTCGTAGTTTTCCACTTTGAAAAAGCGCATAATCAGCAAGGTCATAATAAGACAGATAAACATAATGAAAATGGCCATTGCGCTGCCCGCGCCGAAGCGGGTTTGCGTGATAATGGTTCTGAACATCACGGTTGTGGGCACCTCCGTCAGGTGGAAGGGCCCGCCCTTTGTAAGCACCCACACCAGGTCGAAGGTTTTCATGCAGCCGATGAGCGAAAAGGTCACGCAGACCTTTATCATCGGCATGATAAGGGGAATGGTGATTCTGCCGGCCATTTGCACGCCGCTTGCGCCGTCTATCTCGGCCGCCTCGTACAGCGTTTGGGGGATGGACTTTATCTGTGAATACAGCAGTAGCATGTGGTAGCCGATGTACTGCCATATCATGACAAAGAATAGGGCGCCAAGCACCGTTTCAGGGTCGGCAAGCCATCCCTTTGCCCAATTGCCCAGCCCGACGGATTCGAGTATGTAGTTGAGCGCACCGTAGTCCGCGTGATATATTTTAGACCAAAGCTGCCCCAGAACCGTGGTGGAAATGATGACGGGAATAAAATAGACGCTGCGGAAAAATCCCTCGCCCTTCGTTTTTCTGGCAATAACAAGCGCCAGCAGCAGCGCGATGGGAATTTGCACAAAGACGGATAATAGCCCCAATATGGCGGCGTTTTTCAGCGCCGTGGGGAAAAAGTCCATCGGGTCGCCAAACAGGTTCAGGTAGTTTTTTAGGCCGACGAAGACCTCCGTGCCGGCCCGTCCGTTCCAGTCCAGCAATGAGTAATAGACGGCGAAGCCGATGGGGACGAATATCAGCCCGATGTAAAACAGCAGCGCCGGTAAACTAAAGACCGTGATGGCTTTTTTGTCGCGAAGCAGCTTGTCCACACGTACCCCTCCTGCCATAAATAATATAGGGACTATGCGTCATAGTCCCTATATTGTTTATCTTGATATCGTGTTAATTATGCGAATGGTGTCCGGGCTTAGTACTTGGCGTAGCCGGTTTCTTCAATGACGGCCGCAAGGTTTTTGGCGAAATCTTCAGCCGTTATCTGGCCGCCCACCAATTCCTGCAGCATGCTCAGCATCCTGTCGCGGGGAACCTCGGGCAGGAAGGTGTCCCAGGCAAGGGTTGCGCCCGTGGCCGCGGCGGCATACTCCGCAATGCCCACGGAAAGCGCCGGCAAGCCCGCGGAATAATCCGCCATGTTGAAGTTCGAGCGGGTGGGAATAGAGCCGCCGATGGCAAAGCTGGCCTGCGGCAGACGGGCGGTGGTCCATTTCACAAACTCAACGGCCGCCTCGGGTTGCGCAGTAGCCGCGTTCACCATGAAGCCGTCGGTGGCGCCGCCCAGTATCTGGTCGTCAAACTCGCCGCCCACGCCGGGGAAGTTCACGGCCACGATTTTGCCGACAACCGAGGATTCATCGGGGTTTTCGATGCCGCTGACAAGCCAGTCGCCCAGGTAGTACATGGGGAACTCGCCCATTTTAAAGCGGGTTGTCACATCCGCTTCGTTGCTGGCCATGGCGTTCGGGTCAAAGGCGCCGGCGGCAACAAGGTCCAAAAGGGCCTGCGCGCTTTGGATAATGCCGGGGTCGTCGAAGGATTTTTCGCCGTTCAGCATCGCGTTCACGTTTGCGGCGCCCGTGTAGCGAATGGCCATGATGTGCTGGAAGAAGGCAATCGTCCAAGGGTCTGCCGCAGGCAGGGCGATGGGAACAATGCCGGCGGCCTTGAAGGCGTCGATAGCGGACAGCAGGCCCTCGTAGGTGGTGGGAATCTCAACGTTGTTCGCATCGAACATTTCAGTGTTGCAGTACAGGGCGGCGGCCCAGTTGGTCATGGTGAGGCCGTAGGTTTTGCCGCCGAAGGTGAAGTTATCGAGCGAGCCGGGCTGAACGGTGGACATGTATTCGTCGTCGAGATAGCTGTCCAGTTCAAGCAGCATGCCGGCGTTCGCAAGCTCGCGCGCCGAGGCGGGGCCCCATCCGAAGAAGACGTCCGGCAGGGTGTTTGCGGCCTGCGCAGCGGCAAATTTGGTTTTGTAGGCTTCGTTTTCGGTCGATTCACGGTTCACCTTGATGTTCGGGTGCTCCGCTTCAAACTCGGGGATAACGGTGTCTATCCAGGCGGTGGAGTTGTTATCGAGGCCTGTCGGCCAAATGTCCCACACCGTGATTTCTACCTGCTCACCGGCGGGCGCGTCGGGCTGGGCAGGCGCGGGTGCGTCGGGCTGGGCGGGCTCGGCCGGTGTGGGGGTGGATGCGGGTGTGCCGCCGCAGGCAGCCAGAACGCCCACAAGCAAGGCGCATACCACTGTGAGAGCAAGCAGTTTACGTGTCCTTTTCATTTGTCTCCTCCTAGTGTTATGTTGACGGATACCACAATATATCCGCTTCGTGTGAACAAATATAACACCACGGCAGGAGGCAATTACACACAATATTTTACAAAATGGTTGAATATATTATCCAATCTGGCAAGCGCGCTACAACACAAACTCGGTTTTCAGTAGATGCCCTTCCTTCGCGCAGGGGCCGGCCATCAGAACAAAGGCGCCCGGCTCCACCACGCGCTTTTCCTCCGGCGTCACCAATGAGAAATCCTCTCTGCTCAGCCGGAAGCTCAGGGTTTTCGTTTCGCCTGCCGCAAGCATGGTTTTCTCAAAGGCGATAAGCTGCATAACGGGCCTGAGGACAGAGCTCACCACATCCCGGATATAGATTTGAACGGTTTCGGCGCCGTCCAGCGCGCCGGTGTTCGTCACGTCTACGCGCAGCACAAGATTCTCCGCGTCGAAAGCGAGGTTTGCGTATTCGTATTGCGTGTAGGACAAGCCTTCGCCAAAGGTGAACAGCGGGCTTTCGGGTAAGTCCATATACTTTCCGCCGTGCCAGCCGGGCAGGCTGTTGTAATAAACAGGCAACTGGCCCGAGTGGCGCGGGAAGGAAATGGGCAGCCTGCCGGAGGGGTTGATTTTGCCGAAGACCACCTCCGCCACCGCAAGCCCGCCGAACATCCCGCCGTTGAAGGCGGCGATGAGGGCGTCCGTTTCCTCGGCAATTTGGGGTATGCACAGGGGCTTTGACGCAAGCAGCACCGTGACGATGGGCTTTCCAAGCTTTTTCAGGCGGCTGAACAACACCTGCTGCGCGCCCGAAAGCTCGAGGTTCGCGCGGTCCTTCGTTTCGCCCGCCTGTTCTATCACGTCGCCTGCAACCAGCAGCACCGCGTCGCATTCCCCGGCAAGCTTCGCCGCGCCGTCCAAATCGGCGTCGTCCGTATTCAGCACGGCGCAGCCCCTGTGGTAAACAATTTCGGCGCCGTTTTCGCCCGCAAGCTCGCGCATCCCCTCCAGCACCGTATAATAGGGTCTTTGCGGCTCGTGCGCCGGGTCGGGTTCGGGATGTGTGAAGTAGGTCCAGTCGCCATACTGGGCGCGAATATCGTCGGCGTTCGCGCCGATGACGGCGAGTTTGCCGATGCCCTTTTTAAGCGGCAGAAGACCCTTGTTCTTAAGCAGGACGACGCTTTCCCGCGCCAGGCGCATGTTGGCCGCGAGGTGTTCGTCGCAGGCAAAGCAGCCGGGCCGGCCTTTTTTCTCGGGCCGTTCGAACAAGCCCATGCGGAATTTGACGCGCAGGATGCGAAGCACCGCGTCGTCCACCAGCTTTTCATCGAGAAGCTTGTCTTCCACCAGCTTTATAGCGGCTTCGTAAAAGCCCTCGCTGGTCATCATCATGTCGTTGCCTGCCCTCACGGCAAGCAGGCTCGCCTCGCCGATGTCGGCGGCGGTGTGTTGCAGCGTAACAAGGCTGTTCAAATTGTCCCAGTCGGTCACCACGAAGCCCTCGAAGCCGAGTTCGGCTTTTAAAATTTGCCGCAGCGCCTTTTCGCTGGCGGTGAAGGGCGTGCCGTCGATGGAGCCGTAGGCGGTCATAAAGGTGGCGCAGCCGGCCCGCGCAGCCTTTTCAAAGGGGGGCAGAAACACTTCGCGCGCCTTGCGGAAGCTCATCTCGGTATCGCAGGAATCCCTTGCGCCCACGGCCTCTCCATATCCGAGGTAGTGCTTCGCGCAGGCGAGGATGTTTTCTTCGCCGTCCATGCCCTCGCCCTGGTAGCCTTTGATGATGGCGGCGCCAAGCTCTCCCGCAAGGTGGGGGTCTTCGCCGAAGGTTTCGTTTACCCGGCCCCAGCGAGTGTCCCGCCCAAGGCACAGCACCGGCGAAAAAGTCCAGTGCAGGCCGTCTGTGGCCACCTCGCGCGCCGTGACGCGACCCATTTCCTCCACCAGTTGCCTGTTCCAAGAGCAGGCCGCCGCCAACTGCGTGGGAAACACCGTGGCATGCTCGTTGAGGGCGTGGCCGTGAATGGCGTCTATGCCGAAGAGCACCGGGATGCCCAACCGCGTTTGCAGTGCGAGGGATTGCAGTTCCCGCGCATTGTCTCCCAGCACGTGCAAAAAGGAGCCCAACCCCTTTTTTGCCCAGGCCAGCGCGTCTTCGCGCGTCATTTTGGAATAGGGAAGCTGCAGCATCTGCGCGATTTTTTCCGGCACGGTCATGCGGGCCAAAAGGTCTTGTGCGCGCGCCTCGGGTGTTTGTGTTTTGTCACGGTACAATTCCGCCATGTCGGTTTCCCCCTATGCTTTGTTTATTGTGATGCCCTTTTTGTATTCAGAGGGGCTCATGCCCTTCAGCTTTTTAAACACGCTGGAAAAATACTTTTCATCCTTGAAGCCCACCTTGTAGGCCACCTCGTAGCTGCGTATGCCGCCGGCGGCAAAATAATCGCAGGCGCGGTCTATCCTGATTTGGTTGAGCTTATCGGCAAAGCCCGCGCTGGCCGTTTTGCCAAAGAGCGCGGACAAATAATTCGGGCTTATGCCAATTTTCTCCGCCACCAGAGACAAGGTCAGATTTTCGTGAAAATGCTCCTCCATGTATTCGAGGGCCTTGTCCACAATGCCGCGGGTCTGTCTTTTTTCTTCGCCGGCCGAGGGCGCGCTGCCCGCCTCGGCCAAAACTTCGCGGGCAAGGTTTTCCACCGTGGCCAGAATCTCCGCCGCGCGGCAGGGCTTCAGCAAATAATCCACGGCGCCGCAACGCAGGGCCTGCTGCGCGTAGCTGAACTGGTCGTGACCGGACATGATGACCGTGCGCGGGCAGGCGTTCGCCGCCAAAGCCTCGCGCATCACGCTGAGGCCGTCCTTCAACGGCATTTGGATGTCCAGCAGCATAATTTGAGGGCGGCGACGTAAAATAACGTCTATGGCTTGCCCGCCATTTACCGCCGTGTATATCTCGTCTATCAGCTCTGTGTGCGCGCGGATATACTTTTCTATGCTCTCGCGGATGGCGTCTTCATCTTCCGCTATCAGTAAACGCATTGGCGGCTTATGCATTGCTTGCCTCCTTCTCGGTTTCTTCACTTTGCAGCCCGCCCGCCGCGGGAATTTTGATAACGACCGTCGTGCCTTTTCCCTCCGCGCTTTCAATGTCCAGGCTGAAACGCCCGCCATAGCGCAAATCAAGCCGTTCTTTCACGTTTCGGATGGCGTAGTGCCCAATGCGCTGCTTCGCGTAGCGAGGATCCTCTTCAGGGGAGAGGATGCGGTTGAGCTGTTCGCCGGTCATGCCCGCTCCGTTGTCGGCGATGGTGAAGCAAATCATGCCGCCGGAAAGGCGGCCGGTTACGCGCAGCTTGCCCTGCTTGTCCTTGTGCTCCAGGCCGTGGACGATGGCGTTTTCCACAAAGGGCTGGATGACCAGCTTCGGTATCGGCTGGCTGAGCACTTCCTCGCTGACGTCGATGGAATAATCCAGCTTTCTGGAAAAGCGCATCTTCTGGATGTTCAAGTAATGGGAAACGATGCTGAGTTCCCTGTCCACCGGGATTTCGCCCTGCCCGCTGGAAAGCAGCAGGCGGAATAGTTCGCTCAGCGAGAGGATGTCCTCGGAAAGACCCAGTTGCCCCACGTCCATCGCCTGCCAGTACAGCGAATCCAGTGTGTTGTACAAAAAGTGCGGGTTGATTTGCGCCTGCAAGGCGGTCAGTTCGCTCTCGCGCTCGCGCAGTACCATCACGTAGTTGCGGTCGATGAGATTCTTGATATCGCGCACCATGGTGTTGAATGTTTCCGAAAGCTCCGTTATTTCATCGTTGCCGCTGACGCTGACCTGCTGGCTGAAATCGCCTTCCTTGAAGCGGTTCATGGAATTGTATAGGCGGCTGAGGGGCCGGGATATGATGCGCGAGGCCATGATGGAAAGCGGCCAGATGCAGGCCAGCAAAACGGCGCCCAGGATAATGGGGGCAATGAGGCTTCGGTTCGCCTGATCCATCCAGTTTTTCCTGGGGGAAACGTAGACGATTCTTCTGCCGCCGGCCTGCAGCCCGGCGGTGAAGATGTAGTTGCCCTCGTACTCAGGAACTTCGCTTTCGTCCCCGGCCTCCGCCAAAGACTCTTGCGCAAGCGCCGCGTACAGTTCCGGGCTTATCTCCCCCGAACTGATTACGGGAGATGCGTCCTCATCCAACACGGCGACGGCCTCGTTCTCATATAGCAGGGTGTTTTCGCACATCCGCTCGTACTGTTCGGCCCGAACGCTCAGGAACAAAAAGCCCAGCCGGTGCTTCTTGGTGAGATCGAAAATTTCGCGGCACAGAAGTATTTTTTCGGAATGGTTGTTGACGAAAAGGCCGCCGCTTTGAACACCTGCCTTTCCCCAAACGATATCGCCCTGCGCGGCCACAGCCTTCCTGTATATATCCAGCTCGCGCACGGCCTGGATGTCGAGGGTCGGCACGCTGCCATCTCTGCTGACGTAAAAGGGGGCGAGGCCGTTTTCAGGGTACAGCACCAGCGTGGAGATTTGGTACTTGATGGCCAGAATGCTGCGGATGAACTCCGTGGGGGCCTCGGTGCCCCAAAACAGGCGTTCGTCGGCGGGAACGTTCCCGCTTAATACGCGGATGATGGCGTCGTCCACGGCAAAATAGGTCAAAATGTCAATCAAATCCTGCTCGAAGTAGCTGATGTTTTCATCCAGGGCCTGAACCGCCGCCTGGTAACGCTGGGTGCTTTCCTCCATAACGCCGCTGTAATTTTGATAATAAGAAAATCCCCCGGCAAGAATTAGCATGGGGAAAAGCACAATATATATGGACAGGATGATTTTATGCCGGATGCGCACGGCGATTCACCTCCCCAGTTCTTCAATAAACTGCTCGGGTGTAATCATGGAGGTGGCAAGCTGCTGGGAAAGGCTTTCGCTTTGGGTTTTGAACTGGGCGGTGCCGCTGTCGTTCAGCGGCGTGCCGCTGAGGTTCGCGGCGTTTTGAACGATGTCGATAAACTGCTGCTGCACCGGTGTTTCGTTCCCGGTTTTGTATTGGGCGAAGTCCTGCGCGCTCATGCACACATTGTTCTCCCAGGCAATACGGGTCCAGTTTTCTGGCCTATACATATAATCAAGAAGCTTTACGGCCTCGGCTTTTTGCCTGCCGTTGGCCGTTACCGAGTGACCCCCGCCGTTCCACGCGGCAATGTCCGCCACCCCTCCGGCGCCACCCTCGATGCGGGGCATAGTGAACACGCGGATATTCTCGCGCACCGCCGGGGCGATGTTTGCGTCGTTTGCCATGCTCATTTTCCACGAGCCGGTGTAATACATGGCGGCCCGCCCCTGCGCAAAGAGATTGAGGGCGGTGGCGTCGTCCTGTATTTCAAAGCCGCTTTGGAACAGGGCGGCCGCGCTGCTTTGATAAAGTTCGGCCAACTCAAGGAATATGGGCTCGGAGGCAAAGCCTCCGCCGCCGATGGCGCTGGCGTAAAGCGGGGCCAAATTTTGGCCATGATATTTCATGAGCATATCGTGGTAGAAGATGGCGAGGGGCCATTTGTCTGCGCCGTCAATCGAAATGGGTTCATAGCCCGCCCGGCGCACCCTTTCGCACAGTTCAAGCAGTTCTCCAAAACTGGCGGGAATCGTCCAGACGTTTTCGTCGAACAGCGCCTTGTTGTAGTAAATCCCCGGCACGTCGGTGTTGCGGGGCAGCCCGTAAAGTCGGCCGTCCACGCCTTTAAAGCCATCCAGCGAACCCTCGATGAAACCGTAGTCCGCGTAGGCGGACTCGTCCAGCTCTTCAAGTAGGCCGGCTTCTATCACCTCGGCGATGAAGCCGGGCTGCCCCCATACACTGATGAGGTCCGGCATGTTGGTGCCGGCGGCGTAAGCCTTGAACTTGATTTTGTAGGCCTCGTCGTCCAGCGCCTCCACCGAAATGGTGATGTCTGGATTTTTGCTCATGTATTCGTCGAAGATGATCTGCTCGACCAGGCCCTGGTCCTTTGTGCGGTCGGGCAAATTGCTGAAAACCCGTATCTCGATGGGCTGCCCGCCGTTATTCGGCGCCACGCGGCTGGGCGGCGCGCCGCCGCAGGCGGAAACCATGGCCGCCAGGATGCACGCAAGTATAGCCGATAGGACTCTTTTCATCATATCCCTATGCCCCCGTTGCCTCATCATCGGGATAAGGCGGCCGATGCCGCCTGTTGTGCTGAATATCGAGATATTTCAGGTTTTCCGCTTCTACAAGGGGTTTGCAATATCTAAGGGTTTGCACAAGTCCTCCATCCGCACCTTGAAAATATAGGCAAAGCCCCACAGTTCAAAGTCGGTTACACACTGGATGCCGCGCTCTATCTTGCTTATCGCCGAGTTTCCAATTTCGCGGCCAAAGACCGTATGAAATTTGGCGGCAAGCTGCTCTTGCGACCACCCCTGCGCAACGCGATGCTCGCGGATGCGCTGGCCGCACACATTGTTTTTGCCGTTCACAACAGCTTTTTTCACCAATCACCACACCTGGATTAGCATGAATTAGCTTGATACGCAAATTGATACCATGACAGTAACACAGAAAATCCCAACAATATTGCTTAACAAGCCAATTCGCAATTATTCAAGAAAATTGACTGTGAATCGCGTATGGAATTATTTGGGTGACAAACTATATCGTGCGACAAACGAAGCGGTAATATCCTTGTATGCCGCGGGAAGCGGTTGAGCCGAAGATTTGTGACGATGCGCAGCGACTTGCACTTTTTTACCAGACGAAACAGCGAGAAAAGCTAACCTAGAAATCAGTAAAACGGGGAAGGGAAGAAAAGAACGGCAACAAAAAACGCGCAAAAACCGGGTAAAATAACGACATCATCCGCGGCGGCGTGCGCGTGGAAAAATGGGATCATGAGATTGACGAACACCGGCCACAGGGCGGCGCCACGTTTGAAAACGCCGTGTTTGAGATTGTCAACCGCAGCCGGGAGGCTGTGCTGGTGCAGGGCGTTTTGTACAATGTGGGCGAGGTAGTGTACACGTTCACCACCGATGCCAGCGGCTCGGCGCTGACACCGAGCGACCTTCTGCCTTATGGCACCTACGAGGTACGGGAGATTCAGCCGCCTGTGGGTTATCTGCACACCGGCGTTCTGAGCCGCACCTTCGTCATCCGCGAACACGGCAAGACCGTGGAGATGAACACCTGGGACACCGCCATCAAAAATGACCCCATCCGGGGCGATCTGCGGGGCGTCAAGATATCGGACGGCGACGCGATGCGGCTTGCGGGCGTGCCCTTCGCCATCACGTCGCTGACTACGGGCGAGAGCCATGTGCTTGTCACCGACCGCAACGGCGAGTTCAGCACGGCTACAGAATGGAACCCCCACAGCCAGAACACCAACCGGGGCGAAACCGACCGCGACGGCGTGTGGTTCGGGGAGATGCGCGTGCTGAACGACAACCTGGGGGCGCTGTTGTACGACACCTATTTGCTGGAGGAACTGCCTTGCGCGGCCAACGAGGGCTACGAGCTGCTATCTTTTGAGGTGAGTATTTACCGCCACAATACCGTGGTGAACCTGGGCACGCTGACGGACGACCACATTCCGGTGCCGGAGATTTTTACCACGGCACTGGACGAGGAGACCATGCTGAGCTCAGCCTATGTGTCGGAAAACACCACCATCATCGACACGGTGTACTATTCGGGCCTGAAGCCTGGCAAGCTGTACATGCTCACCGGCATACTGATGGACAAATCGACCGGCGAACCGCTTCTGATTGACGGGGAGCCGGTGACGTCCGAGAAGGAATTCCGGGCTGCCGCCGAGGCCGGCAGTGTGACAGTGGAGTACGTTTTTGATTCCACATCGCTCGCCGGTAAAAGCGTCGTAGTGTTTGAATCGCTGCTGTACGAGGGCGCCGAGATTGCCGCGCACGCCGACATTGAGGATGAGGGGCAGACTGTAACCTTCATGGAGCCGTCCATCGCCACCAGCGCGGCGGGGCCGGGCGGCGATAAAGTGCTGGACATCGGCGCCGAGGTGACGCTGGTGGACACGGTTTCCTTTGAGGGCCTAATTCCTGGCAAAGAATACACGCTCACCGGCATCTTGATGGACAAGGAAACCGGCGAGCCCCTGCTGGTGGACGGCGAGGAAGTGCGTGCCGGGGCCAGCTTTGTGGCCAGCTTTGTGCCGGAGGAAGCCAGCGGCACAGTGGAGGTGGTATTCACCTTCGATTCCTCAGCCCTTGTTGGTAAGACGGTCGTGGTGTTTGAGTCTTAATACCTGGGCCGGGAGATTGCCGCGCACGCCGACATTGAGGACGAAGGGCAGACCGTCACCTTCCAAACGCCGGAGATTGGCACCACGGCCACGGCGGAGGACGGCGGCAAGACGGTGATGCCGGACAAGGAAGCGGTCATCATCGACACGGTGGCCTTTGAAAATCTTGCGGTGGGCGAAGAATATGTGCTGATTGGCACACTAATGGACAGGGAGAGCGGCAAGCCCCTGACGAGCGGCGGCAAGCCCGTGGTAGCCGTGACCACCTTTGTGCCGGAGGAGCCGAGCGGTACGATGGAGGTACGGTTCACTTTTGACGCGAGGGCCATCATTGGGCGGACACTGGTTGTCTTTGAAAGCCTGGAATACGATGGTGTGGAGATTGCCGTCCACGCGGATATTGAGGACGAGGGACAAAGTGTGACCGTGGACGTGCCAGAGCCGCCCGAGCCCCCGAAACCGCCCACGCCACCGGCCCCATCGGCGCCGCCTGAGGCCCCGCCCGAACCGGTAAAACCCGTGCCGCAGACCGGCGACGACTATATGCTCATCGTTTGGCTGGCCTTGGCCGGGGTATCGCTGTCCGGCCTGTTTGTGGGCGTGGTGCTGGCGCGCAAGAAAAAGCGCAGGGCATATATCGCAGTTATTGTATTAAGCGCGGCTCTGTTGGCGGGCAGCGCGTTCATGGCATTCTCGGAATGGCGGCAGTACGCGGACGGTGCCGATACCTACGCCGCGCTGGAGCAGTATGCGGTTCAGCCTGTGCCGGACGGTGGTGCGGCCAGTGAGGTGGGCGAAGAGGAGGCGCCCGCCTTGCCGGATGCACTCGAGGAAGCGGGCGCGTCTGCGTCCGCTTCCTCGCTTCCCTCTGTGGATTTTGACGCGCTGCGGGAGGTGAATCCCGATGTTGTGGGCTGGCTCACCATGGAGGGAACAGCCCTGGGGTCGGCGCCCGCCATCCACTACCCCATCGCGCAGGGGCCGGACAACACGCGCTACCTGCGCAGCCTGTTCAGCGGCGGCCAAGGCAAGGCCGGGACGCCGTTCCTGGATTTTGAAAACAGCCCGGACTTTACAGATCGCAACAGCATCATCTACGGGCACAATCTTTTGGACGGCTCCATGTTCTCCTGCCTGACGGAGTACGCAAAGCAGGACTATTTCGATGCCCACCCCGCCATGCTCCTGCTCACGCCGGGTGGTAGCTACCGCGTGGAGGTGTTCGCCGCGTTCACGGCCAGCCCTGGCGAAGCTGGAACCGATGCCTCACCCTGGCGGCAGGAGTTTGACACGGACGAGGACTTTGCCGCATGGATTGCCGGGGCGCTGGGGCGCTCAGCCATTGAGACCGGCGTGGCACCGGGCGCACAGGACAGGGTGCTGACGCTCTCGACCTGCATAAACGGCGGGTGCGACAGGTTTGTTGTCATGGGCAGGCTGGTTCCTGCGGAATAGCGGGCAAGACATGCGGGGCGGTTCTTCGAGGCCGCCCCGCCTGAATCGAAACCACATGCTAGTTTTCTTTGTTGGACGGCAAAGATTGCATGAGGGTAAAGAAATGTTGGGCTTCGCCGGTGCTAAA
>QMCE01001544.1_pt1 | contig 25218 bp, 22 predicted proteins | sample 1821851 | NCBI WGS metagenome assembly QMCE01 (sample SAMN09453174, study PRJNA476694) | Termite gut metagenome, whole genome shotgun sequencing project. | isolation source: worker | host: Odontotermes sp. | place: South Africa:Pretoria | collected 2016-01-28 | reverse complement strand
TACCACATTAGACCTGCAATACGCCCACAGGTTTTACGGGTTCAGGGGAGAAGCCCAGTATTTGCACGGACATACGGGAATACTGACGCTTGAGGTTGAGGATACCGTCAACGAAGGCGTAAATATGGTGTTCCCCTGCAACGAGATTAAAAAGACTGCCTGGGAGGTATTGCAGAACTTTGACCACGCGCTTATCTTAAGAGAAGACGACCCGCTGCTCCCCGCGATTCTCGGCGTTTATGCGGAGCAGGGTATCAAGGACGGAGCGCCCAGCAACAAGCAAAAGGGCCCGGCTTTCAAGACCGAGCTTGCTACAGCATATCCGGAATGCCGGCTGGTCGTCACCAAGGAAACTATGACCGTCGAGGGCATGATTAAAATCGTCTACGATTTGTTAAAGGATAAGCTAAATATAGTAAAGCTCACCTTTACCAGCGGCGTGAACGGCGCCACTCAGGAATATGGAAAAGAAAATCAAAAAGAAAAAGACCGTTGTCCGTTATGTGGAATCCTTTTAAACGAAAACGGCGCGTGTCCCAAGTGCGGATATAAGAAATAGCGTTAATTTATAACCCAAGCATCACGGCGGGCGCAAATCGCGCCCTCCGTGATGCCAGATAAATACAATTACTAAAGACATATCGCTGACGGAAGCTATAAGCAAAAAGAACACTGAGTAACCTGATAGGCTGCTCAGTGTTCTTTTTACTATTATTCTGGTGCGGATAACAAGATTTGAACTTGCACGGGGGTTGCCCACCAGATCCTAAGTCTGGCGCGTCTGCCAATTCCGCCATATCCGCATGACCACGATATTGTAGCATGACAGTGTGGAAAAGTCAATGGCGGCGAGTGGTATTGCAAACTGGCATGTCACCGCCGCGCAGCGGGAGATATGTTATTATTTACATGAATAATAACTAAATTTGGCATTTAATATGAGATTATTTTACATTTTGTCACAAAATGCGGCTTTTGCTATTGACACCTCGATAAGATATGTCTTATAATTTAACAATGATAAATATTTTTACTCCGTTAGGAGGGGTTTTATGTCAAAGAATCGTCAACGGCGGCAGGCCGAGGATTTACGGAATAAAATACTTGAGATTTCGCAACGAATAGTCTTGGACGAAGGGCTGGAAGCGCTTTCTATCCGCCGGGTGGCTAAGGAGATGGACTACACCGCGCCGATAATTTATCACTATTTTCGCGACAAAAACGAGCTGCTTTCCTGTTGCGTGCGTGAGGGATACAAAAAAATACTTGAGAGCGTAGAGCTTCCGGAGCCGGGGTTGCCCCCTGACGAAGAGATGCGTATATCCTTCAGGAACTTTATTGACAGCGCTATGCTTATCCCGAACGCATACCGGTCGTTCATCCTGCAAACATCCTCTGACCTTCTGGTGGAGAGCACGATTTTGGGCAAAGGCGCTTTAAGGGAAAGCCCGACCCTGGCGAAGCTGGTCTCACAACTTGAAGATGGCATAGAGCTGGGGATATTTGCGCCCTGTAACGTGAGACTGACCTCAAGAGTTCTGTGGACCGCGAATTTTGGGTTGTTTTTCAGGCTTATAGTTGAGCCGGAGCTTTCGCAGGATGAGAGGGAGGCTCTGGTGAACAGGCATCTGGATATAACTATGAAAGGTTTGGCAGCGGAGCGGCAAGTTACGTCATTGCCGGCATAAGAGTCCTAATCAAAACTGAATATTTCTTCTTTGGCATTAATTGACAGATCGGCTATGGTTTGTCTTTTTTTTATGAAAGTATGATGACTGGAGGTGTCGTCAACGTGAAAAATATGAAGATTCGCACGAAAATTCTCACAGGTTTCCTTTCGCTTGTGATCATCGGCGTGATGCTTGGCGCCGCGGGGATCGCGTCAGTTCTGTTGATTTCGCAAAAGACCGGAGAGATCAATCTTTTGCAGAGCACAGGGACAAGCATAAGCACAGTGCTTAACGTGCATTATGTGTGGCGGCAGGGCGTCACTGAGACGGCGCTTACCGGAAAGGAATTTACAGGCTCGCTAGACCCGGCAAGCTGCGCGCTGGGTAATTGGAAAAACAGCGCCGAGGCGCGGAGCATTACCGATTCCGTGCTATTATCGCTGATGGAGGAGATAGACGTCTCTCATCAGTTTATACATACCGAGGCTGCAAGTCTGGTTGAGGCGGTGCAGGCGGGGGATATGCAGACCGCCGCCGCGACGCTGGATATTATCCTGCCCAGAACGCAGGAGGTCATAGCCGGGCTTACCGCCATGCAGACGCGCGGTGTAGAGATGGTGGAAGAAAAACACTTGAGCTAAACTCGTTGCAGAATACTTTGTTGATTACCATCATCTCTGTGCTAGGCTTCGGGGTGGTCACCAGCGTGCCGTTGGCCATGTATATATCAGGCATTATCAGTAGTCCGCTGATAATCCTAAACGGATTTTTGAAAAGAGCGGGAGAGCATGGGGATACTGAGATAAAAGAGGAAGACGTCAAAAGTATTGGGTTGTATGGCACGCGGCGGGATGAAACCGGTCAGACTATCGCTTCGACCGCTAACTTTGTTACCCGCATCAACGGGGTTAACGCCGCATTGGAAAAAATCGCGGGCGGCGACCTTACCGCTGAGTTTGCGCCGTTATCTGATAAAGATACGCTCGGAAAATCGCTTAAAAAGATGACGGCAGATTTAAACGCAATGTTCGGCAGCATGAATAATTCCGCGAATCAGGTATCGGCCGGGGCGAGTCAGGTGGCGGACAGCGCCCAGAGCCTGGCGCAGGGAACAACCCAGCAGGCCGCCACGGTTGAGCAGCTTTCAAGCTCTATTACCGAGATAGCCGCCAGAACAAAGCACAACGCAGAAATGGCCGGGAAAGCCGCAAGTTTGGCGGAGACGATTAAAGTCAACGCCGAAAAGGGCACCGCGCAAATGGACGAGATGATGTCGGCGGTTAAGCAGATACAGGACGCCAGCCGCTCAATAGACAAGGTGATGAAGACGATAGACGACATAGCGTTCCAGACGAACATCCTCGCGCTGAACGCGGCGGTGGAGGCGGCGCGCGCAGGCCAGCACGGCAAGGGCTTCGCGGTGGTTGCCGAGGAAGTGCGAAACCTTGCCAGCAAGAGCGCCGAAGCCGCGCGGGAGACGGGGAGCCTTATAGCTAATTCCATAGAAAAAGCGGAGCTGGGCGCGCAAATAGCGGAGGAAACCTCCGCGAGCCTCGCGGAGATAGTAACAGGCGTTAACGACAGCAGCCGGCTCGTGGCGGAGATCGCCAAGGAATACGAGGCGCAGTCAGAGGGAATCGCGCTGATAAACAACGGGATAGACCAGGTGGCGCAGGTGGTGCAGCAAAACAGCGCCACGGCGGAAGAGAGCGCCGCCGCGTCAGAGGAAATGAGCTCGCAGTCCGCGCTGCTGCGGGAACTGATAGCCAAATTCAAGCTCCAAGCTTCGGGCGTTTCTTCTCACGAAAACGCGATCAGGCCGGTGAACCGGCCAGCTGCGCCGCAAAGCGCGGGCTTCGCGATAAACGAGGGGTACGAAGCCGAAAACAAATATATAGCGTAATAAAAAAAGTAAAAGCGTCAGGGCGGGGAAGCATATATCCCCGCCCTGACGCCGCATGCTATATGTTTTAATCGTCGTATTCCGAACTGTACTCAAGAATCACGCCGATAGAGGCGTCGATTTCGTATTCATACTCCGTGCGACCGTTGTTGAATTCTATCTCATAGACCGAACGGCCGTCGTCGCGGTCAAACTCAATCCTGAACCGCGAAACCTGAGACGCCGAAAGTCCCGCGTGACCAAGCGCGTAAACGCACAGTGGTGGAAATACATTGAGGCGTGGTCTATATAAATTTGTTGACATGTTTTATGGGATATGTTAACATCATATAGACAAAAAAGTCGGGGGTGCGGTAGTGGGGAAGAGTATGTACAGCCTAATACTGGTGGAAGAGGTCGTGCGGGCTGTTGACAAGCTGGCGCATCAAAGAGGCATGAATCGTTCAAGCTTAATCAACCAGATACTGTCTGAGCATCTTTCGCTAAAAACGCCACAAAAACGAGTGGGTGAAATACTGTTCCACCTTGAAAAAAACCTTGAGGGCGGCGGGCTCATGCCGGCGGGACGGAGCAATTCGTCGCTTACGGTAAAAGCCGCCGTGAATTTTAAATACAACCCGACTATCCGCTACAGCGTTGAGCTTGACGCCGGCGTGCGCGCCTACACCGGCTGGCTGAGAGTTTCAACAAGAACGCAGAGCCAGGCGCTGCTGTCGCGGCTGGATATGTTTTACGAGATGTGGATGCAAATAGAGCAGAGCTGCCCGCCGGAGCTGCGAAAGCAGAGGCCCGCATTTGATTTGGGCGAGGGCCGGTTTTCACGCGACCTTATCGCAGAGCACCGAGGCGAGGGGCTAGACCACGCCATGCTTGGCAAGTCTCTTGCGGAGTATATCACGCTGTTCGACAACTGCCTTAATATTTTTTTTGACTCTAAAAACGGTATGGATATTGGTACATACAAGGACATCGCGGCCTTTTACGCCGAGTTTTTGGAAAACAGCGTAATCGTCATGTAAAAAAAACCGCCGACTGCGCCCGGCGGTTTTATAGCTAATTACAATTCCTCCAAATTATATGGTGTGGATTCGTATACGAAGTAGTTGAGCCAGTTGGAGAACAATAGGTTTGAGTGCGCTTTCCATGTAAACAGAGGGCGGTTGGCGGGGTTGTCGTGGGGAAAGTAATTAAAAGGCACGTCTATAGGCAGGCCTTTGTCGCGGTCGCGGAAATACTCCTGTGCCAAAGTGTCGCGGTCATACTCCGAGTGCCCTGTCACGAAAAACTGCCGCCCCTCGCTGCTGGCGACTATATACACGCCCGCCTGTTCGGATTCGCTTAAAATTGAAAGACATGCAACGCGCTCGACGTCGTCGCGGTCAATACCGGTGTGCCGTGAGTGCGGCGCGTAAAACACCTCGTCAAAGCCGTAGAGCAGATAATGCGAGCTGTCGTGCAAGGTGTGCGGGAATATGCCGAACATCTTTGCCGGCAGCCCGTGTTTTTTTACACCGTAATGATAATAAAGCGCGGCCTGTGCTCCCCAGCAGATGTGGAACGTCGAGAATACGTTTGTTTTGCTCCACTCCATGACCTCGCATAGCTCGGGCCAGTAGTCCACTTCCTCAAAGTCCATCTGCTCCACGGGCGCGCCTGTGATGACCAGCCCGTCGAACTTCTGGTTTTTAAGTTCGCTAAACGGCTTATAAAACTTGAGCAAATGCTCCTGCGACGTGTTTTTGGACTCGTGGCTCGCAAGCTGGATGAGTTCTATTTCCACCTGTATCGGCGAGTTGCCCAAAAGCCTCAGAAGCTGGGTCTCGGTCTCAATCTTCTTGGGCATGAGGTTTAAAACCGCGATGTGCAACGGGCGGATATCCTGTGACAGCGCGCGGGCTTCGTCCATGATAAAGACGTTTTCCTGGTTCAATATCTGCTTTGCGGGCAAATCTCCCGGAATTTTGATCGGCATGGTTTACTTCCTTTTCAATATAATCTATCAAGATATTTGCGCATGAATTCTGGGTTTTTGTCGCCCGTATACGGGCTTTCCAGACTATCGAGCTTGTCGTAGTCGAGCTTCGCGCAGGTGACGTCGGGTTCGTATCGGCTTGTGGTTTGCGCCATAAGGCCGTTTTTGCGCATCAAAAGCTCGTTGGGCCCAAACACGCAACCACTGCCTTCTACGGTGAATCCGAGGCCGGTGTCTCCGACCATCGTGCTTATAACGCCGTAGACGAGGTTTTCCTGTACACGCATATTGAGTCCCGCCGCCATGTCAACCGGCGTTCGTTCCCGCGTGAAAACGGCGGGGGAGACCAAGAGCCGCGCGCCAAGATTCTTGGCTGCTTTCGCGGGTTCAAAGCAGTCGGCGTCCTCACAGATTAATATTGCCAAGCCGCCCAAGGGAGTATCAAAGACCTTAAGCTCGTCGCAAGGGTCAATCATAAGCCCGTCCTCCAATTCGTTGAGGCACAGCTTGTCCTGAAACCCGACCAGATCGCCGGAGTCGCTGAACAAAAACGCGCGGTGGCGCGGCTCGTCCCTGTCGTAGTAAAGCGCGGTGCCAGCCATAATGTAAACGCCGTGCTTCGCCGCCAGCGACGACATCGTGTTGATGTAAAGGTCGTGCACGAAATCTGAAAAAAAGCTCAGAGTGTCGTTAAAATCCTCCATATCCGGCATCCCGGTGACGGGGTCCGGCCGCAACTTTGCGACAGAACCCGCGAACTGCGGGATTACGCTAGCGGGCAAGACGCCGGTATACGCCGGAAAACACACGAGCTGGGCCCGCCGGTTGACGGCGTCGGCAATATACAGGTTCATATCGACGATATAGTCGGCAATAGACGAGTAACTTTTGCGGAAAAGCTGCACCGCTGCAACGCGCACATCGCTCCCGGACACAAGCCCCATATTGCCCGAATGCGCGACTCCGAGGCGGCTTATCACGCGCTCTATCTCTTTGGGCGAGGCCTTGCCGCCCATCATAAGGCCAATGTTCGACATACCAAAAGCCAAAGGGGACACCTCCCGTCCGCGTTGCTCTTACGTATAGTATACATTTTTCTATGCGCTTCTTCAAGACTTGAAATAATTTTGGAAAAACATTATACTGTTAATAATATAGAAAAAATTAGGAGGCGCTTAAATGGACGGGCATTTTAAGAAGGTGCTGGACATGCGCATTGGACGCACGGCGGAAGCCCTGCGCAAAAACAACATGGACGCGCATTACATACCTGACTCCGGCGCGCTGCTCAAAAAACTGGACGAGATCATGCCGGACGCATCGTCCTGCTCCGTTGGCGGTTCAATGACGCTTGTGGAAACCGGCGTTTTGGATTATCTTAAAAGCGGCAGGCTTAAGTACTACGACCGCTACGCCGTGGGAGCGGACATCACAAAGGTTTATCATCAGGCGCTTTCGGCTGATTTTTACCTGATTTTACCGCAGAGTTACGGGTATTGACATGAGACCGCACAACAGCTTTATTTACAACGTTCCCGGTGTTCTTAACATTCGCGATATGGGCGGATATGAGACCAAGGACGGCAAAACAACGGCAAAGGGCCGATTTATACGCTCGGCGGGTCTGGCGAGGATAGACGACGGAGAGCTGCTGCGTCAGTTGAGCGTGGACTGTGTCATTGATTTGCGCTCGACGCCGGAGCGCCTGCGCGCTCCGGACATTGCCGAGGACATGAAAGATGTGCGATACGAACATGTTCCCATGCTGGACTATATTGCCGCGACCTTTGACTCCAGGGATTTTACCATGGCCGAAATGTATATCGGCCTTTTGAAAAACTCCGGAAGCGGCTACAAGCGCATATTCGAGATGTTCGCCGATGAAAGCCTTAATTGCTGCCTGTTTCACTGCACCGCCGGCAAGGACCGCACGGGCGTCACAGCTATGCTGCTGCTGGGATTAGCCGGCGTTCCGGACGACGAAATAGTGGAGGATTATTCCTTGACAGGCCTGCTTTTGCAAGGCAGCCGCTTCACCAGAGTGCAGCCGGGTATTCCTGAGTATGTGCTGCACGCGGCGGAGGAGACCATGCTGGAAACGCTGAGTTTTTTGCGAGAAACCTACGGCGGCGCGGCGGGATATCTTGAAAGCGTGGGCGTGGGGAAAGAAAGCCGCGTGGCGATAGTAAAAAAGCTGCTGGGGTAAGGGGGCTATTTTTTGAAAACAACCGGCCGGCAAGGCCGATTTATGACGCTTTGGGGAATGTCGCGCGGCGTGCGGCTGTTGTATGCAGGCGCGCTCGCATTTATGGCGCTTTCGATTTTTATGTCGTATCTCGTGCCTCAGATAATTCGCTTCACTGTTGACAGCGTAGTCGGGGACGTGCCCGTACCCGCCGTGGCCGCTGGGCTGGTAAAGTATCTGGGCGGCGTCGCGGTCTTGAGAGAAAATCTTTTGATACTGGGTGGCCTCGTCATGCTTGTGACGGGGCTTGGGGGTTTTTGCGGCTTTGTGCGCGGCAGATGGGTGGCGCTTTCAGCTGAAAGGCTTATTAATCGTTTGCGCGACAAGCTTTTTTCGCATATACAGTCCCTGCCGCACGCATGGCATGTCCGCGTGCAGACCGGGGATATCATCCAACGCTGCACCTCGGACGTAGACGTCGTGCGCGAGTTCGTGCACAACCAGCTGCCCGAGATGTTCAATACAGTCACGCTCGTGACAGTAGCGTACGCGTTTTTATTTTCTATGAACACTGTGCTTGCGCTCACATCTTTTTTGTTTTTGCCGGTGATGGTGGCTTATTCTGTGGTGTTCCTAAGCAAGATTTCGCACCGCTTTCTCGTGGCGGATGAAGCCGAGGGACAGCTTTTGTCTGTGGCGCAGGAGAATTTGACCGGCGTGCGCGTGGTTCGCGCGTTCGGGCGCGAGCGGCACGAGATAGACCGCTTTGACAAGCAGAACCGCCATTTTGCCAACCTGTGGGTAAAACTGGGCGACCTTCTGTGCCTTTACTGGGGCGCGAGCGATCTTTTAACCTACCTGCAGATACTTGCCGTCTGCGTGGCGGCTGTGTTCGAAACTATAAACGGAGGCCTGACCGTAGGCGAATTCATAGTCTTCATGTCGTATAACTCAATGCTTATATGGCCTGTACGGGGTTTGGGCCGCGTGCTATCCGAGGCCAGCAAGACCGGGGTCTCTCTTGGCAGGATAAAGGAAATACTCGACGAAGCGCCGGAGCAGGATGCGCCGGACGCTCTGACGCCAGAAATGGACGGGGACGTCGTGTTCCATAAAGTGTGTTTTTCTTACGACGGCGAACCCGTGCTTCGCGACGTATCCTTCACGGCTCAGAGGGGCCTCACGCTGGGGATACTTGGCGGGACCGGCTCGGGCAAAACAACGGCCGCGCACTTGCTGTGCCGTCTCTACGAGCTCGAGGAAGACTGCGGGCAAATCACCGTGGGCGGAGTGGACATTAAAAATATCAAGCGCGCGTGGCTAAGGAAGAATATCGGCATAGTCATGCAGGAACCGTTTTTGTTTTCCCGCACGATACGCGAAAACATCGCGTCGCTGTCGCCGGGGCATGATCTTGAGCGTATACGGCGTGCGGCAAGCATAAGCTGTATCGACGAGTCTGTCGAAAGCTTTTCGCACGGTTACGACACGGTAGTCGGCGAACGGGGCGTTACGCTCTCCGGCGGGCAAAAGCAACGTGTGGCGATAGCGCGTGCAATTATAGACGACCCGCCGATTCTGATTTTTGACGATTCTCTTTCGGCGGTCGACACCGAGACAGACACGAAGATACGCGCGGCGCTAAATGAAAAAACCGGCGGCGTGACGACGATCATCATTGCGCACAGGATTACGTCTATCTCTAAGGCGGATAAAATTATAGTTCTGGACAAAGGCCGCGTGGCTGAAACCGGCTCCCACGCCGAGCTGCTGCGGCAAAACGGAATATACAGGCGCGTCTACGACTTGCAGTCCAGCGTGGAGGAAGAGTTGGGAGGTGACGGCGCGTGAACCACTTTGAGGATGATAGCTACTCAAAGCCGTTCAGCTTTAAGGTGTGGAGCGGCTTAATCCCGTTTTTCAGACCGTATAAAAAGCAGCTTATAGCGCTGGCTGTCTTTATGGCGGTGGGCGCGGTGTTCGATACATTGGTTCCGCTGCTGCAAAAATACGTGATAGACACGTTCCTCATGCCCAAAAGCACCGAGGGACTGGTTCCTTTTGCCATTGCGTGCTTTATCGCTTTTTTTGTGATGTCGCTTGGTACTGTATATTTTATACGACTGGCGTTCGTCATAGAAATGAAGTTCGCGCGGGACCTCAAAAAGGCTCTGTTCGACCACCTGCAAACCCTTTCGCTGTCGTACTACAACACTACCCCGGTGGGGTACATGATAGCAAGAGTTATGTCGGACACCGCGAGGATAGGCGGACTGGTGGCGTGGGGTATAACCGACGTGGTGTGGGGCCTGCTGTCCGCCGTTTTTGTACTCGTGGCGGTCACCGCGCTGAACGTGCAATTAGGGCTTATCATGCTGGCAATGCTGCCCGCGATGTTCATTATCACGCTGTGGTTCCAGAATAGGATACTGCGCCACAACCGGCATGTGCGAAGAATGAATTCACGCATAACAGGCGCGTTCAACGAAGGGATACTGGGCGCGAGGACGTCCAAGACCCTTGTTATAGAGGACGTTATAAGCGCCGAATTTGCTGAGCTTAGCTCCGAGATGCGCCGCGGCTCAGTCCGCGCCACGACACTGAGCGCTATATATCTGCCGGTGATGCTGTTTTTCGGCTCGATCGCGATCGCGGCGGCGCTTGTACGCGGCGGAGGTATGATACAAACGGGGGATATGCAGTATGGAACGTTTTCGGCGCTTGCGTCCTACGCGATTATAATGTTCGAGCCCATACGCCATGTGGCACGGATATTCGCGGAGCTTGTCTCGGCGCAGGCGAACATTGAGCGCGTGCTGGGCATGCTGGATAAAAAGCCGGAGATCGAGGATACCCCCGAGGTCAGGGAAAAATACGGCGACAGCTTTGACCCAAAGCGTGAAAATTGGGAACCGTTAAAGGGCGACATTGAATTCAAGGACGTCACGTTTAAATATCCCGACGGAGACGAATACGTGCTGGAGAACTTTGATCTTTCGGTACCTGCGGGTACGACCGTGGCGATTGTGGGCGAGACCGGCGCGGGTAAATCCACGCTGGTGAATCTGGTCTGCCGATTCTTTGAGCCCAGCGCGGGAAAGGTGCTGATAGACGGCCGCGACTACCGCGAGCGCTCGCAGCTCTGGCTGCACTCGAACATCGGATACGTGTTGCAGAGCCCGCATTTGTTCTCCGGCAGCGTGCGCGAGAATATAAGCTACGGAAAGCCCGGCGCAACCGACGAAGAGATTATGGCGGCGGCGCGGCTGGTAGCGGCCGACAAGGTTATAGAAAAGCTGCCAAATGGCCTTGACAGCGAGGTCGGCGAGGGCGGAGACAAGCTTTCGACGGGTGAAAAGCAGCTCATTTCATTTGCGCGGGCGGTGATCGCAGACCCGCGGATATTTGTGCTTGACGAAGCCACGTCGTCTATAGACACCGAGACCGAAAGAATGATCCAGCACGCGCTGAGCAACATCCTAACGGGGCGAACATCGTTTTTGATCGCGCACAGGCTTTCTACAATAAAAATGGCCGATTTGATCCTGGTGGTCAAAAACGGCAAGATTATAGAGCGGGGAACGCACCGCGAGCTTTTGCGCAAGAAAGGATACTATCTGCAGCTTTATACGATGCAGTTCCAGGATGAAATGGGATTTAACCCGTAATTCTTCCTCGCGGGATTTACTAATGCGAGGAATACCTCAATCCGTGTTGTCGAGGCGCGTTCCGAGGGAGTATTGAGGGGGTTTGGACCCCCTCAACTATTGTTAATGATTTTTTAATCTTCCTTAAATAGCTTTCATAATATTATGAGATACAATGTATATGATAAATCAAATGCTGATAACATGACGGAGGGCTTATCATGGGCGCATTATTCGGACTATTAGGGCTGCTGCTGCTGTTTTCTTTTGTCGGCGTTATCCTCAAGGTGGTGTTCGGGCTGCTTGGCTTTACGTTCAAGCTTGTTTTCGGTGCTGTCGGGGTCGTGCTGGGGATCATCGGGTTCATCTTCGGCGGGCTTGGTCTCGCGTTTCTTTTGGCGCTAATCGGCGGGCTGATCTGCATTCCGGTTTCGATTTTTAACAGAAGATAGCTTTATTTAAGCATCATTTTCGCGCATTTGTATATATCGCCGCAGCCCAGCGTGAGAACAATATCGCCGGGCTCGGCTTTTTTCATTACATGCTCGGCAATTTCTGGGAATTCGGGGAACCACACGGAGCCGGGTATCAACGCCGCAAGATCTTTCGTGTAAATACCGTAGGTGTTCTCTTCGCGTCCGCCCATTATCTCGGACATCACGACGCGGTCGGCAATGGCGAGCGCCTCCGCGTGCTCCTTTAATAGAAGCTTTGTGCGTGAGTAGGTAAACGGCTGGAACACTGCCCATACTTTTTTGTAGCCCATTTCCTTAACAGCAGTTAGGGCGGCTTTAAGCTCGGCAGGGTGGTGCGCGTAGTCGTCCATTATGGTGACGCCGTTTTTCTTGCCCAAAATCTCGAACCTGCGCCCAGCGCCTGTAAAGCCGGGCAGGTGCGCTTTAAGTTGCGCTGGCGTGACGCCCAGCTCAAGCGCGGCGGCGCAGGCTGCGACCGCGTTAAGCACGTTGTATCCGCCCGGTATATTTAGCTCAAGTGTCGCGAGCCTTTCGCCGCGCCGTGTGAGTGTGAAGCCGGTTTTGGCGGGGCCAAGGCGCGTGATATTTTCCGCGCGATAGTCGCAACCGCCGCCGTTCCCGAAAGTGATTATATTTTTGTCAAGTCCCCGCACGGCCTTGAGCGTATTTGCGTCGTCGCCGTTTACGATAAGCGTCTTCGTGGTGCTTTCCGCGAATTTACGAAAGGACGTGATTATATTATCAAGCGTTTTGAAGTAGTCGAGATGATCCTCGTCTATATTTAAAATAATAGATATGTCCGGCGAAAGGCTCAGGAAAGTGTCCTGAAATTCGCAGGCCTCGCAGGTCATGATATCGCTTTTCCCCGCGCGTCCGCTGCCGCCGATTAGCTTTAGCTTTCCGCCGATTACCGCCGCAGGGTCAAGCTGCGCGTTCACCAGTATCTGCGTCAGCATTGCGGTGACGGTGGTTTTTCCGTGTGTGCCGGAGACGCACACGCAGCGCCCGTATTGCCGCGTGATATATCCGAGCATATCGGCGCGCTTAACAAGCGGGATACCGAGCCGCTTGGCGGCAAGAAGCTCCGGGTTGTTTTGCGGGATTGCCGCCGAGTAGACGACCATGTCGGCGTCTTCGACATTTTTCTCGTCGTGACCAAGCGTCACAGCTACGCCCATAGCGCGTTCCTGCGTGATGGTGTCCCCATCGTTGTTGTCGGAACCGGTTATTACGTGGCCCTTGCCGAGTAAAATTTGCACAAGCGGGAACATCCCGGAACCGCCGACCCCCACAAAGTGCAGTCTGGCCGCGTTATTAAGCGTGTTTTCATCCAACATATAAGTCTCCTATCAAAAAGTAACAAATTGTAAATAGTATATTGCCTTTTTGGAAAAAAGTCTGTATAATTATGACGATATATAGAATTTTGCTTGGGTGCATAAAAAAGGGGTGTGGCAAAATACTATATATCAAAAAGGGGCAAAGGCATACGGGAGACATAAATAAGGAGGCTAAAATTGAATATCACGGATATCAGGATCAGGCGGACGTATCAGGACATGCGGCTGAAGGCACTGGTCTCTATCACCATTGACCACGACCTTGCGGTACACGACATCAAGGTCATAGAAGGGCCTGAGCGGCTCTTTGTGGCAATGCCAAGCAGGAAAGACGACAGCGGCGTATTTCGCGACATTGTACACCCCATCACACCCGAAGCGAGACACACCATTGAACACAACATATTAGGCGCGTATCACGAGTACCTTGAAAAGCTGAAGGCTGCCGAAAATGCCCCCGTGGAGGAGTCATCCGCCGCGACGGAAGAATGAAGCTTTAAAAACGAGAACAGCTTGCGGGTCACCCTCGCGGGCTGTTTCGTTTTTATTGCGGATTGGTATTATTCTTGCGGCTTACGCGGCGAGCGCTGTTTTCGCGTTTTGCCTGTTCATATACGTCTAGCATATACTCTGCCAGCGCGGTCGTCCCGCGCGAGATCATTGAGCCTATTACCCTGGACTTTAATTCTGTGCGCTCTTGCGCGGAAAGAGAAGCAAGCTCCCTCATGCGCGCGGCCATTTCCTCCGCAGTCTTAAAGTCGTAGCCGTTAAAGCCGTCCTGTATCTGGCCCGGGTTTTTCTCGTCGTAAAGCTGTAATACAGGCAGGCCGCTGGCCATGCCCTCGAGCATGGAGATCGAATTCGTGTCAGAAAGCGAGGTCGTGGCGTAAATGTCGCACGCCGCAAAGCATTCCGGCATGTTTTCATGCTTTATAAATCCGGTGAAGGTGACGGTGCCAAGAATACCAAGCCCTTCGGCTAAAAGCTCAAGAGATTTTTTGTCCGGTCCTTCGCCGACGATTACAAGATGCAAATTATCTTCGGGTTTTACGGCCTCAGCCCAGTACTCCAAAAGGACGTCAACACTCTTTTCTTTACCAAGCCTGCCCACAAAGCAGATGAGCGTCTTGCCGTCAGGGATTCCGAAGCGGCTTTTGAACCCGGATATTTGCTTTTCGCTAATTTTTTTGGGGTCAAACGCGTCAAGGTCTATAGCGTTGGGAATAATGCTCATGTCCTTACTTACGCCGATCCGCTTAAAATACTCCTCGCACTTGAGCGAAGGGCCGGTGAGGGCGTTGGCGCGTTCGGCGATAAAACGGTTGTACCGGTGCGAAAGCTTGGTGGCGACCGGCTGGAGCGGTCGTGGAGCGACATAGTACACGTACTGGTCGTACATGGTGTGCAGCGTGTAAACCAGCGGAAGCTTGTTGAGCTTTGCGGCTACTATACCGGAGAGTCCGATGCCGAACTCGTGGTGGATATGGATTACGTCGGGGTCAAAATCCGCGATAAGCCGCAGGCGCTTGCGGGAATACGGCATGGCCGCGCCGAAGCCGTAAAACCGCTTGATCTCTGTTGCGGGGCAGTGCAGTACATCGTCTTCGATATAATGGTGCTTGCAGTGCTTGTCGGCAGTTACTACCAGCACTTCGTGCCCCAGTGTGAGCAACCCGGTCTTGAGCGTTTTTACATGCGCCGCGACGCCGTTGGTGCTGGGAAAATATGTTTCGGTAAAAAGAGCAACTCTCATATATTAACCGCCTTATATCATTCTTAAAGCCAGTATATTTTACAATTAAACACTATACCACAACGGACAAACATAGTCAATAAAACTAATTTGCCCCAAAGGTTTGAAGAATGCGCATTTTTGCGGTATAATGAGCAATGGACAGTTAACACTGCTATCTGTTAATTGTTAATTGCGAGTTGGAGGTGTGAATTTGGCCGGGACTTTTTCTGTAAAGCTTTCAAAGCTGGTCTCCACCCACGGGCTTGAGGAAATTTATCTTCCGAAGGACGCGGCGGAAATTGAAATATACTCAATGGACGTCAGCCGTCCGGGTCTGTATCTCACCGGTTTTAACGAGTATTTTGACAACAGGCGAGTGCAGATACTGGGCAAGACTGAGTTTGCCTATTTAGACCACGCCACGCCGGAAAGGCGGATAAAGGCAATTGATGATTTCTTTGCTTACAGGCCCGTGGCTGTGGTCGTAACGCAAGGGCTGGATATTCCCCGGGATATGCTTGACGCCGCCGTCAAGCACGAATGCCCGCTGCTGCGCACCGAGTTCAATGCGTCCGAGTACATGTCTATGCTCATCTCTATGCTGGGCGTGGAGCTTGCGCCTCGCGTTACGCGACACGGCGTGCTTGTAGAAGTCTATGGCGAGGGCGTGCTGCTGCTTGGCGAAAGCGGAGTGGGTAAATCAGAGACGGCCATGGAGCTTGTTAAGCGCGGCCACAGGCTTATCGCGGACGACGCCGTTGAGATACGGCGCGTCTCTAAGAAGACGCTGGTGGGCAGCTCGCCGCAGAATATACGGCATTTTATGGAGCTGCGCGGTATAGGGATAATAAATGTGCGGCGCATCTTCGGTATGGGCGCCGTAAAGCTTACCCAGCAGATCGACATGGTCATACACCTTGAGCAGTGGGACCAGAACAAGGTTTACGACCGCATGGGAATAGACCGCCAATTCACCGAAATACTTGGCAACGAGGTTCCTTCCGTCACGATACCCGTAAAGCCAGGACGCAACCTCGCCATTATCATTGAGGTCGCCGCCATGAACAACCGACAGAAGGAGATGGGCTACAACTCCGCACAGGAGCTTTTAAACAAGCTGGGGATGCTTGACGAGACCCCGGAGGAAAAAAAGACGACAAGCTGGGACATATAGATTTTAATTAAAGATAGGGATTGAATTAGTTTTGCAAATTATCGCGGACACACACACGCACACTCTGGCAACAGACCATGCGTTAAGCACACTTAGGGAAAACGCTCAGGCCGCCGCCGCTCTTGGACTTAAGGCGATAGCATGGACCGAGCACTCGCCGTCAATGCCCGGAGGGCCGTCAAGCCTTTTGTTCGCAAGCATGATAAGCATGCCTGACGAGCTCTTTGGAGTAAAGATAATTAAGGGCATCGAGGTCAATATAATGGGATATGGCGGCGAGCTTGACCTCGAAGACAGGCTTTTGGACGCAATGGGACTCGTGATAGCCTCTATGCACACCGTTAACCTTGAGCCCTCGACAAAGGAGGACCACACCAGAGGCTGGCTGAATATAGTTAAAAACCCGCTTGTGGACGTGATCGGACACTGCGGGGACATGCGCTACGATTTCGACCGCGAAAAGGTCTTGCGGGCGGTCAAGGAAAGCGGCAAGATCGTGGAGATCAACGCGCACTCATTTGACGTGCGGCCCGGTACATACGCCTCGTGCGGAGAGATAGCCCGTATGTGCGCGGACATGGAAATTCCGGTGTTCGTCAGTTCCGACGCGCACAACGACGGCCAGATCGGCAGGGTGGCAAGAGCGCTGGAAATGCTGGAAGGCATCGGGTTTCCGCAAAGGCTGGTACTCAACGCCGAAGAAACGAGGTTCTTTGCGGCGATAGAGGCTATCAGAGCAAAATAAAAAGATTATAACGCAGCGGAGGCACGCCATGAGTCTTGACGCGGGAACAGCGGTACTTACCCGGCTTTGCGAGGAGGCCGGGATCAAACACAGTTTTAACGAGCCTATGAGCGCGCATTGCTCTTTTATGACAGGCGGGCCGGCGGAGCTTTTTATCGAACCCGACGGCGAATCTCAGGTGTCGCGGGTAGTCAAGGCTGCCGCTGAAAGCGGCGCGGCGCTGTTCGTGATCGGAAACGGCACCAACGTGCTGTTTTTGGACGAAGGCTTTCGAGGAGCGGTGATGCGTGTCAAGGAAGGCTTTTGCGAGTTAGGTCTGCGCGGCGGGAATATCATAACCTGCGGAAGCGGCGTGTCTGTTCAGGCGTTGGCACGGTTTGCGCTGGAAAACGGACTCACGGGACTTGAGTTTGCCTACGGTATTCCCGGCAGCGTTGGCGGTGGAGTATTTATGAACGCGGGCGCATATGGCGGCGAGATTAAAGACTGCTGCGTAAAAACGCTGCATATCACCGCAGAGGGCAAGCCTGGGAGATTTTCCGCAAAAGAGGCCGGCTTTTCGTACAGGCGTAGCGCATACCGCGAAAACGGATACATTATAACCGGCGCGGAGTTTGCGCTTAAAAAAGGCGACAAAGATGAAATAAAGGCCAAAATGGAGGATTTCATACGCCGCCGCCGGGAAAAGCAGCCTCTGGAGCTGCCCAGCGCCGGCAGCACGTTCAAGAGGCCACAAGGAGGCTACGCCTCGGAGCTTATAGACCGCTGCGGCCTTAAGGGATTAAAGATCGGCGGCGCTGCGGTAAGCGAAAAGCACGCGGGCTTTGTAGTCAACGCGGGCGGCGCGACAAGCCTGGACATTTTGCTGCTGATCGCGGAGATACAGCGCATCGTCAAAGATAAAACAGGCTTTTGGCTTGAGCCGGAGATAAGAATAGTTGACAATTGACAGTTGATAGCGTGATAGTACAACTGTAAACTGTCAACTACCAAAGGAGCTTAGCCGTGTCCTTCTCAGCGATGATAAAAAATGAGATCATTGACGGCAAGCCCTTGCGCGGACGCTGTAAGCGGGCTTTCGCGTACGGGCTGTTCGCGTTTTCAAAGGATTTTTCCGGCATTGTCACAGAGAGCTCAGGCGTGACGAGACTTTTTGGGGACGCTTTGCGCGACGTGTTGGGCAAGGAGACAAGTGTTGTCGTTAAGGAGATGTCGCGGGCAGGGAGGGAACAGTTTTCGGTATACGCTGAGCAGATCGCTGACCGGGAGCGACTGATAAATGCGTTTTCACACCCGCAAGGCGGTATTAATACCGAGCTTTTACTCACACAAGAGCAGACCGCCGCTTTTGTGGGCGGCGCATACCTTGCCTGCGGAAAAACGACAGATCCTCAAAAGAGCTACCACGTTGAGTTCACAGTAAAAGATTACGCGCTCGGATACGCTTTAAAAGAGCTTTTAGAGAGATATCTGCAAGTCGCTAAGATCGCGGAGCGCCGCGGCAGCCTTGTAGTATACTACAAGGAATACTCGCAGGTAGAGGATCTTTTGGCGTTTGTCGGCGCGCCTAAGGCCTGCTTGGCGATGATAGACGTCGAGATCATGAAGAGCCTGCGCAATTCCGCCAACCGCGCCACAAACTGCGAGACCGCCAATATAGATAAGCTGGTCAGGGCGTCGGCCGCGCAGCTTGAGGATATCGGTCTGGTTCTTTCGTCATGTGAGGAGTCTGAATTGCCTGAGACATTGATGGCGGCGGCAAGGCTGCGTCTTAATAACCCGGAAGCGTCTATACGTGAACTGGCGGAGATGAGTGAGCCAAAGCTGAGTCGATCAGGGTTGTTTCACAGGCTGGACAAGCTGTCTAAAATGGCGCGGGAAATACGTGGAAAGGCAGGGAATGAAAGGTGACAAGGTTTGCGCATTTACATGTACATACCGAGTTTTCCTTGCTCGACGGCGCCTGCAGGATCAAAAAGCTGGTCTCCCGCGCAAAAGAGCTTGGTATGGAGAGCCTGGCCATTACCGACCACGGCGTAATGTACGGTGTGATCGACTTTTACAAGGAGTGCAAAAAGCAGGGGATAAGGCCGGTTATCGGCTGCGAGGTCTATGTGGCTCCAAGGACACGCCACGACAGGCAGCACAGAGTAGACAGCTCGCCGTATCATCTTGTGCTGCTCTGCAAAAATGAGCAGGGCTACAAAAACCTGATAAAGCTAGTATCCTACGGCTTTATCGAGGGGTTTTACTCTAAGCCGCGCGTTGACATGGAGCTTTTGGAAAAATATCACGAAGGGCTAATATGCCTTTCGGCTTGTCTCGCGGGGGAAATCCCGCGAAATATGCTGGCGGATGACTACGAAAAAGCTAAAAATGTGTCATTATATTATTATAACCTGTTTGGAGAAGGCAATTATTACATAGAAATTCAAAATCACGGAATCGACGAACAGGTGCGTATACTGCCGTTACTCAGACAGCTTTCGGAGGAAACCGGTATTCCCATGGCCGCGACCAACGACGTCCACTATGTGGAGAGGCTGGACGCAAAGGCCCAGGAAGTGCTGGTATGTATTCAGACCAACCGCACGCTGGAAGAGGGCAGCGGAATGGAATTTTCAACCGAGGAGTTCTATTTAAAGTCAGGCGACGAGATGAAAACGCTTTTCGGCGCGTATGAGGGCGCCGTTGAAAACACGGTAATAATCGCGGAGCAATGCGGGCTTGAATTCACCTTCGGAGAGACCAAGCTGCCGTATTTTGTGGCCCCGGGCGGTGCGGAAAACCGCGAGTATTTTCGCGGGCTGTGTTATGCCGGCCTTAAAGAACGTTACGGCGGGCAGCCGGATGAAGATGTGATAGAACGTTTAGAATATGAGCTTTCGGTAATTGAAAAGATGGGGTTTGTCGATTACTTCCTGATAGTCCATGACTTTATAGCGTACGCAAGGTCAAAAAGAATTCCCGTGGGTCCGGGACGCGGCAGCGGCGCGGGAAGCTTGGCCGCCTATCTGGTTGGGATTACGGGCATTGACTTTCTCAACCCGGAAAGGATATCCATGCCGGATTTCGACATTGACTTCTGCTACGAACGGCGGCAGGAGGTGATCGACTATGTGGTTGAAAAATACGGCGACGACCACGTGGCGCAGATTATCACTTTCGGCACCATGGCGGCGCGCGGTTCCGTACGCGACGTGGGCCGCGTACTTGGCATGAGCTACCAGAGCGTGGACGTTATCGCAAAGCTTATACCGTATGAGCCGGGCATGAATATAGCCCGCGCAAAGGAGACGAGCCGGGAGTTCATGGCTCTTTACGAGGGAGACGCGCAGACAAAGGAGCTTGTGGACATGGCACAGAAGCTCGAGGGGGTAGCGCGGCACGCTTCCACACACGCGGCTGGGGTCGTCATCACGCGAGAACCCGCCGACAGCTATGTCCCCCTGCAAAAGACAGACGCCTCCATCGTAACGCAGTTCCCCATGAACACGCTCGAAGAGCTCGGGCTTTTGAAGATGGATTTTTTGGGTTTGCGTACGCTTACGGTCATCAATGACGCCGTCAATATGATACATGTAAAAGCACCGGGCTTTACAATAGAGAGCATTCCGATCGATGACCCGGCGGTCTTCGACATGCTGGGCCGGGGCCATACGAACGGCGTATTCCAGTTTGAAAGCGCCGGGATGAAAAATGTGCTCACGCAGCTTAAGGCCGAGTATATGGAGGATATCATCGCGGTAATATCCCTTTATCGGCCCGGGCCGATGGAGTCGATTCCTCGCTATGTGAAGTGCAGGCACGAACCTGGTTCCGTCACATATAAGACCCCGCTTTTAAAGCCGATCCTTGAAGTTACCTATGGCTGCATTGTGTATCAGGAACAGGTAATGCAGATATTCCGCGAACTCGCCGGGTACTCCTACGGCAGGGCCGATCTTGTCCGCCGCGCAATGAGCAAGAAAAAGCACGACGTCATGCAGCGCGAGCGGCAGGATTTTGTGGCAGGCTGTGTCAATAACGGCGTGCCGCAGGGCGTCGCCAACGAGCTGTTTGACGAAATGGCCTCCTTCGCATCCTACGCTTTCAACAAGAGCCATGCGGCGGCCTACGCGCTCGTGGCCTACCAGACCGCTTACCTTAAAGCCCACTATCCGCGCGAGTTCATGGCGGCGCTGCTCACCAGCGTGCTGGACTTCACCGAAAAGGTGATCGACTATATTGCCGAGTCAAAAAAGCTTGGGATCGAAGTACTGCCACCGGACGTGAACGAGAGCGGCGCGGGATTTAGAGTTGTGGGCGACAGGATACGCTTTGGGCTGACTGCGGTAAAAAACCTTGGACGCGGATTTATCGCGGGGCTTCTAAACGAGAGGGAGAACGGCCCGTTTAAGGATCTTAAGGACTTCCTTTCCAGAATGACCGGCAAAGAACTCAACCGCCGCGTTATAGAAAATCTTATTAAGTGCGGGGCGTTCGACTGCTTTGGACACCGCCGCAGCCAGATGCTTGCGGGTTACGAAAAGCTGCTTGAGGATGCGGAGGCGCTGCATCGCTCAAACCTGAGCGGCCAGATGAATCTTTTTGGTAATCAAAGCGGCGGCGCGGGGGAATATATCCTGCCGGATATGGAAGAATATCCCCTGATGAAAAGGCTTTCCGATGAAAAAGAAACTACAGGCCTGTATATTTCCGGGCACCCGCTGGCGGAGTACGATGCGCTAGCAAAGCGGCTTAAGCCAACAGACTTAGCGTGGCTGCACACTCACGGAGCCGATAGCGACCGCGCCGAGATATTCGGAATAGTCACCGGAAAAAAGCTTAAAACCACAAAAAGCAACGAGATGATGGCCTTTGTTGAAATAGAGGATAAGACCGCCGCAATAGAGGTGATAGTTTTTCCAAAAACATTTATGAACTGTTCGCACAAGCTGAACGTGGGTAATGTACTGTATGTAAAGGGCAGGGTAAAGACCGCTGAGGAGGACAACGCCCAGCTGGTGGCGGAAGAGATGCTCTCTCCCTCAGAGGCGACGCTGCCGGAAAAACCGGAAGAGAAGCCCAAAGACACGAGAAACGGGCTTTATCTTAAATTCACAGGCGAAGGCGACGAAAGGCTTGAAGCTGTGATAAACCTGCTGAAGGTCTTTGAGGGAGCCACACCGGTTTACTTTTACTATAAGGACGCGGGAAAATATGTGCGGACGCCGAACAGCTATTGGGTCAGCAAAAACGACGTCATGCTGCGAGAGTTGCGGCGTGTTTTGGGACAGGACGCGGTGGCCGAAATTGAATAACAGACATAAATTGACGATAAAAATGGCTGATTACTCTTGCAATGGCTTGAGAAACATTATATAATAGCTGTGCTCTACGCATTCTCTGCGAGTGAAAGGAAGGCTATAGATGGAAAACAAAATCAAGACTATAGGCGTGCTGACCAGCGGGGGAGACGCTCCCGGCATGAACGCGGCGGTACGCGCCGTTGTAAGGACGGCGCTCTTTAATGATATGAACGTAAAGGGTGTTTTTAAGGGGTATTCGGGCCTGTTAGGCGGCAACATGAAGAATCTTTATCTGCGTGACGTATCGGGTATACTCGGGCAGGGAGGGACGTTCCTGTATTCGTCGCGCTGTCCCGAGTTCAACAGCAAGGAGGGCGTGCTAAAGGCGAAAAAGGCGTGTCAAAAGGCCGGAATAGACGGTCTGGTCGTATGCGGCGGCGACGGAACCTTTCGTGGAGCGAAAGATCTTTCCGAAGCCGGAATGCCCTGTATCGCGATACCGTGTACTATCGACAACGACATTGCCTGCACTGAATATTGTATCGGCTACGATACCGCTGTGAACACCGTCGTTGAGAATATCGACCGTCTTCGCGACACGTCGGAGTCGCACGACCGCTGCTCGGTAGTCGAGGTCATGGGACGCAAATGCGGGGACATAGCTTTGCACGCGGCGATAAACTGCGGAGCGGTGTCGGTGCTTATGCCGGAGATACCCTTTGATATCGAGCGCGACGTCATTAAAAAAATGAAAACAACGCTCGGGACCGGAAAAAGCCATTTTATTGTTATAGTCGCCGAGGGCGTGACCGACAAGAGCAATGAAAACGGCCTTAAAATGGACGCTTTTGAGTTTGCGAAGCTTATAGAGGATAAAACGGGAGTCGAGTCCCGCGCCACTATTTTCGGCCACATACAGCGAGGCGGCAAACCCAGCGCCCGGGACAGAATTGTCGCGGCCGAGATGGGACACTACGCCGTCGAGCTTCTATTGCACGGAAAGAGCAATCGGGTCGTTGTGCGGCGCAATTCCAAAACCTCGGACCTTGATATCGTAAAGGCGCTTGAGATGACGAAGCCGGTCAATATGAATCTGGTCAAGGTCGCAAACGAAATCTCCATATAGTATTACTGGAGAATAGAGGAATAGAGAATAGTAAAGACGCTGCACGGCAGGCATGGTCCCGCCGACAACGTCTTTTCTAATGTTCTTCGATCTAGAAACGGTAGTCGAACACCATTCAACGAGCGCAGCATGAGCAATAAAAACCCCGAGTAATTCATTTGCGAGGCGTCAGGTTTTTATTGCGGATTAGTTTCAAATATGTTGTTCCACGATTCTTGCCTGACGGGCGAAGCTGTTTTTCAGGTCCGCATACAGCTGGCGATAAGTTTGATAATATTCATCATAGATTTTTACGTTCGCCGGTATGGGTTCCAAGGAGCCGGTGATCCTTAACAACGCGCCGCACGCCTCCTCTACCGATTTAAAATACCCGCTGCCCACTGCCGCCAGAATCGCCGCGCCGGCAGCCGGGACCTCCTCAACGTTCAGGGCCTTCACCTCGGCGTTGAATATATCCGCCTGAATCTGCCTCCACAGCGGGCTTTTACTGCCGCCGCCAAGCGCCCGGACCTCGCTTATCTCAACGTCTGACTCGCGAAGTATTTCTATTGTGTCCCGCAGGGAAAAGCACACGCCTTCCATCACGCTGCGGCACATGTCGCCAAGACCATGACGGTAACTGAGTCCGAAAAATACGCCGCGCGCGTCAGGGTCCACATGAGGGGTGGACTCCCCGTTTAGATACGGCAGAAAGCACAGACCTTCGCTGCCAACAGGGGCCGACTTTGCAAGGGAATTCATGTGACTGTAGACGTTCTCTCCCTTGGCGGCGAACTCGTCTTTTAGCGGCGCAAACAATGTATCGCGCATCCATTTGTAGGAGCCGCCCGCGCCCAACGTACAGCCTAAAAAGCTGTACTTGCCGGGAACCGAATGGCAAAGGCTGTACATGCCGCGCCGCCGCGCGTCTGAAAACGGAGCGTCGCAACAGCCGAACACCACGCCGGAGGTACCTATAGACGCCGCCACGACTCCGCTCTTGACTACTCCGCCGCCCACGCCGCCTACAGGCTGGTCCCCGCCGCCGGCTATCACCGGGATGCCCGCCGTCATGCCCCATTCACCGGCGAGGTCCGCTTTCAAATACCCGGCTATATCCTGACTTTCCAGCATGCGTTTTGGCATAATGCTCTTTGGCAGGCCGCAGATATCAAGCATTCTTTCCGACCAGCCGCGAGTATTCAGGTCCAGAAGAAACGTCAGCGACGCATCCGAGACTTCGGTAGCGACTTCGCCGGTCATCTGATATCTCAGATAATCCTTTGCGAAAAGAACGGTATGTATTTTATCGAATACTTCCGGCCTGTTTCTCTTCAGCCACAACAGCTTTGCCGCCCAATAGGTTGGCAGACAAAAGCCCCCCGTTATCTTCAGCATCTCAGAAACGTCTATCGAAGCGCTGAGCTCTTCCGCCTCCGCTCCGGCGCGCTGGTCAAGCCAGATGATGCAATTGTCTATTGGCTGCATATGCTTGTCCATTAGAGTGCAGCCCTGCATTTGGCCGGAAAAGCTTATCGCCGCAATCTCCTTGCCGCGGCCGCTTCCGCGGGCCGCCTGACGCACAGCTTCGCGACAGGCGGCCCACCAGTCGGCGGGGCGTTGCTCCGCCCAGTTGGGCTTAGGCGTAAGCAGCTCGCATTCCCGGTAGCTTTCTCCTAAGATATTACCTGTCCCGTCAAGCACAATGACCTTGATTCCGCTCGTCCCCGCGTCTATTCCCATAAAACAAGCCATGGATTTCTCCTAAAGTATTATTATTATTATTTTGCTTGACTTTTGTGTTGCATCGCACTATCTTGCCAATTTGAATATCTCCGCGACGTCGGCTTTGTTAAGCTTCTTAAAGCCGCCGACCATCCTTTTGTCCCCGGAGGTGCATTTTTCGGCCATTTCGTCAATTTGTTCATCGGTCAGCTTTATTTCCATTTCGCCTACGTTGACTGGCATCTTTATT
>QMCE01000275.1_pt1 | contig 25225 bp, 22 predicted proteins | sample 1821851 | NCBI WGS metagenome assembly QMCE01 (sample SAMN09453174, study PRJNA476694) | Termite gut metagenome, whole genome shotgun sequencing project. | isolation source: worker | host: Odontotermes sp. | place: South Africa:Pretoria | collected 2016-01-28 | reverse complement strand
ATAAAAAAAATAAAAACACAAGTCTTTCTTTTCATTGTTACTACCTCCACTTCCAGTTTGTAATACGCGTATCCAAACTATGATTAAATGGGTCTACCTTTTATCCCTAAGTTTTTTCTCAAAAATTTATTATGGTTTTTAGCGGCATGTCGGTTTACTTATCTCAAACTGTTCTATGCTTTCATGCGGTATGGCGAGAAGCTCAGCGACGAGTCGTTTGAGCAAGTCCGGATACTTCATAAACAGTATTTTGATAGCGTATCATTCTTGAATGTGTATTCGAACTTTGTCATGGGCGCGCCCCTTCGCAGTCGGATTATACCACAACAGCGCGGGGATTACAAATGAACAAACCTTCTACCAAACGAGCGCTTATTCATTGCTCAACGAGTGGCTACTAAAATAAAATGAGTAGCCACTAAAAAAAAATGAGTGGCTACTAAAAAAAATTGAGTAGCCACTCGTTGTCAAACGACTGCGCGGGGGAAAAAATCTGCCGCGCAGCCGTTTCCGCCTGCTTTCTTACACTTTGGTAAACTTGGCGTTATTGAACATTTCCTGCAGTTTCTTGCCCGGAGTGAAGATTACGCCAACTTTTTTGATCGCCGTCCCCGTTACTTCTTCCGGCGTGTCTTTGCCTTCGCTGCTGAGGGTGATGCGGAGGCTGCCCAAGTCGCCAAGGCGGATGATGCGGCCGTCTTCCAATCCTGACGCGGCTTCTTCTACCATGGCGTACAACACGGCGCGGATGTCTGCGCCGCTCACGGTGCTGGCGCGCTCAATGGCTTTGGTCAAACCATCGAGGGTCATCTCTTGTCCGTGTACAGGGTTGGCGTAATACTTTTTTACGCCACCTCCCGGCACCCCCGGCTGGGGGCGTTCTATCGCTTTGATTTGGATCGCCATAATTTTATCTCCTTCAGTTTATTTTACCCGCCCGTACCGGGCAGACATGTATCCTAATACATATCTTGTAGTCTGTCAACAAATTTTTATTCGCAGAGGGGGTTTACTAATTTCCTTACAGAACGAACCTCGTCAATTCTGTAACACGTACATGATACCCCGCCCCTTGCGGCGAGGAGGTTCATTGGGAAAAGACGTACAGCACAGCGGCGTGCGTCCCTTTGCCTTTTCTGCACGCGTAACTATGAGCGATCATCGGGCGTTCACAGACGGGTTCAAGGATATTCATGATGGCGTGGTGCATAACGCGGTCTTTGATAGGCGCCGCGCTTATGACGCGGGGTTTTGGGTCGGTTATTGAGAATTGGTGATAGGGACACCATGTTACGGGGAAAGTGATTAAGCGCCTGCGGAGTTCTTCCAAATTGGACGGAATATCAGCGCGCGAGCCGCAAAAAGTCATGACTTCCAGTTTTGTCCGTTTGCCGCGCACCGCTTTAAGAAAAGCCTCTTTTATGTTTTGCCGGTCGATGATGTGCTCAAAAAGGAGATTTATCCGTTTCATTACGCTCGATCTCTTCATCCGTGCGGGCTGGAGAGCTGGTTGTATGCGCTTCAAGGAGGGAAATCACGTCCGCGCCGTACTGCTTGAGCCGTGATTCGCCAAAGATAGGGGAGGGTGTTTCGCTATAGCCGCGAGCTGTTCGTTGGTGAAAATGGTATACACCGGAACGCCTTGGCGGTCGCCGAGGTCTTTTCGCAGTTTGCGCAGTTTATCAAACAGCGCGAACTCGGGGGCGCTCAAGACTTCTTTGTAATCGACTTTCGGCGAGGGGCTTTGGATTTTGGTCTCTCCGCAGTATTCTATAAGAAAGAGCCAGCCGGTGCCGCGTTCCCCGTCTATGAGTTTTTTCTCTACGTTTATAATGCGATTGGATTTCAGAAACTTGTTCAACTCGTCGCTTACTGATTCTTCCCCAAACGGGCTGATAAAGAAACTGCGGAATTGTGATAGCAAAGGCATTTTTTTCCTTATTGTCGATTCGTGCCGATGAAAAGGAAGGGAAAGAATCCCTCCCTTGTAAATATGGTTTGCGCGACTTTCGCGCCTATGTCCCCATTCTGAAAAAGGTCCGGGGCCCACCGCGATTTTGGCACGCCAAAATCGCGGAACACACGCCTCGAGATGCGTTCCTCTGCGCCTCTCACGTCCCGACCGATTAGCCCCAACACCTGCGTTCCGTTCCGCACGGTCGGGCGGCTTCCTGCCGCTCTGCTCAGCGGAACGTCTTACTTACACTATAGCTGGATCCCTGTATATAGGAAAACCATACAATACAGTAACTAAAAGGAACGGGCAACACGGAAACCGAGAAAATTGTACCGATAGCCCGGCGTATTGAAGTCGCGACCCACGGAACGCACGTTCGCGGCCGAATAGCGCCAACTGCCGCCGCGAATAACGCGGCTCGTACCGGAAGCAGCACCCGCAGGGTCGGTCTGGTTACTCCCACTATAGCCGCCATACCAATCCCAGCACCACTCCCATACGTTACCGCTCATATCATACAGCCCAAGACTATTCCCCTGCTTCTGTCCTACAGGATGCGTCCGTCCCCCGCTGTTATCAGTGTACCACGCCACCGTTCCCACGTTGTTGCTCCCGCTGTAATCATAATGCAGTAAATCCTTACCGCCCCCGCGCGCTGCCCATTCCCATTCCGCCTCCGTCGGCAGCCGATACCCGTTCGCTGAAAAGTTACAATATATCGTACTTCCATTACTGCTGTAGCACGGCATTAAGCCCTCCGCCAGACTTCGCTTGTTGCAGTATTCCACTGCTTCATTCCAGCTCACACTCTCCACCGGCAGGGTGTCTCCCTTCCAGTTGCTCGGGTTATGCCCCATAATCTTCACCCACTCAGCCTGCGTTACCTCGTACTTCCCCATGTAATACGCCTTGCTTATCGTTACTTGATGTACCGGTTTCTCATCGCTGTCCCCATTATTGCTTCCCATCATATACGTCCCCGCAGGCACCAGCACCATCCCTTCAGGTACTGTCCCGCTTCCCTGTCTTTTCGGCGCCGCCGTTCCGCCGTTTATGTTCGCCGCAAGCACCGGCATTATCTCTACTCCGTCCGCAAACCGTTCATACTCTTCACTGTACCCGTCTATGTAGTCTCCGTTCTCTATATCCAGTATGTCCGCCGTAAACTTGCTCAAGCGTCCTAACTGTTGTACGCTCCCCGCCAGTACATATTCCGCGTTCCGTCCCGCTCCTAAGCGCTTGACTCGCTCCTGATCCGTCTCTCCTGTCCGCTGACGACGGTGTTCCTCCATAACTGCTTCTATGCTGTCTGTCCGCGGCAGCACTGCGTATTTCTCTCCGTTCGCTATCTGTATCGCCAATATCTGCGCCAGTACCTGCGCGTCCGCCGCGTTCACTCCCCGTTTCGCTTCAAACGGCGGCACGCTCAATCCGGGCAGTCTCGACATGTCCTTTGAGAGCGCCTCGGCAAGCGCTTCTGCCATCTCCGGTATCAGCGGGTCGATCTCCTCTATGCTCCTATATGCCCGGTAAGCTCCAGCTACCAATTGCAGGCTTTCCACGCTCAGTATGCTCACCATGACAAGATTCTGGTTCCCAAGCTTCGTAATGTACCCGGCTATCACATACGCTGCGTTCAGCTGTTTTCCTAACTCGAAGATCGTGTCCGCGTCTGTCAAGCCGCTAGTCCGCTGGAACCGCTGCTCAAAGTTCATAAACCCGCGTGTCGTGCTCGTTACCAGCGTTACCCGGTTGAACGCGTTCCTCAATGTCCGCTGCCGCGCGAACTCTGACACGATGTACTCGCCCTCACCCTCTGCTCCGCCGGTAAATGGCAGCAGAGCAAGACTCTCTTTCCTCTGCCCAAACGCCAATCCCGCAATTACCGCCAGCAATCCGATTAGTACCGCTAGTCGCTTCATCTTTTTCTCCCTTTCAGCTTATTGTATGAGCGCCTTGTCAAGCGCCTTCCAGAAGGTCCTGTCGTCCTTTATCTTGTCCGCAGCCTTCTGCAAAAAACGCCGCGCCCCCATTTCCGTTATGTGATAATTCTCGGACGCGCAGATCGTAACGTCGTTCCGCACAAACTCGATGTACGCTGTGCCGACTGTCAGGTCGCCGCGCTCCTCGTATTCCGCCGTTACCAGAAAATACCACGCGTCTTCGCTGTTCGCCGCTTGTTCCGCCTGTCGTATGTTCGCCGGAAGCTCTATCGGCAGTTTCTGAGCCTGCGTCCCGTTTTTAACTGCCAGCAGTACTCCGCGCTTCTCACCGCTTGTAAAGCCGCCGCCGTTCGCGTCCTCCACGCGCAGTCCGGCTTTCACCACGCCGAATTTCCCCCACGCGCCAGAAGCCCGTCCTTCGGCTTCCCAGTGGAACAGAATATTGTTCTGCTCAACCCCTATCGCCCGTATCTCAAGCCGGTACGACGACCCCGCGTTCCTCACCGCTCCGGCTATAACGACCTGCGCCCCAAGCTGCTGGGTAATGGAAACCGCCGTCTCATCGCTCACATTCCCCCGCAGCTGATAGTCGATTTCCTTGTCAACTGCGGACGTGTCTCGGTTCACCACCACGAACCGCGTATCCCGCACCAGCCGCGCCGCCAGCTGGCTTGTCGCGTACTCCGCGAGTTCGGGATCAGCCGCCGAAAGACGCGGACAGGCGATCCGTGTTCCTGCGGGCAGAGTGCGCGTCAGTTCCTCCACACATACGTCAAACACCCTATCCATCGTCATATTTTGCGCGAACACGCCGCCCGCTCCGACTAACGCCATAAACACCATAATAGTCGCTGTCTTTTTCATCTGTTACTCCCTGCGTATCTAAAAAAAGAATATAGTTATATTATATAGCAAAAGTCCTTTTTTTCAAGGTTGAAAGCGAAAAAGTTCCATTCGCGACGGATGAAGCGTTCAGATTGATGTGAGACATTCATTATCAAACACCTTCAGGTGTTTTACTTATATTTCACGCTCTGCCTGTGGGTTATATTTGAATATATCCGCAGGTTTGCGCCGTGCGGATCATTCAGCTTGCTTATTGTTCACAATGAGGAGAAAACAATGACAAAAGACCAACGTGAAGCCAAGATCAAAAACCTTATTTCCCAAATGACTCTTGAGGAAAAGGTCTCGCAGCTTCTGCATGAAAGTCCCGCTATTCCGCGTCTCGGCATACCGGAATACAACTGGTGGAACGAATGTCTGCACGGGGTCGCCCGTTCGGGGATAGCTACCGTGTTTCCGCAGGCAATCGCGCTCGCCGCCACTTTTGACGAAGACTTTGTACGCCAAGTGGCTGACGCGATTTCAGACGAAGCCCGCGCCAAGTACAATGAAGCCGTAAAACGCGGTAACCGCGGCAAGTACTGGGGCTTGACCTTCTGGACGCCGAACATCAACATCTTCCGCGATCCGCGCTGGGGGCGCGGGCAGGAAACCTACGGCGAAGACCCCTATCTTACTGGCAGGATCGGAACCGCCTTTGTTAAGGGCTTGCAAGGGGATGATCCCGAACATCTCAAAACCGCCGCCTGTGCCAAACACTACGCCGTTCACTCAGGACCGGAAAAACTCCGCCACGAATTTGACGCCCGCGTTTCAAAGAAAGACCTTTTTGAGACCTATCTTTCCGCCTTCAAAACCCTGGTGGATAACGGCGTGGAGTCAGTTATGGGTGCGTACAACCGCACGCTGGGTGAACCGTGCTGCGGCAGCTACTACTTGCTCAAAGATATCCTGCGCGGCGCGTGGGGATTCAGCGGGCATGTTGTCTCGGATTGCTGGGCAGTGCGCGACTTCCACGAATTCCACAAAGTAACGAAAAACCCCGAAGAATCCGCCGCGCTTGCCGTGAACGCTGGATGCGACCTCAACTGCGGCTGTACCTTCCCGGCGCTCACCGCCGCCTGCACACAAGGCTTGGTAAGCGAGGAAGCCATCGATACTGCGCTCTCTCGCCTGCTCCGCACCCGTTTCAAGCTCGGCATGTTTGACGACGCGGCGGACGATCCCTACTCGAAACTTGACCGAAACGTCATAAACTGTGAAAAACATCGGGATTTGGCGCTTGAAGCCGCGAGAAAATCTATCGTCCTCTTGAAAAACGACAATGATCTGCTGCCTTTGAAAGATTCGGTGAAGAAAATGCTGGTGATGGGACCCGCCGCCGCGAATTTGAATGTGCTGCTCGCCAATTACTACGGCTTAAATTCCCGTTTGGTAACGATTTTGGAAGGATTGACTGCGAAAATGAGCGACCGTTTCGACCTGACCATAGACTATCACCAAGCCTGCATGATGTACGACGAAAATCACAATATGGGATGGACGGTCGGCATGGCGGAAGGTATGGATGTCGTGATTGCGGCGTTTGGGCTTGACAACGCCATGGAAGGCGAGGAGGGCGATGTTATCGCGTCCTACTACAAGGGAGACCGTAACGCCATTGAACTGCCGCCGCACCAGCTCGCCTATTTGCGGGCGGTACGCGAGCGGGGCACGCCAGTTGTACTGGTTCTCACCGGCGGCAGCGCCATCGCCATACCGGAAGATATAGCGGATGCCGTCCTCTTTGTGTGGTACCCAGGCGAGCGCGGCGGCGAAGCTGTGGCTGACGTGATTTTCGGTAGCGCGGTTCCCTCCGGCAAACTGCCCGTTACCTTCCCGGCGTCCACCTCCCAGCTTCCACCCTACGAAGACTACTCGATGAAGGGACGCACCTACCGCTATATGACCGAAAAGCCGCTCTTTCCCTTCGGATTTGGGCTTTCCTATACCACGTTCGTCTTTGAGGGCATAAGCCTTTCGGGGCAAACGCTTGCCAAAGGCGGTTCGGTAAATGCCTTCGTGAAAGTAAGCAACACCGGAACGCGGGACGCGGAGGAAGTCGTGCAACTCTACGTGGTAAAAGAAAACCGCGTGGCCGACGATCCCATCGCCAGTCTCCGCGCCTTCAAGCGGGTCTGTATTCAGGCGGGCAAGCAGGCGGAACTTACATTCACGCTGGACGCTTCGGCGTTTGAGAGCGTGAACGTGGACGGGGAGAATGTCCTTGAAAGCGGCGCGTACACGGTAATTGCGGCGGACGCGGCGCCTCTGCCGGTGGCAGTGGAAAAAGGCGCGGCGCGGCCAGTGTCAGCGCGGATCATTATTCAATAAAGCTTTACGGACGTTCCTTTGGAGTGATTCAAAGGAGCGTCCGTAAAGGCGCAAAGCTATAGCCGCAATTCCTTCCCTATGGTATACTATTCCCCATGTCCGATTATTTTGAGACTGACGAGATTGTCAAAAGCTATGATAGCCGTATCTTTGCGCGACTGCTTTCTTATCTAAAACCATATCCCATTCTTACTGTGCTGACAGTGGCGGCGTTGCTTGTGTCGACAGTATGCGAACTGTTTCTGCCGGTTTTGCAGCAGCGGGTTATTGACAACGCGATTTTGGCGCGGTACGCGGCGTTTTTCTTGGATAAGGATGAATCGCGTCTTTCGGAAGGGACAAGGCGCGCTCTTGCCGAATTCAAAAGTGCGGAAAAGACCGTTACCATTGAAGACCGAATGTTCGTTTTGAAAAACCAAAACCTGAACATGTCCGGCAGCATAGAAAAGGAACTCACGGACGCGGGGATTCTTGAAAGCGAGTCGTGGTACGCCTTTGCTATTGATGACGCTTCCGATTCGGTAAAAAGAACCGTTATAGACGCCCATACATCTCTTTTTATAATAGAAGGAACCAACGCTGCTATATGCGACGCCGACCTGTCCACCCTTTCGTTTGAAGAAAAACGCGCCATAAGGAGCGCGGACATTTCCTATATCATAAAGACGGCGGGATTTATCTTCGCGGCGCTCATCCTCGTGTTCGCGTTTACCTTTGTACAGACATGGTGCGCCAACCTTATAGGGCAGCGAATTATGAAAGATATGCGGCTCGCTCTGTTCAAGAAAACCGCTTCCCAGTCCACTGCCTTTCTTTCGCGGCATCCGGTTGGGCGCATTGTTACGCGGCTTACAGGCGATGTGGAAACTATCAACCAGTTTTTCACAGACGTGCTTTCCGCGTTTCTCAAGGATTTTTCCCTGATGGCGGGCGTGCTGATTACCCTTTTTTTGCTTTCCCCGAAGCTCGCGGTGGCGGTGATCGTACTTATGCCGCCCGTCGCCGCGATAACGGCGTGGGCGCGAGTGAGAGCGCGGGACGCTTTCCGCCGTCAAAGGGCGGCGTCATCGCGGGTAACGTCCTATTTGTCCGAGCGGCTTTCCGGCGTGCAGGTTGTGCAGCTTTTCGCGGCGGAAAAGAAGAGCGGCGCGGAGTTTGACGAACGTAACGCGGAGCTTCTCAAGGCGAATCTGGGCGAAATGTACGTGTATGCGACTTTCCGTCCGGTGGTTGAGTGGTTTTCCATTGTTACTACCGCGCTCGTGTTGGTGGCGGGCGCGGCGTTTATCCTCGATCTGTCCCTTTCACTTGGCGTACTCATCGCCTTTACCGGACTTGTTTCGATGTTTTACAACCCTGTTACGGATATAGCCGAAAAATTCACCCTGCTCCAATCCGCGATGGCGGGCGGCGAGCGTGTGTTCAAACTGCTCGATACGGACGAAACCATCAGCGATACAGGAAAGCATCATATAGCCAAAGAGGGGCAGGACGGGATTAAGGGAAAGATTGCCTTTAAGGACGTACGTTTTTCGTATAAAAAAGGCGAAGAGATACTCAAAGGGATCAGTTTTGACGTGAACCCGGGTGAAATGGTGGCGATAGTGGGCTATACAGGCGCGGGCAAGACCACGATTACGAACCTGCTCGCTCGTTTATGGGACATAGATTCCGGCGAAATACTGCTGGACGATATTCCGGTCAAAGACATTCCGCTTGCGACCCTGCGCTCATGTGTCCTGCCGGTGCTGCAGGACGTGTTTCTCTTTTCCGGTACAGTGGCGGAAAATATACGACTGGGATTGCCGCTCACAGAAGCCGAGGTGGAAGAAGCCGCCCGCGCGGTGCAGGCGGACGGGTTTATCAGGCGACTGCCTCAGGGCTATGATACGCTGCTTTCCGAAGGCGCAGCGAATATTTCGTCCGGGCAGCGCCAGCTTATCAGCTTTGCGCGCGTCATAGCGCATAATCCAGCAGTGGTAGTGCTTGACGAGGCGACCAGCTCCATAGACACGGAAACTGAGCGGGCAGTGCAGGCGGGCTTAAACCGCGTTCTTTCAGGCAGAACTTCTATCGTCATTGCGCACCGCCTTTCCACCATACGCCACGCGGACCGAATCCTTGTGCTGTCAAACGGCGCGGTAGCCGAGGAAGGCAGGCACGACGATCTTATCGCCCGCGGCGGTTTATACGCAAAGCTCTATAAGCTGCAATTTGGGAATACGATCTGACGTTTCCAAAAACTGCGGCGGTCTTTCGTACACGCCCGGTGGAAATACATTTAACAAAACCTACTTGATATTTATTGGACAGTGTGGTAGTGTAGGTTTCACATTTTTATCGTATTAAGGAAGTTACAGTATGGATTCAATTTTTTCGTTTTTACTTATGGCGGCGCCAGAAGCGGGCGCGACGGGTGCTGCTGGTACCGGGGGCGCTCTCATGTCTTTTCTTCCCTTTGTTCTGATCATCGGAATTTTCTATTTTCTCATCATTAGACCCCAGAACAAGAAGCAGAAAGATACCCAGAAGATGCTTGACGCGCTCAAAAAGGGCGACCGCGTCGTTACCATAGGCGGCATTCACGGTGTTATCCATAAAGTCAAAGATAATTCTGTGATTATCTTTGTTGACAGCGCCGCCACCGTTAAGATGGAGTTCAGCCGTTCCGCGATAGCCAGCGTTACTGCGCAGGCGAGAGATGATGATGACGATGAGGATGAGAAACAGATCGAGGACATGACCGCGTCTGAAATAACAGAAGCAAAACAAGATGAAAAGGGCGGCGGGAAGGAAAAAGAATGAGCAAACGGTACCGGTTTTTTATTATTCTGGCGGTGGTGGCGCTTTGTTTTGTGTTCCTGTACCCCACCATCCGCTGGTATTTTATGACTCCAAGGGACGAGCAAACTCTTGCGCTCGGCTCACGGGAGCAGATAAAGATTTATGCTTCCGAGACCGCGCTGTCGGATTTGCAGCTTTTGCTTGACAATGCGAAAAACGGCGGCGGCGTGCCTGAAAAACTTATTTTTTTGGAAAAAGAAGCCAAGAAGCTTTTAAAAGAAGCCAAAGCTCCTATGCCTGAAGTATGGGACGCGAAGGCGGTGCTGTCCGCGTTTGCGAGCAGGCAGGAAGCGCTTGACGCTATAGAAAGCAACTACCGCGAGTGGATTTTCGACCTGAAAGACCTGCAAAAAAGCGCGGTGCAGTTAGGACTTGACCTTTCAGGCGGCTTGAGCATCGTTCTTCAGACCGATATGGCGGCGTATGAGCAGACGCTGGGACGTTCCTTGACGGATGATGACCGCGCCGAAGCCATGGCGAGCGCCCTTGAGGTGCTGAACAGCCGCATAGACCGCTTTGGGCTTACCGAGCCGGTCATACGTCAGCAGGGTGAAGACCAGATTTACGTGGAAATACCCGGCACGGCCGACCCTGAACGCATCAACGATATTATTATGGGCAAGGGAAGCCTCGCCTTCCACATGGTTGACGCCGAGGCGACCGCCGCATTCCTTCAGTACTATCAGCAGAACCCCACAAACACCTTTGACGGCGCAGGCAATCTCATTGATCCGTCCATCGTGCCGGATGATGTGGAGATTCTGGGCGTGTACACCAAAGACCGCTACGGGCTTGACGAGTTTACCGGCTGGACTGCCGTGAAGAAGGAAGTCGGATTAGACGGTAATCATATCAGGAGCGCCGTTGTAGAACGCGACCCCATAGACGGCGGTGTAGAGGTCAACTTCATACTTGACGCGGAAGGTGGGGAGATTTTCTATGCCCTTACGTCCGCCAATATACATAAAGCTCTCGCCATCGTACTTGATGATCGCGTAAAATCCCAAGCCACCATACAAACCGGTATCCATGAATCTGTGCGGCTCACCGGTTTTGACCTTGAGGAAGCGCAAAACATAGCACTTACCCTGCGTTCCGCCGCCTTGCCTGTGCAGCTTGAGGTGGTGAGCCAGCAGAGCATAGGCGCGAGCATGGGCGAGGACACGATCTGGCAAGGTTTGTACGCCCTCCTTGGCGGCTTAGGCGCGGTGATGATCTTCATGCTTCTGTTCTACAAGGGATCGGGCGTGAACGCGGTTATCGCTCAAATTTTGAACATCTACTTTATGTTTAGTATTTTATCGGCGTTCAGCTTCACCCTGACGTTGCCGAGCATCGCGGGTTTTATTCTGACCATCGGCATGGCGGTTGACGCGAATGTTATCATCTTCGAGCGTATGAAAGAGGAACTGCGGCTTGGCAAGTCCCGGAAAGCGGTCATTGACGCAGGTTTTGACAAGGCGTTCTGGGCGATTATGGACTCGAACATTACCACGTTGATTGCCGCGCTGTTCCTTTCACAGCTTGGGTCTGGACCTATTCAGGGATTTGCGGTCAGCCTTGCGATTGGTGTTATTTCATCCGTGTTCACAGCGCTCTTCGTGTCCCGCCTTATTTTTGACTTCGGCACGGACGTGCTGGGCAGCAAAAAGGTTTCCGTGAGCTGGAGGATTAAATAATGAAGAAAATAATACGTTTTTCGCGGGCGTTTCTCCCATCCGCCATATTTTCTGTTGTACTGATCGCCGTAGGTCTTGCAGGCTACGTTTTGAAAGGCGGTTTCAACCTCGGCGTTGACTTTCAGGCGGGCTTGATTCAGGAGGTGCAGTTCGCGCCGCCCGCGCTCCGTCTGACTTACAGCGGGCTTGGCAACGCCTCGATTTCCTTTGACCGGAACAATCTGTTTATTGTTATGTCGGGATCGGGCGTGGAAGGCACAACCTACGCGTTCCCTTACGATCAATACGCGAACGCGGGCGCGATTGCAGCCGCTCTTAGCGGCGTGGACGGGGTATCCGCGACGCTTGACGCCCCTTCCGATACTCCGACGCGGCTTTTTGTACAGAGCGCAGCGGGCAATCCGCAGCTGGGCGCGAACCCGTTTATCGTGCATTACCTGCCGGAAAACGCCGCGCCAGTTTCTATTGAGGACGTGAGAGAAAGCCTTTCCCCGCTTGGCACCGTGTCCGTACAGGTCTTGGGCGCGCCGTCCGAACGCCGTTTTATGATCCGTATGCAGGACAGCGACGCAGGGGAGTCCGTACCCGCCGCGGCGGTTATACAGGCGCTTGCGAATAGTCCTGCCATACAGGCGGGCGCGGACGGCATCGCGGTAACCAGTTCCAACTACGTGGGATCGCGGTTTTCAGAGGCGCTTTCCCACCAAGCGGGCATCCTCATGGCGCTGACTCTGGTCATTATTCTATTCTACGCCTCTTTCCGCTTTAAGCCCCAATACGCCATAGGCGCGGTACTGGCAATCGCCCACGACGCGCTCATTATGGTGGCGTTTATTGCATGGACGCGCATGGAGTTCAACACAACGACTATAGCGGCTATCCTCACCATATTAGGGTATTCTATTAACGATACCATCGTTATTTTCGACCGCATACGCGAGACGCGGCGGCTTTATCCTGAGGAAAGTTTCGTGGAAACGCTTAACCGCTCCCTTTCGGAAACGCTGGGGCGTACGATTATCACTACGGTGACCACCATGCTCGCAGTTGTGTCCCTCTTCATATTTACTACCGGTAGTATGAAGGACTTTGCACTCGCCTTGCTCATCGGTATGACAAGCGGCGTGTACTCAACCATTTTCATAGCCTGCGGTTTTGTGAAGTTCTGGAACGATCAGGCCGAAAAGAAAGAGAAAAAACATGCGCACACCGGCGCTGCCGCTCCTGTCCATGCCTGACATTTTTTAGCGGCGGGCGCTTACGGCGGCGCTTTTTGAGAGATATTCCAAAAGCGCCGCTGCAAACGCCGCTTTTGTTTGTTACGCACGGCTTGAATCATAATGCTCACTTTTAAGTAGATTTGGTTTAAAACTTAAAGAATATCAAAATTATAGTAAAATACAACAAGGGTGAGGAGGCTGTATGAACGTAAGATCATTCAAAAGGGGTTTGAAACTTCCAGAACGGAAGGAAGCCACAGAAGGAAAACCAGCGGAGGAGTCTCCCGTGCCCAAACAGGTCGTCATTCCCATAAACCAGCATTTCGGCGCGCCGAACCAAGCCCTGGTGAAAGTGGGGGACGCTGTGAAGCGAGGGCAGAAAATAGCGGACGCGGCGAAACCCGGCGGTCTTTCTGTGCCGGTTCATGCTTCGGTTGCGGGCGTTGTGCGAAAAATAGAGCCGCACACGCAGTCCAACAACAGCTCTGGTGTATGTGTGTACATAGAGGCGGATGCAGAAAACGCCCTCACCAATACAGACTTTTTGCCGCCGCTTGACCCGTGGACATGCTCCAAAGAAGAGGCAATAGCGCGTATACGTGACGCCGGTATAGTCGGCATGGGCGGCGCGGGTTTCCCTACTTACGTTAAACTTTCGCCGCCGCCCGGCAAACATATAGACACCATCATAGCCAACGGCGCCGAATGTGAGCCGTATCTCACTACAGACGAAGCCGCCATGATCGAAAAACCCAAACGGCTCATACAGGGCTTGAAAATCGTCATGCGGATCACCGGTGTGGAACGGGCTATGATAGGTATGGAAGACAATAAGGCAAGTGTTATACCGGACATTGAACAGGAAATACGCAACCAGGACATGGAAGACAAGATCACGGTGGAGATGTGCCGCACCCGTTATCCTCAAGGCGGCGAAAAGTTCATCATATACGCGCTCACTGGCAGAGAAGTGCCTTCGGGCGGGCTTCCCATGGATGCGGGCTGCATAGTCCACAACATCGAAAGCCTTATCTCCATAACGGAAGCTTTCCTTCAGGGCAAGCCCCTCATAGAGCGTGATCTTACGGTGAGCGGCGGCGCGTGCAAAACTCCCAAGAATATCCGCGTTCCCATAGGGACAAGGCTCACCGATTTGCCGTCTTCCTTTATGGACGTTGATTACGAACGCCTTGTGAAAATCCTCTTTGGCGGTCCCATGATGGGAACGTCCGTGCCTTCCCTTGACATCCCTATACAGAAAAATACGTCCGGCATTATCCTTATGACCGCCGAAGAAACCAAGGACTTCTCCGAAGGCGTGTGCATTCGCTGCGGAAGCTGCATACGCGCCTGTTCCTGTCGACTTACGCCCGTGCTTATGAACATCGCGCTCAACACGGATGACCTTGACGAGGCGGTTCGCGCAGGGCTTATGGACTGTATAGAATGCGGCGGTTGCACGTACAGCTGTCCGGCACGTATCAAGTTGGTACAGCGTTTCCGTGTGGGGAAACAACGCGTGCGGGCATTGCAGGCGAAATAACAGAGGAGCTTATGTATTATGGTAGAACCGGTAAAACAAAGTAAACAAGCAGACCGCAAACTCTTGCGTATCTCTTCAAGCCCGCATATCGTATCCCCGGTAACATCCACTCTCATTATGGGGAATGTGCTTATCGCACTCGCGCCGGTAACGATATATGGCTGCGTCATATTTGGGTTTCCGGCAGTTTTGAATGTCGTCGTATCGATCGGGGCGGCGCTTGCAGGCGAATACCTTTTCAGGCGGATCACGAAGCAGGATAACCGCGTGAAAGACCTCTCCGCGGCGGTAACGGGTTTAATGCTCGCGCTCGTCCTTCCGCCTGGCACACCTCTGTGGATGACGGCGCTCGGCGCGGTGTTCGCCATAGTCGTGGCGAAAGAGTTTTTCGGCGGACTTGGCGCGAATGTTTTTAACCCCGCGCTTTCGGGGCGCGCCTTCCTCCTTATGAGCTTTCCGGTGGCGCTGACCACATGGAACAAGCCGGAAGGCTTTGCCACGCCGTTTGTGGACGCGCTTACGACCGCAACTCCGCTCAATATCATCAAGCAGGGCGGAAGCGTGGGCGATGTGGCGGCGGCTTTTGGAAATAGTTCCGGCGCGGATTATTCTGCGATTCTTTCCACGCTGTTTTTCGGCGACCACGCCGGTACGATAGGTGAAACTTCCTCTTTCCTCATTCTGGTGAGTGCGATTTACCTTATTGCGACAAAGACTATAGATTGGCGCGCGCCTGTAACCATGCTCGCCGCGACCGCGCTTGGTTCTTTCATTTTGGGGCTTGATCCGGTTATGGGCGTGCTGAGCGGCGGCGTGTTGTTTGGCGCTGTCTTCATGGTGACCGATTATACGACCGCGCCCCTCACTGCGTCGGGCAAACTCGTCTTCGGTGCGGGCGCGGGGCTTATCACTGTGCTTATCCGCAATTGGGGCGGGTTCCCCGAAGGTGTAATGTACTCGATCCTTATTATGAACGCCTTTACACCCTTCCTCAATCGGCTTCTCCCCAGAAAATACGGTTTTGTAAAGAAAGTTTCCGTAAAAGAAACCAATTCAAAAAGCAAAGAAAAATCCAATATAAAAGAAGATGCTTCTGAAAAAGGAGGGGCGCAATGAAGGAAATGCTGAAATTGGGACTGGCGCTCGCCCTGTTTTCGACAGCAGCCTGCGTGGGGCTTGCCTTTGTCTATGAAGGTACGTCGAAAATCATAGCGGATCGGGAGCAGGCGGATTTGGAAGCGTCTTTGGACGAGCTTTTTCCGGGCATGGATTCTTTTGAAGACATTACCGGCTCGCTTGAGTCGCCGAATCCGGCAGTGGAGTTCCAGACGGTGTACAAAATACAGGGAGGCGGCGCCCTTTTGGGGCTTGCGGTGCGGGCGTCGGGAACTTCTTACGGCGGGGCGCTTACAACGCTTACCGGCGTGAGTATTGACGGGCGTGTTACCCGTGTCAAAATTCTGTCCCACAAGGACACGCCCGGACTTGGCGCGAATGCGGCGTCCGATTCCTATTACGTGGATCGCGCCAAAAAAATCACGTTCACAGGGCAGTTTTCCGGCAAGAGCGTTGCCGATCCTTTCCTTGTGAAAGAGGACGTGCTTATTGTTACCGCCTCAACCATCACAAGCAGGGCGGTCGCCAATATAGTGAAAGCCTCGTCCGAAGCCGTCATGGCGTATATACAGCAAGGAGCTTCATCATGAAGAAGTTTCTAAACATCTTTTGGAACGGGATTATCAATGAGAATCCGCTTTTGGTACTGATGATAGGACTGTGTTCGAGTCTCGCGGTTACGACGTCAGTGGCTAACGGTATAGGCATGGGGTTGGCGATGACCTTTGTGCTGCTTATGTCGGAAATCGTGATATGCCTGTTCCGCCGCCTTATACCGGATTCGGCGCGTATACCCATATTCATTATTATCATAGCCGCGTTTACCACCATCATCGACTATGTGCTGAAAGCGTGGTTTCCCGATCTTTCCGCGTCCTTAGGCGTGTTTATCCCGCTCATCGTGGTAAACTGCATCATCATGGGGCGGGTTGAAGGCTTCGCGTCCAAGCAGTCGCTTTCTGCTGTAATCCCCGATGGGCTTGGCATGGGGCTAGGGTACACAGTAGTGCTGGTCTTTATATCGTTTATACGGGAGCTGCTTGGCAGTGGTACGGTTTTTGGAGCGCCGATCATATCGCTTGTAGGCGAGCTTGTCAGTACGCTGTTTGGAAGGCAGATTACTCTGCCCGATTTTCAGCCCATACTCTTTTTTGTGATGCCTTCAGGAGGATTTTTCGTGTTTGCTTTGTTTATCTCGTTTAATCTCTTCCTTAAAAAAACGCTGAAGAAAAGGGAGGCGTGATGGAACTTTTTGGTATTTTTATTTCGTCTTTTTTAAGCAATAATGTAGTGCTGATGCGTTTTCTTGCGCTTTGCCCCTTTATCGGAATGAGTACGGACGAGGACAAGGCGGTGGGCATGGGTCTTGCTGTTACCTTTGTAACCGTGCTTGCCACCTGTGTTACATGGCCTGTGTACAAATTCATATTAGAGCCGCTTGGTCTTGTGTTTTTGCAGACTCTTGTATTTATCCTCGTGGTGGCGTCGCTCGTGCAGCTGGTGGAATTCTATCTTAAAAAGACCGCGCCCGGCCTCTACAGCGCCATGGGCATCTACCTCGCTCTTATCACGACGAACTGCGCCATTCTCGCCGTAACGCTCGATGTGATTTCCTTTGATTATACCTTCATAGAGGCGCTTGTGTATGCAGTGGGCGTCGCGCTCGGCTTCCTTCTTGCCCTGCTTCTGCTCGCGGGCATACGGCGACGGCTGCGCGCAAGTCCGGTGCCAGCCTTCCTCAAAGGCACGCCCATTCTGTTCGTGTGCGCCTGCCTTTTGTCGTTGGCGTTTACCGGTTTTTCCGGCTTGGTGAAGTAGGGGGAACAATGTCCATCGTGTTAATAACTGCCATTTTCGCCTTTGTGCTAGCTTTTGTACTAGGTGTGGCGCTTGGTTTTTTCAAAAAGATATTCGCCGTTGCGGAAGACCCGCTTGTGGGATTGGTGCGGGCGGCTTTGCCCGGCGCGAACTGCGGCGGCTGCGGATTTCCGGGCTGCGACGGGTATGCGGCGGCGGTCGCGGTGCGGAACACGGGCATAAACAGGTGTCCGGTGGGTGGGCAGGAAACTGCCGAAAAACTCGCTGCGCTCATGGGCGGCAGCGCGGACGTGGAAGAGGAAATCGCGGTACTTGCCTGCCAAGGGTCTAAAGATGCGGCGCCTCTAAAAGGCGCGTACACCGGCGTTGAAGCCTGTCGCGCCGCAAAGATCGGTGTGGGCAGCACAAAGCTCTGCGTGTGGGGCTGTCTCGGCTTTGGAGATTGCGCCGCCGTGTGCAAGTTCGACGCACTGTCTATGGGTGCGGAAGGGCTTCCGATTATAGACCGCGAAAAATGCACGGGCTGCAAGGCGTGTATGACGGCGTGTCCGCAAGGTCTCATTAAAGCCGTACCAAAAAAACGGCGCGGCTCTATAGCGCTCTGCTCCAACCGCAACCCGCTCAAAGCCCACGTCCGCAAAACCTGCGCCGTTGGATGTATAAAGTGCGCCCTGTGCGTCCGCACCTGTCCCGAACACTGTATCACTATAGAAGACGGCATTCCTAATGTGGATTACGAAAAATGCACTGCCTGCGCCGCCTGCGTCGCTAAATGTCCGTCAGGAGTTTTAAAGCTTCTTTAAAAACACAGAAAAAAGACCGATATTTTAAAGAAATATGTATGAGGATGCGTGTGATGAAAAGAAATAAATTTTTGCAGGTGCTTGCATTATGTTTTTTCTCGCTTCCCCTGTTCGCCCAGTCGGAGCGTCCTTATTGGTACACCCTTGAGCAGGGCAAGGCTTTTTTCAGGAACGGACAGTACGGACAGGCGCTTAACGCTTTTGAAGACGCCAAAAGAGGGCGCAGGAATATGTACGCGACAATGGAGCAGAACCTCATTTTTATCATGTCCACAACCGAAGTGCGGCGCATGAACGATTCTCTGAGCGCCCTTGAGGATTTTATACAGGCGAATAATATTGAAAGCGCCGCCGCCGCGCTGAAAGAGTTGTATTTCCGTGTTTCTCGTGCCTCATTGAACGATTCTCAAGCCGCCGCGCTCAAGGCAATGGGCGCTTTGAAGACCTACCCCGAAGCGGAGTACTGGATAGGCGAAGTGTACCGTGTGGAAAGTGAACTTGCCCTCGCCATCAAGCAGTACCAAAAAGCCCATTCAGAGAAGGCGAATTTGGCGGACCCCTATTTTGATCTGGAGATTCTTTACAGGCTGGTTGATGTTTTTATTATGCGGGGGGATTATTCTTCTATGGAAGAATGGGCGGCGCGAATTTTGGATATGGACACAATGTGGGGTGCGGACGGCAATTCCCGTGTATTGTACCGCCGGAACGCCATGTCGACCCTTCTCAAGAACGGCGAGAATGATGGCATGAACCGTTTTTTGACGATCTATCGCCATAACAACGCGCCGGTAGAGCGAGCGCACCGGATTTTAGGCTTTCACTACTACGATTCGGGCAGGCACGGTAATGCGCAGGACCACCTGATGTTCTCGTTCCTCATTAATGGTACGCTTATTGCAGAAGAGCTTCTCCGTAACCGCTATGATTTTCAGTTTTCCACGCTGGATGACATGCTGAACGAAGCTGAAAATAGTACTGTTCTGCGCGATTTTATCGCCGAAACGGAGTACTATAAAACCCTGTACTATCTGGGCTGCGCCCTCTACGCCAACGGTAGTGCAATGTCCGCCCGTTCTTTCTGGACGGTTTTGTCAACGCGCCAAGCAGCAGCCGGTGAATGGGCGGTACGCGCCGCAAACCAGCTTCGCTCCGCCGTAATTGAAAGACCGCGCGAGTCTTTGTAAGCGCGTGAACGTGTGCGAAAGGCGCCGTTACGATAACCGCGCGGACATCTGTAAAAAGGAGACAATATGCGAATTATGACTAAATTTTTGGGAGAAACCGAGCTTGACGAGCAGCGGAAACTTGTTTTTCCACGCGGACTCTACGGGTTTGAACAACACATCGAATACGCCCTGCTGGAAGCGGAGCCTCAGCCGTTTTTCTATCTGCAATCCCTTTCTGACAAAGATGTATGCTTCATTGTGATAGACCCTTTCCTGTTCAGACCGGATTTTGAGGTGGACATAGAGTCCGCCGATATGGAGCTTATAAGCATACAAGAGCCGAAACAGGCGGCGGTGCTTGCGATTGTTACCATTCCAAGCCAGGACAGCGGACTGTCGCTGACAGCGAACCTTCAAGGTCCGCTCGTCATCAACCGTGAGACGAACACCGGCTGCCAGATCGTTCAGAACGATCCCCGCTGGAAAACCAAGCATGACATCGTAGCGGAGCTTGAGGACGGGAGAAAATAGTATGCTTATACTCTCGCGGAAAGTAAACGAGAAAATCGTAATAGGGGACAACATTACGATTTCTATCATAGAAATAAAAGGCGATCAGATACGCATAGGCGTGGACGCGCCGCGCTGCGTGAAGGTTTTTAGGCAGGAAGTCTTCTCGGAAATCCGCGACGCTAACAAAGCCGCTTCGGAATCCGTGCCTGTCCTGCCAAAACTAAAGCTTCCGGCGGATAAACGGCGGAAGTAGTTTTCTTTCAATACCTTTAATATTAATCCACCGCCTTCATCGACTCCGCCATCTTGATCCCCCGCAGCTTTGGTAGCATAAGCAGGTCTACGCCGCCGGAAAAGGCGAGGGTGAACAGCGCGGAGAGGATGAAGCTCATCAGGGAAATGCTACGCCCAAACATCAGGTCGGCGTTTTCCGCGACGCTTATGAGGAAGCGGTGGAGCGGAATGCCCAAAATCAGCCCCGCAAGCGCGCCTATAATGCTTAATACAGTGATTTCACGGAAAATATACGCCGCGGCTTCACTCTGGCGGAAGCCCAGCACTCGCAGGGCGGCAATTTCGCGTTTGCGCTCGTTGATGTTGATGTTTGTGAGATTGTAGATGACCAGCATAGCGAGGCAGCCGGACGCAAATATCAGAATGACGACTACTGCGCTTATGCTCTTCAAAAGATTGTTGTAGGAAGCTTGGGTTTGAGAGGTAAAGGACGCCATCATCACATCCCCGCTTGAGAGGAGAGCAGCGAGGAATTCGTCCTGCGCCTCTGCATCCATAGGATCGGTGATTGCCAGAATAGTTCGGAATTCGAGATTAGCGGCGGGAAAGGCGGCATGGTACGCCGCGCTTCCGATATAGCAGTACACGCCCACATAGTTTTCCGTAACGCCGGTCAGGGTAAATTCCCCCCGTTTTCCTGCCGCGTTTTCTATAGCAAACGTATCGCCCGCTTTAAGAGAGAAATAATTGGCGGCTTTTTCCGTCAAAACCACTGAATCTTCCGTGAAAAAAAGCGCTTCTTTCGTGCTTCTATCCCGTAAATTAACGAATTCCCTAAGCGTATCAGCGCCGCGTGGTATCATAAGCGCTGCTGCGACCCGTTCTCCACCCTTCATCATGTAACCGGACTCGCTGTGAACCGCCGCCCATTTTTTTAAGGGCGCGTCTTCTGTGAAATGTAAAATCTCTCCGTCAGCCTCATTCTCCAGTTCTTCAATACCCGAATTCATTTCAATCCGAACATCATAAAGAAGAATATCCGTGAATTCCGTGCGCGCTATATCTACCATCGAGTCACGCAAGCCGAAACCAGCGACCATAAGCGCGGTACAACCGGAAATGCCTGTGATTGTCATAAAAAAATGGCGCTTTTGACGGAAGAGATTACGCGCCGTTACCTTGTGGGTGAACTTCATACGCTTCCAGAGAGGCGTGATGTATTCGAGTAGGATACGTTTTCCCGCTTTGGGCGCTGCCGGGAGCATAAGCGCAGCGGGTTTTTCCCATAGAGTGTGATAACAGGCGTATACGGTCGCGCCGATGATGCAGGTAAGGACGAGAGCGCAGGCAATAAGGCCGAATCCCCAGTTGAAAACCGTTATGAGCGGCGGCAGGTGGTACAAAGTACCAAAAGCGCGGTAGATAGCGGCCGGAATGATTTGGAAACCCGCGACCATACCGGCGGCCGACCCTGCGATGCCGGTAAACGAACAGTACACGAGGTACTTGAGCAGAATTACGCGCTTCCCGTAGCCAAGCGCTTTAAGCGTGCCGATTTGGGTGCGCTCCTCCGCCACCATGCGCGTCATTGTGGTAAGGGCGACGAGTACGGCTATGAGCAGGAAAAAGGCAGGAAAGACTTTTGCTACGTCGTTGATTTTCTCGGCGTTGCTGCCGTAGACAGCCGCGCCCACGTTGCTTTTGCGGTCGAACACGTACCACGTAGGAAGCGGAATGTCAATATCTATTGTCTCGGCGCGGGCTTCAGCGATTTGCGCCGCGCCGTCCGCGAGTTCCGCTTCCGCCTTGAGCCGTTCCTGCGCGTATTCGGCTTCTCCCCGCGCAAGTTCCGCCCGTCCCCGCGCCAGTTCCGCCTCCGCGTCCGCAAGCTTTTGCCGGTTTGCGGCGATTTCCTCCTCACCAGCGGCGATTTCCGCCTCATGGGTTCGCAGTTCTTCCTCACCAGTGGCGAAGCCTTCTTCAGCTTGTTTTCTACCTGCCGCAAGCTGCTCTCTGCCCTGTTTCAGTGCGGCTTCGTTGTCCGCAACCGTCTTTACACCATCATTGTACGCCGCGACCCCCGCGTCGTACTGGGCGACTCCTTCACGCGCCCGCGCGCTTAGCATACGAAGCCGTGAGTTGCGGGTCTTTTCCACCTCATCCCGCGCCGCATCCAGCTGCGCCTTACTTTCCGCAAGCGTCTGTTTCGCCGCCGCGATCTGCGCCTCGCCGTCCCGAAGTTTCACCTCGTTGTCCGCGAGTTCCTGTTCCGCAGCCGCCTTTTGCGCGTAAAATTCCTCCCAGCCCGCGGCGATTTGCTGTTTGCCGTCCTCTATCTGCTGCTCCGCGTCCGCGAGCTGCGCTCTGCCGTCTGCGATTTCCGCCGCGCCAGAGGCGATCCGCGCCGCCGCGTCGTTAAGCCGTTTACGTCCAGCGGCAAGTTCCCGCTCCGCAAGCGCCTTACCTTCCTCATACGCGGCTTCCACTTCGTCAAGCGCCTCGTTCTTCTTTTCCTCGGCGATTCCCAGCGCGTCCCCCCGAATCTCTTCCTGTCTGACAAGCGATCGCCCTTCGCCAAATGTTTCAATAGCGGCAAGCCCTTGATCAACCAGCTCCTGATAGGCGGGCGAATACGCCTCCCGCTCCGCCGCGCCTTCCAGTGTAACAAAAAAGTCTGTATAGGCGGCCATACTGTATGCGGTTTGATCCACAAACAGCGCCATATCAAGCGTACCGCTGCCAGCAGTACTGGGTTCGCGTTCTTGGGAAATGAACAGCGGGCTTTGGACAATGCCAGTAACGGTGAATTCCGTAACGGCGAACACGTCCTTGAGGCTTTCAAGAGAGGCGTTGTAGCGCAGGGTTTCCTCGGACACGAAAAGCCGCGTCCCCACTTCCGGCGCGAACAAATACGCCCCTCCCTCCTGCGCGAGACATTCATTCGGCGCGGCAGGCATCCGTCCTTTAAGTATGTTCAGCTTGTTTATGGGAAGACCGGAGAGCGGGAATCCGTATATGCGCGTAACAAGGGTTTCGTCCACTTGGGTGGTTACCAGCGCGTCGAGCACATACGCCCCCATAGCCTGCTCCACAACGCTCATCTTCTCCAGTTCGCGACGGTCGTCCTCGGTCAAGCCCATTGTTCCCTTGACGAACACATCCATCATAGCGGAATCGTCAAAATAGTGGTCAACCGAGAGTTTCATATCCGGCGTGGTGGAGAGCAGTCCTGCCAAAAAGCCCACGCCCAGCGCCACTATGCCAAAAATGGCGATAAATCTTCCGAGACTGCCGTGTATTTCACGGCTAATTGTTTTCAGGTATGTTCTGTCGAATGTATTAGAGGGCATTAGTATTTAAATATAGCACACGAAGGGCGTTTCTTCAAGGAGTGTGTCAAAATGGACACCTCGTTCAGAGGCGCTATACCATGAGCTTTTTTCGCAAACGTTTTACATTTGTCAGCTGGGGATCGCGGGAAAGCGCCTCAGCCAATGTGTTCCGCGCCTCGACGGTCTGCCCCATATTCCAGAGGCTCTCCGCCATGGAGCGCAGCCAGCGTGCTTCGTCTTTAGCGGCGAAGCCCAGTTCCAGCATGGTTTTCATGCAGGAAACCCATGTTTTATCGTCTACAGAAGAACGCAGGCGCAGGCGCACCAATTCTTTGAGAAACATTTCCACATCAACGGCAAAATGTTTGAAATAGGCGAGCCGACGTTCCTCCCGCATAAGATCGACCAGCAGCACAAAGGTCTCGTAATAGCACTGCCGTTTGTTCAGCTCCTCGGCAAGCACATACGCGCCGTCCATCCAGTCTCCTCGTTCAAGGTACTGCTTCATCAGGAAGTTAAGCCCGCCGCACTCGCGCCACAAAGACAGCGCAGCTTCCTCAGCTTCATGAAACAAGTCCCACAACACCAGCTTCGCCAAACATTCGAGATCGTCTGTCCGCGCAGCAAGGAAATCGCGGTAGGTAAAGTCCCGCCTGCGCCTATTCGTCATGGCATGGATGCGGTCGTATTCGTAGCGTTTCCCGCTGTCCGTCAGCACCTCATAAGCGACGATGAGCCGCCGCATCGCCGCCCCATCAGAACTGCCCGCAACATCAGGATGCAGACGCTTCGCCTTTTCTCGGAACGCCTTTTTAATAGAAGCGGGGGAAGCTCCATGGCTTACGCCGAGGAGGGCGTAGTAGTCTTCCATGTTCGTTTACGCGCCGATGCGCTTGGCGATCATTTCCGCCTGTTCGTTGCTCAGCAGAATTTCGCTTCTATTCACAAGGATGCCTTCTTTTTCCATCATAGCCATGAGTTTAAGAAGCGCTTTATTGCTTAGCAGACATTTTTTACCTAGATACGCCGCGCCTTTTTTGCCCGCAAGTCCGCTTCCTTCGCTCAAAATCTTGGAGAGACGCTCGGGCAGTTTTGAGGAAAAAAACGACAGTGTTTCAGCGGCAACGACTATGTAGTCATAGCCGGGCAGTCTCATGCCGTCATCCGTCCACGCATTCACAATGTCAGCACGATGCCCCATCGCTTCGAAGCCCTTCTTCAAAAACTCACAGTACTGCGGCGTGCGCCCCTTTGCCGCGGGAACGCTTACTATTGCTATTCTCATCATATCAAAGCCTCTCTTACACACGAGTATAGCACAAACAGAGACGTTTTGCAAGCAAAAAATTCTGCTTCATTCAGACCCGTCCCTCCTCATTACGGGACTGGACAACTAAGTTATTTATCGGTAAAGAACATTCTATACCTTGGAACCATAAAAAAGTTTTCACCAGATTCAAAAAAACCAAAACTATTATATTCACGATGAGAAACGGCTTCCTCAAAAGGAATAATCCAGTCTGCAATAAAATGATTTATCAGTTTGCCTTCTGTTAGAGAAAAAATATAACTTTCTCCATAAATTGTTTTGCAAAAATAATTGTTCCATGGTACCGCAGTAAAAAAAGGATATTCTCCATCATTTACAACATACAAAAAATAAGTTGCTATATCAGAATGAATAGATATATCCATTGTTTTTGTAATCTTTTGTTCGATAAGATTATAATAACAAATAGTGTTATTACTTTTAAAAATAAATTCATTATTGGTGAGAGAAATTGGATAATCTATTTTATATCCTTCAAGTTCAATTTCATTCTCTTCTGAAATAT
>QMCE01000274.1_pt1 | contig 25238 bp, 19 predicted proteins | sample 1821851 | NCBI WGS metagenome assembly QMCE01 (sample SAMN09453174, study PRJNA476694) | Termite gut metagenome, whole genome shotgun sequencing project. | isolation source: worker | host: Odontotermes sp. | place: South Africa:Pretoria | collected 2016-01-28 | reverse complement strand
ATTGGTATTTGTAGGGGGCGGCTTCCCAGACGCCCCGAGAATATACGTGAGTTGCTACTAAATAGTATACCACATATCCTGCGAAGAGTGTCGATTCCACAAAATTGCCGGTCTTACGACCGGCAACGCGCTGTTATTTTTTAAAATCCATGTAGCTTCCCGCGGATGACATTGAGCTGTTGGCGTATTTCAGCACCTTGCTGCGCGCCACAGAGCTTTCCAGGCTGTGCTTGTTCAGGTCCCGCCAGTCGGAAAGAGTTTTGTTTACAGCCTCGTCGAGCTTCAGTATCTCGGTTACGAGCTTTCCTATTTGCGGACGGTTCTTTTCAATAGACTCCGCAAAATAGCGGTTAGTTGCCTTTAGCCTGTCGTATTTTTCCATTAAGTCCCCGCGGCGGTCAATCGCTTCGACTATGTAATCCACGTCGTCGCTTTCGGACATTTTGCGGGTGATAGTCAGCAATTCTTCTATTATCCCCAACGCTCCGCGCTCATGCCCCATGCTTGAATCTCTGCTCATAACGCTGCCCTTCCCACGCGCGAAGCGCTAACGACGCTGCGCCGGTTGATCTTATCTGCCTGGTCAAAGGCGTCGCGAAGATCCCTGACAAGCGGTATGCAGTCGTCCACCATTACGGCGTCTTTTTTAAGGTTAGCCCTTAGCAGATGCTGCGCGATAAACGCATACATGTTGCGAAGATCCTTGGAGATAGGAAAGCGCATGTCAAGCGAGTCGGCCAAAGTGGAGAGTATGCTTTGGCCCTTGGTAAGCGCGGCGTCCACCGCGCCGTAATCCTTTTGCTCTATTTTAATCTTCGCAAGCGTCATCTGTTTTATCAGCTCTTCGTAAAGCTTGACTAGTATTTCGCCCGGAGCAAGCGTGGCAAGCGACTGCTGCTTGTATTGTTCATAAGGATTATAAGCCATGGCCGGTCATCCTTTCAGGTATATGGTTATTGGGGGAGAATACTATTGCTGTTGCGTCAGCCAGCTGCTCTGGGAATTCATCTTTGAAACAGCGACCTCGAGTGCGGAGAATTGCTTCCAGTAGCGGTTGTATTCGTTTTCGAGCCTGGTCTTAAGGTTTGTGATCAATTCGTCGATCGCGGACATTTTTGTGCCGAGCTGGCTGGTGTTGTTGCCGGTGTTGGCTTCGGTGCCGGCGATGGTTATCAATGAGCCGCGGTCCACGCTGCTTTCCTTGACCGCTTTGTCAAATATTGAGTTGAGCCTTGTGCCGAGTCCGTTCGTGGGATCCTGGAAGAAGGAGCGCACCCTGTCGGGCTCGCTTTCCAAGAGCTGGCGCAGCTTATCCTCGCCGCTAAGGCCTGCGGTGGAGTAGCTGGTGGGCATGAACTCCAGTTGACCGTGTTCGTTGGCAACCGTGGTATTCTTGACCTGTAACCCCAGGTCGTAGAGCGAAAGCCCGGCGGCCTCGACCTTTTCATACAGCGCCTGGCGCATTTCGGTCAGAATGCTCCTGATCGTGCTGTCGTTGTAGAGCATGCCTTTTTTGGCTTCGATTTCCCACTTTTCAATTTCGCTTTCGGACATGTCGGCCTTTTGCTCGTCGGTCAGCGGGTCGTACAGGCTTCCGTTGTTCTTTGGCCTGGTTTCGTTGACGGCGCTGTTGAGTGTAAACACGAGCGCGTTGTACTCTTCTATCCAACTTTTAATGCGGTCCATGGTGTCGGTTGCGTCGGAGACCGTGTTTATGGTGATTCCACCGGCGGCCTCTTCCTCAGGCGTCGTGAGCTGGTTGGCCGTGAGCGTGACGCCGTCTATGGTGAAGCTGTTGGAGTTGTACGAAAGCGTTTGGCCGTTCACGACGACCTCGAGGTTCTTGCCCTTGATTACGCGGGAGTCGTAATCGGAGTCGGCCGCTGATGTCACATAGGTGTTTGGCGGGAGCCCTGTAACCGCCGGGAGGTTTGAAAGCCCGAACACGTTTTCGAGCATATTGCCGGAGTCGGTGACGCTTATCGAGCCGTTCGCGCCCTCAATGGAGAGCTTGCCGTCCACAAGCTTGGCCTCGAGCTTGCCGCCGCTCTTAGTGTTTATTTCGTCGATAAGCTCTCTTAAGTTCGTGTCGGAATTGTACGTGATTTCAAGAACATCAACGGCGTCTGTGCTGGCGTCGTCAATGCCGTTGAAGGTCAGTACGCCGTCCAATTCCTCGGTTACTGCGGTGAGCGCTGCCTTTTGCTCGTCGGTCATCGTAGCTTCGGTTACGCCGTCAGAGGCGGTGTAGTATTTGCCGTCCTTTTCATAGATGGTAACATCGGAATCGTCATCCGCTTTATATTGATATAATTTGTATCCGTTTTCAACGGATTGCGAGTTGCCCACGCCCAAATCGCCGAGAGTAATGCCGGTATTTTTGCTGTCATTGTTGGCGCCTGACGCAAAACCGAAGTTTGCCAAAAAGGCGTCGTTATCAGCCTGTTCGTCGGCGTCGGCCCCGTCGGCGGCCGAGACAGAAACCTTCGCTGTAGGGTCGGTGCTCAGAGTGACTGTGAAGCCGTCAACCTGCGCGACGTTCATCTTGTCACGAACCAGAGTCATGGCTTCAACTTCGTCTTCCGTCAACAGCGTCGTGGTTCCGGTGGCGGAGTCGTAGCTGTAAATCTCACCCGTGAGCTCACCGTCAGCGTCAAGCTTTTCGTAGTATTTTTTATTTGTGTTGGTATCGGTGTAAGTCGCGTAATCCTCGTTATTTATCGTGGAGGTTGCGTCGGCCGGCACAAGAGTGTTATCAGTGACTATCTTGAACTTGGCCTTCGACTCGGCCTCGGTCTGAGACATTCCCGTTTCTTTAAGCGCATTGACTATTTGATCGTTGATGTTCTTTTCAACAGCCGCGATAGCGTCAGAAAGAGCCTGCGTGCTCTTGAAAGTGCCTGATAGGACAGAGAGGTCGACATCCTCTACGTTTATTTCGGTTCCGTCTATATTTAGCTTAAAACCGCCGGAGACTCCGGTCAGGTCAAATTCATCATCCGCGTTGGTGAAGCTGGCTGCGGTGGACGTAACAGAACCGCTGTAGTTGACGTCGGTAAGGTAGTTGTTGTCGCCCTCGTTAAAGCCCAATATACCCGCGCCGCCGCCCTTGCCGAAAGACACCGCCGTGCCGTCAGCCGTTTCAATATACGCTATGCCGCCTTCGGCCTTTACCTCGACGCCGGGATTAATCCCAAACGCATTTTTGATCCCTTGATTAATGGCAGCGACCAGGCTGTAAACAGGCGGGTCCTGCGATGTTCCGTCGGGGTTCTTGACCTCAAAGGCGCTGTCGTCAAGTCTAACCTGCTTGGTCACGCCGTTGATAGTCAAATCAAACATATTGTAGTTGAGATTAGTGGCCTGCCCGGCCTTTCTTTTCTCGGCCAATTCGGCTTCGGCTTCCGCAAAGGAGCTGCTTGCGACAAGCCCTTTTTCAAGCGTAAGGCTTGCGCTGCCCACGGCGTTACCGCCCTGAGCGCCGAAAAGCTGGTTCATCAGGTTACCCTGAACGTCGCGTATGACGATCTTTTCGCCTCCGCCGGAGGTCTTGGCGTCCAGCTTGAACTGGCCGGTATTGGTGTCGTAGCTCATACGTACGCCGGCGTTGCTGGAGTTGACCTTGTTCATCATAGAGCTGATGGTGTCGTTTCTGCTTACAGAAATCTCCACGCCGTTTATGCTGAATTTAAGGTCGGCGCCCTGAAGATTTATACCGTCTATTTGCTCGTCCATAGACGCGAGAGATGTGGACGTGGGGACCAGGCGGTTTGCCTTGCCGGCCTGAAGCCCGAGCACCTCGCTGGAGGATTCGGTTATTATCCTGCCGCCGGTAGAGTCGAATTTAAGCTCGCCGTTTTTAAGCGTGATGTCCACATTAGACTGGACCTCGTAAAACTGGCCGTCCTCACCTTTATTGGCGTTGAATTTATATAGCTTGCCTGAGGTAGGGTCAGTCCAGCCGTCGTCGCCGGCGGCTTTGATGGCGGCCTGGTCGGCTGCATCAAGACCGTGCGAGGAGAGCGCCGCGTTATTCAGATACACGTTTTTAGTGTCGAATTTGTCGTCGATAAGCGCCTGCAGCTTTTTCTCAAACGCCGCCGTGTCCAGAGTACCGTCGTCGTTTATTGTGCCGTTGAGTTCGTCAAGCTCGATCGTCTCGGTGACATTGCCGAACGAGATTTTGATCGTCTCGTCGGTAAACGCGCCCGGATCAAATGTGGCGGTGTCAAAGTTTTTAGTAGACGCCAGGTCGTTGACGGTAAGCGTTTTACCCTTTAACACCTGCGCGGAGGCAAGCTGCTGGATGGAATCGATTTTTATTTCTCCCATGACAGCGCTGGCTCCGGCTGACGCCGTTATCTTGGCAGAGTTAGAGGTCGACTTGAACGTGGAGAAAAATCCCGCACTCATAATATTTGTGGTGGAGGATTTAAAATTCTTGGTTTGGTACGCCTGCATTGCCGTAATTACAGTCCTGTAACTGGACATTTTCCAGTTTAAGAGTTGCTTGCTCTGCTGCTGCTTTGCTATCTTCGAGCGTGTAGACGTAGTCAGCGCCTGCACAAGCTCGTCTGTATTGAGTCCGGAGACTAACCCGCCTATTCCTTTGCTGGTTATGCCGAACATGGAAGCCCAGTTAGATGACGATGTACTGTTGACAGCCATATTTTAAAACCTCCCTGAAAAAATACATAATTGTCCTTACATCAAATATCGGTAACCAAACCTGAAACTTTAACGCCATTAAGCGCTTTAGGCGCATTGTAACTATTTTGTAATAAAAAAGAGGAATCGGGCGCGGCGCGCCTGTTCCTCCTTGATATTAAATTGTGTTTTTCATCCCCGCGCCAGCCTCCGCAGTATCGCGTCCGCGATTTGCGGCAGCGGGAGCTGCTCCGCCACCGCGCCTATATTGTAAGCGACCATCGGCATTCCGTATACGATACACGTCGCCTGGTCCTGCCCTATAGTATGCGAGCCGGTCTTGCGCATAGCCAAGAGGTTTTTCGCGCCGTCCGCGCCCATGCCGGTGAGTATGACTCCCACGGCGTCCTTGCCGGCGTGCTGTGCAACTGACTCAAACAGCGCGTCGACTGACGGGCAATGTCCGCTGACCTTTTCGCCCTCACGGCAGTCTACGTAATAACCCCGGCCGTCGCGCCTCAAGCGCATATGCTTGTCGCCCGAGGCGATAAGCGCGGTGCCTGTTTCTACCCGGTCGTTGTTCTGGGCTTCGCGAACTGTCATTTTGCAGACCTTGTCAAGGCGTTCGGCGTACATTTTGGTAAATACGGGGGGCATATGCTGAACGATCACAACGCCGGGCGTGTTCGCGGGCAGTTCCTTAAGTACGGCGAGTATTGCCTCGGTGCCGCCGGTGGAAGCGCCTATCGCCACCAGGCTGCGCGGGTTGGGGAATTTGACCGCGCCCAGGTTAATTCGCGGAATGGCCGGCGCTACCGCCGTGCGCGGCTGCCCCTGGACCTGCGTCGCTGTGGAGGGCGGGCGGGGCGGGGCGACGGCAGGCATGGCGCGCGTCGCTGTCGAGGCCATGGCCACGCGTATCTTGTTTAGCGTCTCGGCGATAAACGCGGCGTTGTCAAAGCCCGGACGGGTATTCGGCTTGGAAACGAAGTCCACCGCCCCTGCGGCAAGAGCCTCGAAGACGTTGTTTGAAAGCGCACTTATAACTACTACCTGTATCTGCGGAAAGCGCGGACGCATTTGCTTTAAAAAATCCGCTCCGCGCATTTTGGGCATTTCCATGTCCAGAGTTATTACGTCCGGTTTTATGATCGAAAGCTTTTCCATTGCCTCAAAAGCGTCAGATGCCACTCCTGCGACTTCGATCTCATTGTCCTGCGCAAGCGAGCGCGACATGAATTCGCGAAAAAACACAGAGTCGTCGACGATCATTACACGTATTTTTTTAGCCATGTTCAAACGCCTTTCTGGTATACCGACGGCATAATATAATTAAACGGGGTTGGCTTGGGGAGCGATTCCGTCAGCCCGACAAACAAAAAACCGCCCGGACACATCGCGTTGTATATGCGCTCGACCAACGCCGTTTTGGTGGGCAGGTCGAAGTAGATCATGACGTTCCGGCAAAAAACCACGTGATACGGTTTTCTGAATTTGATCGGGTCCATGAGGTTGAACTGGCGGTAGACAACTTCGTCTTTAATAGACTGTGCCACCTGCATCTGATCGTCGCTGTATTTTGTAAAGTATTTGCGTCGCCATGTGTCGGGAATGCCCTTTAAGGATTCGTGAGAGTACACGCCGTGTTTAGCCATTTCCAGCACTTTGAGCGAGATGTCGGAGGCCAGAAGCTTTGTGTCCCACTTCGGGGTCTTAAGGCCGAAATAGTCCTTTAATATCATAGCGAGAGTGTAAGGCTCTTCGCCGGTGGAGGAGGCCGCGCACCAAATGCGAAGATCGCGGTCGCGAACGTCGCGCTCCAGTATTGGCAGGACCGTGTTTTTTAAATAGTTGAAATGCTCTGCCTCGCGCATAAAGAACGTGTGGTTGGTCGTGACCTTGTTTAACAGGTTTGTTATCTCCTTGCCGGAGCTGTCGGACTCAAGCGCCTTTATATAGTCGGAAAAGGTTTTAAGTCCGTGCTCTTCAAGGTAGCTTGTCAGTCTGCCCTCAAGCAGCACGCGCTTTTGCTGCAAATTGATTCCGTAATGCTTCTTTATATAGTCGACAAGATACTGGAATTCCTTGTCTGTAATTCTTACCATATCAGCCGATCCTTTTTTTAATATTACCTTTATTCAACCGGAAGCTCGGTCGGGGTGCCGTAGTCGTCCAGCACAGTGCGGCAATCGAGTATAAGCTTGATACCGTTTTCGGTCTTACCGATTCCCTCAACAAAACGGGTGTCGGCGCCCTCCGAGAAAGCCGGCGGGGGAGAGATGTCGTCTTCTTCAATCGTAATGACCTCGGACACGCGGTCAATGATCATACCTACGGAGATATCGCCCAGTTCCACGACGATGATGCATGTGCGGTCGTTGTATTCCTGCGGGGGCTTACCGAAGCGCAGACGCACGTCAATTATCGGGATTACCTTGCCGCGCAGATTTGTTATGCCGCGCACGAATTCAGGGCAGCTGGGTACACGGGTGACGGGCTGCACGTTTATAATGTCTATTACGTATTGTATCGCGATTGCGTACTGCTGGTTGTCCAGATAAAAAATCAGATACTTGCTGCTGAGTGTGTCTTCCTCTTGCCTGTCGGCCGCAAGGATTTGGACGTCTGTCATTGTCTCGGCCATTTTATCACCTCATCTCCATTTTCTTTTGGATAATGCTGCCGACGTCGAGGATTAGGCTTATATTGCCGTCGCCCAGAATCGTGCAGCCGGAAATACCGTAAGACTTGGCGTCATATCGCTTTAGATAAGGCGGCAACGGCTTTACGACAATCTGTTGCTCACCAAGCAGTTCGTCTACGAACAGGCAGGCGGACTCATCCCCGGCCTGTACCCAGATCAAAATACCGTCCTCTATATTCTGTATGGCGTTTGGTACGTTAAAAAGCTCGTTTAAGCGGATAATAGGGTAGACGTCGCCGCGTATGATAATCATCTCGTTGCCCACAGTGTCGGTGATTATTCTGTCGGGAGTGGCCTTGAAGCTCTCGTTGATAGACGTGATCTGCAAGGTGTAAAGCCCGCCGCCAACCGTGACGTCCATGCCGTCCACAATGGCGAGCGTGAGCGGGATCTTCAAAAACACGCTCATCCCGAAGCCCTTTTTGCTTTCAATCATCACTGTGCCGCCGACTTTTTCTATATTCTTCTTAACGACGTCCATCCCGACGCCGCGACCGGAGTACTCGGTGATCTTTTCCTTGGTGGAAAAGCCGGGCGCGCACAGAAGCATGAAGGCTTCTTTTTCTGTATATTCGCTTGCTGGCTTGGTGAGAATACCGTTTTCCGCCGCTTTTTTAAGAAGCTTTTCGGCGTCAAGGCCCTTGCCGTCGTCTGAAACAGTAATAAGGATCTCACCGCCGGTGTTCTGCGCGCTCAGGGTGACGGTACCCTTTGGGTTCTTGCCGGCGGCGACGCGAACCTCGGGGGTTTCGACGCCGTGGTCCATGGAATTTCTTACGAGATGCATTATCGGGTCGGCAATGCCGTCTATTATTGTCTTGTCAATATCGGTGTCCTCGCCCATGGTTATGAGGTCGGCGTCTTTGCCAAGGCTGCGGCACATATCGCGGACGATTCTCGTCATCTTCTGGAAAGTACCGGCGATCGGTATCATACGAACCGACATTACAATATCCTGCAGTTCGTCGGTCAGTTTGCGCAGAGCGCGGGCAGATTTGTTAAAGTTGTCGAGGTCGGCGATGCCTTTTAAGTCGGGCGAATGCGTGACCATGGACTCGGTGATGACGATCTCGCCCATTATATCCATAAGATCGTCCAGCTTGGAGAGGCTGACGTTTATCAGGTTTTGCTTTACGGGTTTGTTTTGTTGCGCCGGCGCCGGGGCGGGAGCGGAGGAGAACGCCGGAGGCGCTGAGGGCGCTACGGCCTGCACAGGCGGGGGCGCTGTACGAGCGGGTGGGACGGCGGCTCCGGTTTCGGAAGCGGCGGCAGAGCCAGAGTCGGCCTCCGCGGTCTGCGCGGGGGCGGCGGCCTTGCTCACGACTGTGAGCTTGACTGACCTGACGTGCATAGCGGGCGTGAACAAGCCTTCGAGCACATTTTGCGAGAGCGAGGTCTCAAGCTTAATGGTAAAACCCTGCTCGCGTATCTCCATGGCCGTGTCGGAATTGCTCTCTATATTCTGTGGCGCGGTACTGATAACGCGGCAGTTCTGCCGAAGCGAATTAACCAGCATAAAGGCCCGCAGGTTCTCCATGCCGCAGTCTTCCTCAAACATAACGAAGGCGCTGTATACGTCGCCTGCGCCGGACTGCGGTTCGGCTTCGCCTATGGACGCGGTTTCGCTTTCCAGCGGAGTGACGGTGGCGGTCTTAACGTGCATGGCCTGCTCGACTATCTCCTGAAGACGGTCCTGGTCAAGCTCGGTCTCGAGTTCGATAGAAAACCCGTTTACAAGTATATGCGACGAGCTTTCGGGGTTAGATTCAATATCAGGCGGGTCAAAGCTTATAATATTACACTCCTGCTGCAGAGTGTGCACCAGCATGAACGCGCGCAGGTTCTCCATTCCGCAGTCCTCGGTGAACCACACCTCTACGCCGTAGCGGGAGCCTTGGGGAAGTTCGGACTTGCTTTCAGTCCCGGCAGCCGGCGGTGCTTCCGGCGTCGCCGGGGGTTCTTCGGCGGGAGGCTCCGGCGGCGGAGGCGGGGCTGCTTCTGCCTTTCCTTCGGGTGGGGGAGCGTCGCCTTTTAGCATTGCAAGCACGCCAAGCACCCGCGCCACAAGCTCGTCGTTTCCGGTGGCGAGCGCGTCCCCGTTCTGGATAGCCTCCAGCTGGGACTTTAAAAAGTCTGTGGCGTCGAGCATAACGTCGAACAACGGTGTAAAGAATTGCTGCTCAATCCCGTTTTCGCGTATGTAATAAAACGTGTCCTCAAGCTTGTGGGTAACGGCGGCGATAACGTCGAACTCCATCATGGCTGAGGAACCCTTTATCGTGTGCATAATGCGGAAGATCTCGTTGACCTCGTCCTGTTGCAGGGACTGGTTCTTTTCTGAGGTAAGCAATATTTCGTCTAGCTGGTCCAGCAACGACGACATCTCAAACAGAAACATTTCCAGCATGGAATCGTTCGCACTGCTCATACCACACACCTACTACCTTGATTTTTTTTTCCACTTATCTATTATACATGCTCCGGTGGAATATGGCAATGCCTTTTAGCCTGACGTAACAAAAAATTCTATCATATAATACCATAAAAGTCTTATGTTACCATTTGTCGCTTTTTCCCGTTTAACAGGCATAAAATATTTGTTAAACTTAAGAAAAATAATTGTCTGCACGCAGAATATGTGGTATTATTGGTAAAGAATGCAAGCCAAGAATGATATTGTGGAGGGACAAGCACAATGGCACTCAACGACTACGGGGATCTTAACGCGATGCATATGGACGTCCTGAGAGAGATCGGCAACATCGGGAGCGGCAACGCGGCTTCTTCACTGTCACAGATGATAGGCCAGCCCGTTTATATCGACGTGCCTGACGTACAAATACTCGACAGCAGCCAGGTGATCGATTTAATGGGAGGACCCGAAGTCATGATAGCCGGCCTTATGGTATGCCTTACCGGGGACATAGAGGGGATGATGATGTTCCTTCTTGACCAGCAGTTTGCGGGCGTACTCCTGCGCGCGCTCATGGGCGTGGAGATCGAGGATTTCTACGAACTGGACGAAATGAGCAGGAGCGCGATACAGGAGATGTCAAATATCATGACGGCCTCGTTCGTCAACGCCATCTCCGACATGACCGGCCTTACCATAGACATTACGGCGCCCTCCATTTGCATTGACATGCTGGGCGCTATCATGAACGTGCCGGCGACCTTTTTCGCCAATATGAGCGACAGAATACTTTTCATAAAAAACGAGTTCGGCAGCGAGGACCCCAAGTCCCCCGCGCATATTATAATGATGCCGGACATAGAATCCCTGCAAAGGCTTTTGGGAGCGCTGGGCATCGAATAGTTTACAGTTGAAAGTTTACAGTGGATAGTTAAATACAGCGGCGGGATTTGCTTTACATGCAAGGCCCGCCGGTTGCTTTATATAATATTTGCTTGCGGATACCTTTACTGTGAACTGTCAACTGTCAACTGTCCACGGATTCTCGCACGTACTTTTGTCTCACCGAGAACCTTACTAATTTCCCACATATCCGGCGAGCTGCGGCGGCCTGTGAGCGCCACGCGTATTACGTTGCTGACGTCGGTCACGGTGCCCTTGTAAAGCTCCGGATTTTTCTTGTAAAGCTTTGGCTGCACGGCGTAGCCCAAATCCGCCGTAATGGCCTTGACTTTGTCAAACCAGGCGGAGTTGTCGTCGTTCCAGTCAAGCCCGGCCAAATAACGTTTTAGTATCTCGCGCCTGTCGTTTTCGTCAACGCTTTCGGGAAAATCGTCCTCTCGCGCAAAGGTTTCGTCGTAGTAAAACGAAAGGAATTTTCTCGCCTCGCCCCAGCAGCCGAAGTCCTTGCGCGGCCGGTCCCCACCGCGGCCTATTCCAATGGCAGCGACGGCGAAAGCTTTGTCTGCCTTTAGAAGTTCCGCGAATAAAGGGTCAAACTGTTCCGCCCAACTAAGCAGGCCGGCGTAAATGGCCTTCGACGGCAGACTTGAAAGGAGTTCTTTGCCCACATCGGCGAGCTTTACCAGATCAAACAGCGCGCCGCTGCCGCTCATTTTTTCAATTGTAAAAGGGAAGTCCCAATAAAAGGCGAATGGGTTTTCGCGCCGCCACTCCTCGTAGTTGGAGTTTAGCACGGTCAAAAGATACTCCCACATGACCCCGGTAGGAAAGCCCGCTTCGACGTAATAGCTCAGCGCCAGCTCCGGGTCCTTGCGCTTGGAGAGCTTGCGCTTGGACGCGCCGTCCAGCTTCATTAACTGGGCGGTGTGACAGAACATGGGCCTTTTCCAGTACAGAGCGTCGAACAGCTGCACGTGCATGGGCAGGGTAGCGAGCCATTCCTCGCCTCGCACCACGTGGGTCGTGCGCATGTAGTGGTCGTCAACCACATGCGCGAAATGATATGTGGGTATACCGTCGGATTTTAAAAGTACGAAGTCGATATAATTTTCCTGTACGCTTAGCTCGCCGCGGATAGCGTCGAGCACATTGACGCTGTTTTTTCCGTTGCCGCCGGATTTGTAGCGCAGCACATACGGTACCCCCGATTTTAGGTTCTGCTCTATCTGTTCCAGAGAAAGGCTCCGGCAAACGGCCCACTCGCCGTAGTAGCCGAAGTTAAGCTTTTGCGCCTGCTGGGCCTCCCGCATTGCGGAAAGCGATTCTTCGGTACAAAAGCAAGGATACGCGAGCCCGCGCTGTACAAGCCGCTTGGCCACGCTGTGGTAAACGTCCTTGCGCTGCCGCTGGCGGTAGGGGCCGTAAACGCCGTCGTCTCCGTCTACTGTCGCGCCCTCGTCAAAGGTGACGCCAAAGAGATTCATATAACTGATAATTCCCTCTACCGCGCCCTCGACCTCGCGCTTCTGGTCGGTGTCCTCTATCCGCAGAATGAACACGCCGCCGCTCTGCCGCGCCAGCCGCTCGCTTATGATAGCGTTGTACAGGTTGCCCAGATGCACGAACCCCGTGGGGCTGGGGCCTATCCGCGTGACGAACGCGCCTTCGGGCAGGTCACGGACAGGGAAGACACTCTCGTAGTCCTCCGGGGTCTTAGCGACATTTGGGAACAATAATTCTGCGAGTTTTTGGTAAGACATGGGATTCTCCTTCAAAAACACCCGGCCCTGCGGGGCCACCCTCTTTGACAAAGAGGGTAAGGGGTTAAATTTCATCAATTCCCCTCCGGTGGAGGGGTGGCGCGCAGTGGCATAACATAATCTGCGGCGCGTCCGGGAGGCCGCGCCTTACAGCGGGCGAACGCAGTTCGCCCCTACTCCTAAACCGTAGCTGCCGGCCACTGCTCCTGATATGTGAAGCCCTGCGCGCGGCGCCTGTCCTGCAGTGCGCCCCACACATCAAAACCTTTTTCCTTAAGCAGCCTGTTGTCCTCGGCTATCATGGGATAGTCTCTAAGCATGTCGTCAAAATGCGCGCAGGGGTAGCTTTCGCAGAAGGCACAGGCTTCTATGTGCTTTTCCTTGGCGCATATACGGATTTTGCAATCCGGGTTGCCGCAGCCTTTTATGCAGCTGGTGAAAACCTTTTCCCCGGCCATGCCCTCCAAAAATGGCCAGAAACCTTCGCCGCCGGGTATGTACCCTATATACCGGTCCAACCCTTCTCCGCTTAAAGCGTCGCGCAGGGCATTCGCCGCCGGTTTTACCTTCGCCCTCACAGAGCAATTTTCGCAGTACAGCCCGCAGTAGCAAACAAATCTTTTATCCATGTCATAGCCGCCTTTCCTTAAACTGTCAACTCTCAACTATCAACTTTCAACTAAACTGGCTTGGGTGTTTCGCGAAGAAATCCACGCGAGGCGGGAGAAATTTGAGCTTATGATTATTTTTGTCCGGCATGAAGTCGTACACCGTGTCGAATATGCGGCTCCAGTCCCAAAAGCTTTTGTCAAAGCCCAGATAATCCAGCAGCATCTCACAGCCCAGCGGCGCTATGGGGTGCATGAGGACTGTGGCCACGCGAAGCATGTAAAAGCTGTTCACCAATAACTCACGGCGTAAAGCGTCGTCGTTTTCGGCCTCGGCTTTCTTGGAATTCGCCGCCCAGTACTTGTTTATATTCCTTATATACACGTCCATCAGCGTCATAACGCTGTGGAACTCGTGGGCGCACATGAATTTTTCGTATTCCAGCACGGTTTTCTGCGACTCGGCCAAAATCTCTTTGTCGACTTCTCCGTACGGCAATATTCCGTCAAAATAGCTCTGTGCCGTGTAGAAGCATGAGCGCGCAACGCGGTTGAACACGTTGGTCAAAAGGTTGCCTTCTTTTAGCGCGGGGTCGGCCTCGTTTGGGTTTGCCAGCGGGTTTAATGGTTTGGGCTGAAAGCTGACGCTCTTTATGCCAAGCCCAAGACCGAGGAAATGCGCCCTTAGCTGCTCAGGCGTGTAATAATTAAGCAGGTCCAGCGCCATGGGCGGCTTGACGTCTCCGCTTGAGCTTGCCTTTTTGTCAAGGAACAATATGTGGTTGTTCGCAACAAGATACGGAAGCTGGAACTCGCCGTTTTCAGGTTCGGAGCGCGGGGTCTTGTCCTGCATACCCATCCACATGCCGACCTCCGCGGGGCCGTAAAACGAGATATTGTCGCTGCCTATGAATTGATACACCGTGGCGTCCTTACTGAGCCACCAGCGCCGCCACTCGTCCTCGGGCAGCCCTTTGCTTTTAAAATAAGTCTTTGTAAAGGAGATTGGCGCGAATAGAGACTCCGGCCACACCCAGAACGTGAGGCCGCTTGTGTCCTCGCAGTGGGGCGCGGGTACGCCCCACTCCACGTTGCCGGTCAGCCTGAACGGCACCAGCGTCTTGCCCGTGCGGTAGCGCACGCCGTTTTTGGTGAGTATTTCACAGGCTTTGTCGCGTTCGTTCAGCTTGTTGAAGCTCAGCGTGAACGAGGATTTCTTTTCCTCAATTTCACAGCTGTGTAAGGGCAGTTCCGACTTTAACCCCTCGTAGGTCAACAGGCTTTCGTTTTTAACGTATACGACCGGCGGCTTTAAAAACTCCTCGATCGTGCTAACCACATATTTGCGGAAGCCGGGCGTGTCGGCAAGGCGGCTTGTCCATTCGCTCAGAAGCTCACGGAACTCGGGGAGGTCGAAATACCAGTTCGTCACGGCGCGCGTCTCGGGCGTATTGCCGGTGAGGGTACTCTTGGGCGCGATAAGCTCGGTGGGCATGTACTGATGCCCCAGCTCGCACTCGTCGGCGTAGGCCTTGTCGCTCTTGCAGCCCTGAATGGGACAGCGGCCCACTACCTGCCGCCCGTTCAAAAACACCTGTTTTTCAGCGTCGTAGAACTGCATGGTCGTTATTTTTGTAAGGTGACCGTTTTTATATAGTGTGTTGAAGAACTCCGCGCAAACCTCGCGGTGAATATCAACCGCGTCGCCAAAGCCCGACGCCGAAAAGAGATTTATGTCTATCAGATAACCGTTAAGCGCCTCTTTTTGTTTTTCGTGGTTTTGCCTTACAAAATCCTCCAGACTGCCGGAAAACTCGCCTTCCTCCACTAACTTACGGTGGCCCACAAGTATGGGCGAGCCGTAGCAGTCGGTGCCTGAGACGAACACTACGTTTTCGCTGCCCAGCCGGTCGCGCAAAAAGCGCGCGAAGACGTCCGCCTGTACATACACCCCGCCGATATGCCCGAAGTGAAGCTCTTTGTTGCCATAGGGCATTCCCGCGGTTATTACCGCGCGTTTTGGCAGATTTGGCCGAGCGCCGAGCGCGTCTTTAGATAGTACGCAGTTGTTCATATATGACCTCCTGAATTGGGAGATAATTATTGACAAAAAGGGGCCTCGCCTCCGTTCGGAGGAAGGCGCAGCCGTCCACAATCTGCCCATTGCGGGAGATTAAATCTCCACGATTGTTATCATATCAGAAAAAACGGTTAAAATCAACACGATTGTGACAGTAAGCGTTGAAACCCCGCGCCATACATGGTATACTTGTTGGAAAGATAATCCACAAAACGGCGGGAGGGTTGCGTTGCTATGCCCGTACAAAAAAACCTTAGCCACAGGGCGGCGGGGATACTCATGCCGGTTTCCGGCCTGCCGTCGCGGCACGGAATAGGTACGTTCGGAAAGGCCGCCTACTCTTTCGTTGATTTTTTGCACGCTTCCGGCCAGCGGTACTGGCAGGTGTTGCCGCTGTCGCCTACAAGCTATGGAGACAGCCCGTACCAGAGCGCCTCTGCCTTTGCGGGAAATACATATTTTATAGACCTTGACGTCCTTGCAGGCGAAGGGCTTTTAAGGTCACAAGAGGCCGGCGGCGCAAGCTGGGGCGGCGACCCTCAAAAAATTGATTACAACGCCGTGTACAAAAGCCGCGAGAAAGTCTTGCGCAAAGCTTTTACGAGGTTTAAGGACAAAGCTGCTCTGGAAAGCTTCCGCGCAGAAAACAACTATTGGATTGAAGATTACGCGCTGTACATGGCGGTAAAAGCCAAAATGAAACTGCGGGAGTGGACTCTGTGGGATGAGGAGCTTCGCCTGCGGGAGCCGACCGCACTGGAAAAGGCGCGGGAGACGCTTAAAAAGGACATTGAATATCACATATTCGCGCAGTACATGTTTTTTAAACAGTATTGGGCGCTTAAGGAATACGCAAACAGTCAGGGTGTGCTTATAATAGGGGATATTCCCATTTATGTGGCGATGGATTCCGCCGACGTCTGGAGCCGGAGTGATTACTTTTATTTGGATGAAAATAAAAATCCGGTGGAGGTGGCGGGAGTACCGCCGGACGCGTTTTCAAAGGACGGCCAGCTCTGGGGGAACCCGCTGTACCGCTGGGACGTCCTGAAGCAAGAGGACTACTGCTGGTGGCTAAGGCGGCTGCGGGCGTGTCTTGAGATGTACGACGTTCTGCGCGTGGACCATTTCAGAGGCTTTGAAAGCTACTACGCCATACCCTGCGGACGCAAAGACGCGCGTGTCGGACTTTGGCGCAAGGGGCCGGGCTTGGATTTTATAGACGCCGTAAAGCAGGAGTTCAAGGGCGCGGATATTATCGCGGAGGATTTGGGATTTCTAACCCCGGCGGTGCGAAGTCTGCTGCGGCAGAGCGGCTTTCCGGGCATGAAGATATTGCAGTTCGCGTTTGATTCGCGGGAGGAAAGCGATTACATGCCACACAAATACAAAAGGAACTGCGTGGTTTACACCGGTACCCACGACAACGATACCACGCGGGGCTGGTTTGAAGCCTCCCGCAGAAAGGACGTCGCCATCGCGAGGAGGTATTTGGGAATCAAACGAACCCGCGACGGAGTGGAGGCGTTTATTCGGGCGGCGTTCGGCAGCGTCGCGAATCTGGCCGTAGTGCCTATGCAGGACTGGCTGGGTCTGGGCACTGAGGCCAGGATGAATGTACCTTCTACCATAGGCGGGAACAACTGGCGCTGGCGAATGGAAGAGGACGCCGCCACGCAGGAACTGGCGGAGAAGATTTTTTCAATGACGCGGCTATACGGAAGACTGGTAAAAAAGAGGTAAGAAAGAGGGAGCCAACCGCAGTCTGCGGGTGTTTTATATTGCGAAAGGGGAAAGCGATGAGCGGCTTTAAAAACGAGTTGGCAAGAATTTTAAAAGGGACCGACCACAAGGACCTGCCTGGGCTGTACAAGCTGGTGTCAATGACCGCCGTGAATGAGGTCGTGGACTTGTGGAGCGCATCTCGGCTGGAAAAGGCCAAAACAGCCTGCTATTTTTCATGCGAGTACCTGCTTGGCAGGGTAATCTACGCGAACCTGCTGAATCTGGGCGTGCTGGGGGAATTTGAGGAAGCGTTCAGCGAGCATGGGCTTGACCCGGGCATGTTTGAAGAGGTAGAGGACGCGGCGCTGGGTAACGGCGGGCTGGGCAGGTTGGCCGCGTGCTTTCTCGACTCGGCCGCTACAGTTGGAAAGCGGCTTGACGGCTACGGCATAAGGTATAAGTACGGCCTGTTCAGGCAATCCTTCGGCGAAGGCTTCCAGCGTGAAGTTGCCGACGACTGGCAGCGCTTTGGCGACCCGTGGAGCGTGCGGCGCGAGAGCGAGCGCGTAAAGGTCGATTTTGCGGACATGAGCGTGTGGGCCGTACCCTACGACATGCCGGTGATCGGTTACGGGGCAAAGACCGTGAACACCCTGCGACTTTGGCAGGCCGAGGCGCTTGAAAAATTGGAGTTCGACTTCACGCGGTTCGACTCGGCTGATTTTAAGGGCGCGTTCGCCTCCCGCAACCTGGCGGAGGCAATCTCGTGCGTGCTATACCCCAACGACAACACCGACGAAGGCAGGCGGCTGAGGATAAAGCAGGAGTATTTCTTCTCAAGCGCGTCGCTGCAGAGCATAATACGCGATTACAAAACTAAGGGCGGAAAAGCGGATTATTCTGACTTTGCGGAGATGTACGCCATTCAGCTTAACGACACGCACCCCGCCGTGGCCATTCCCGAGCTGCTGCGGCTGTTGATAGCGTGCGAGGGCCTCACGTTCGAGCAGGCTCTTCCGGTCGTAAAAAATACCTTTGCCTACACAAACCACACCGTAATGGCCGAAGCCCTTGAAAAATGGGACGCCGCAATGTTCTGCGCGGTTGTGCCTGAGGTTTACCCATATATAATAATGCTACAAAATCATCTGCGTCAAGAGCTAAAGGGTAGGGGAATAACAGGTAAAGACGCCGGAAAGTATGATATAGTCGACAAGGACCGGCGGATACACATGGCCAGGATGTCGGTTTACGCCTCCCACTCCACAAACGGCGTGGCGGAAATTCACACGGGGATACTTAAGGACACGACCTTAAAAGAGTGGTACAGTCTGTATCCCGAGCGATTCTCCAACAAGACCAACGGAATCACGCAAAGGCGCTGGCTCGAGCTGTGCAACCCGGAGATGGCGGATTTTATCACACAAAAAATTGGCGGCGGCTGGATTACGAACCTCGACGAGCTAAAGGGTCTTGAGGCTTACGCGGACGACGCCGAGGCGCTTGACCGCTTTAACGGAATCAAGCTGCAAAACAAAAAACGCCTTGCCGAATACGTAAAAAAACACGAGGACGGCTTTGTTTTAAATACCTTAAATATATTCGATATCCAGATAAAGCGTCTGCACGAGTACAAGCGTCAGCTTTTGAACGCATTTTCTATAGTTAACATTTACTTTGCGCTAAAGGAAAACCGGCTGGACAACTTTGCCCCCACGACCTTTTTGTTCGGCGCGAAATCCGCTCCGGCCTACGGACGCGCAAAGGGGATCATCAAGTATATAAACGAGATAGCGAAGCTTGTGAACAACGACCCCGACGTCGCAGACAGCATGCAGGTGCTGTTCGTGCAGAATTATAACGTCAGCTACGCCGAAAAGCTTATACCGGCGGCGGATATTTCCGAGCAGATATCCACGGCTGGCACCGAAGCCTCCGGCACGGGAAACATGAAGCTCATGCTTAACGGCGCGGTGACGCTGGGCACCTACGACGGCGCAAACATAGAGATTGTGGCCGAGGCGGGCGAGGGGAACAATTTTATATTCGGTGCGCGGGTGGAGGATATCGAGAAGATTGCCAAAGAATATAATCCCAAGCGTATATATCTCACGAAGCCACGCATTCGCCGGGTCGTGGACACTTTGGTAGACGGCACGTTCAGCGACGGCGGAACGGGCGTATTCCGCGAACTTCACGCCTCGCTGCTAGAGGGCGCCATCTGGCACAAGCCTGACCAGTATTATCTGCTGCTGGATCTGGAATCCTACATTGACGCCAAGCTTAAAGCAAACCTGGCGTACCGCAATCGCCGCGCCTTTGCCAAAAAATGCCTGCTAAACACCGCAAACGCGGGCAAGTTCTCCAGCGACAGGACTATACGGCAGTATGCGGAGGAGATTTGGGGCTTGCAATAATAACACGGCTGTGCTATAATATTGCGCGTAAAACACACGCCGATTTTCCACGGGGATATACCCCGGGCGTTTGCGCCACGGTTCCAACAATTAACGGCCGTTTTGCTCGCCATCTGCGGATGGCAACCGCAAAACATGGCCGACAGCCATTTCCTCGCGTTTTTCGGAAATAGCTGTGTGGACGGCTCTTGCGGCGGCGGAGGTTTAACCAAATAAGGAGGAACAATACCCTATGGCAGTAGTATCCATGAAGCAATTACTCGAGGCCGGAGTGCATTTCGGCCACCAGACCCGGCGGTGGAACCCCAAAATGGCGCCCTATATCTTCACGGAGCGCAACGGCATTTATATCATCGACCTGCAAAAGACAGTCCGCAAGCTTGAGGAAGCCTACATGTTCGCCCGCGAGCTTTCCGAACGCGGTGAAACTATCCTCTTTGTCGGCACCAAAAAGCAGGCCGGGGACTCGGTGAGGGAAGAAGCCACCCGCGCGGGCGCGCACTTTGTAAACGCCCGCTGGCTCGGCGGAATGCTCACGAATTTCGGGACAATCCGCACGCGCATAGACCGCCTCTCACAGTTGCGCAAGATGGAGGAGGACGGCACCTTTGACCGCCTGCCCAAGAAAGAAGTAGTCAAGCTACACCTGGAAATAGAAAAGCTTGAAAAATTCCTCGGCGGCATTAAGACCATGAACAAGCTGCCCGGCGCGCTCTTCGTGGTTGACCCGCGCAAAGAGAAAATCGCGGTGTCCGAAGCCAAGAAGCTCGGAATCCCGATCGTCGCCATAGTCGACACCAACTGCGATCCGGATGATATTGACTATATAATCCCCGGCAACGACGACGCTATCCGCGCGGTCAAGCTCATTAGCCAGGTTATGGCCAACGCGCTTGTAGAAGGCAGGCAGGGCATGGACGCCGCCGAGGCCGCCGAGCAGGACGACGTCAACGAAGCCGAAGAGGAAGCCGAGGCCAACAAGAAATTCTAGCAGCTTGAAGCTGCACACAATACGCGCTCACAGGTGTATTCGGGACTCAGTGCGGCTCACGCGAGTGAGATTTGACATTAAGCATTTAGTAGTGTATTGAACATGACCGATGTAAAGGAGTAACATTATGAAAAGAATCGCATGTCTCGCAATAGCGCTAATTTTAACTCTGGGATTATCATTTTCAGCGTTCGCGGCGGACGCCGGGACGCATACCATTACCATAACCGACCCCGACGGCAGGGTCAGGACCGCGGAAGTGCCTGTCCCGACCGGGGATGCGATCTTAAAAGGAACCGAAACAACAGACGATGTTGCCCCTGTGGTCGAGCCAGAAACAGCAAACGACGTCTCTCCCGCCCCCGCACCGCAGAACGAGGCCTTCAGGCGCTATCTGTGGGCGATGGAAAAAATGGAAGGCAAACCCATCGAGATGGTTGGCTCAATGAAGATGCTCATGAACATGGGCGCGGACTCCGATATGGAGATCAAGACCAATATAAACATCAAGCAACTCACCAACGCCAAGGGCGAAATGGAAATGGCCGTAGTGCAGACAAGCGACCTGATAAACGTGGAGCAGTACTACAAGGACGGCTGGCTCTACAACAAGATCGGCGATGTGAAGACGAAGCAGAAAATAGACTTCGCGGCCCTTGCCGCGAACAACAGTGAGCTTGGCGTGGTCGACGAACTGACGGCGGAGATGTTCGAAAACGCCACAGTCGAAGATCTTTCGAACGGCGATATGAGGATAAGGCTGACAATGACAGGTGCAAGCATGGAGGCGCTCGTGGGAGATACGCTAGACAGCATGTTCGGCGAATCAGACAGCGTCAATATCGGCGACATCGCCATGTACCTCACCCTTGACGAGGACGGTAATTTTAAATCCCAGCGGCAGCTTTACGCAGTGGCCATTAGTGTCAGCGGCATAAACGTGACCGCGACGTACGACACGAACATGACCATCCGCTCGGTCGGCGCGTTGGGCGCGATACCTTTCCCGGACGATCTCGAAGAATACGAGTCGGCCGCGATAATAACGAACGTATGATTTAACCGTAAATAGGAGGAATATTTAGTGACATTCACCGCAAAGGATGTACAAACACTCAGAGAGCGCACGGGCGTGGGCATGATGGACTGCAAAAAGGCCCTTACCGAAGCCAATGGAGACATGGAAAAGGCAACCGAACTACTGCGTGAGAAAGGCCTTGCCGCCGCGCAGAAAAAGGCCGGACGCATAGCTTCCGAGGGCGTAGTCCTCGCAGTCGCAGACGGCAAAACAGGCGTTGTTGTAGAAGTCAACTCCGAGACCGATTTCGTCGGCAAAAACGCCGATTTTATCGCGTTCGTGGAGGCCGTAGCCAAAACTGTGGCTGAAAACTCCCCCGCAAGCGTCGAAGCCCTGTTGGAGAATACGCTTTCCGGCGGCTCGCAGACCGTGGCCGACGCGCTGCGAGACAAGATACTGGTTATAGGCGAAAACCTTAATATCCGCCGTTTTGAACGTTACGAGGGGCATATCTCCACGTATGTGCACGGCGGCGGCAGAATCGGCGTCATGGTTCTGTTTGAAACAGACGACGCCACAGCCGGCAAGGACGAATTCAAAACAGCAGCCAAGGACGTCGCCATGCAGATAGCGGCGGCCCAGCCTCTTTACGTGACTCGCGACGAGGTCCCCGCAGAGGTTCTGCAAAAGGAGAAAGAAATCCTCACCGCGCAGGCTATGAACGAGGGCAAGCCCAAAGAAATCGCCGAAAAGATGGTACAGGGACGCATCGGCAAGTATTACAAGGAGTTCTGCCTTGTGGAGCAGCCCTTTGTAAAGAACCCCGACCAGAGCGTGAAGCAGTATCTGGACGGCGTGGCGGGCGCGCTTGGCGGAAAAATCGTCGTTGCGAAATTCGTCCGCTTTGAAAAGGGCGAAGGCCTTGAAAAGCGCGAGGACAATTTTGCCGACGAAGTCGCCGGTATGATGAAGCAGTAATAATTGCATACAAACACCATAGAACCGGGGCGGTGCCCCGGTTTTTTGGTTTGTGTAATAATCGTTATCCCATAATGGAGCCCGTAGGGCGCGGCCTCCCTGACGCGCCGCAGATTTAGCGATACCACGGGGCGTCTGGGAAGCCGCCCCCTACATACAATACTCTTTCATATACGCTTCCATTCGCCCGGCGATTTCCTCCGTGAGCAACACCTCTCCGTTTACGGGGACTCCGCGCAGAGCTTGCAGGACGTCCATTACTGTAACGATAGGGAAAGTACTGATCCCGTATTCCTCATGAATTTCACGCACGGCCGTGCGCTCTCCGGAGCCGCGTTCCATCCGGTCCACGGAAATAACCAGTGCCTCGACCTCGGCCCCCGCGTTTTTAAGGATCGGCAGGGTCTCCCGCACCGCCGTACCAGCGGTTATAACGTCCTCTATAATAATTACGCGGTCGCCTTCGGAAAGCTTGTGGCCCACCAGCCCGCCGCCTTCTCCATGATCCTTAACCTCTTTGCGGTTAAAGCAGTAGCTTACGTCAACTTTGCGCGCGTAAAGCGCCGCCGCCGCCGAAACCGCCAGCGGAATGCCCTTGTAAGCGGGGCCAAACAATACCGTTTTAGGGCCAAGCTTAATTTTATCAAGGATACAATCGGCGTAAAAGCCGCCCAGCCGCGCTATCTGCGCGCCGGTACCGTACTTGCCCGTGTTCACGAAATAGGGCGCGCGCCGCCCGCTCTTTAGCGTAAAATCCCCGAAGGTGAGCGCGCCCGCCTGCGCCATAAACATAATGAATTCCGTTTTGTAATCCATGGTTACTCCTTTATTTTTAATGCATTTCTAACCGCTTCAATATCCTCAAACCCGGCTTCATCCATAAACGCTTCCAGTTCTTCCAATATCCTCACGGGCGCGGTGGGGTCCACCAGCGCCGCGGTTCCAACCGCTACGGCCATAGCCCCGGCCATAAGGAATTCTGCCGCGTCCTCGCCGCTCATCACGCCGCCCATGCCAATTACGGGCAGCTTTACCGCGCGCGCTACCTGATATGTCATGCGAATAGCAACGGGCAAAACCGCAGGGCCGGAAAGCCCGCCTGTTTTGTTGGCCAGAACAAACGCACGCCGCCTCACGTCTATGCGCATCCCGGTAATCGTATTGATCAGCGAGACCGCGTCCGCGCCGGCGGCTTCGGCAGCACGGGCAATTTCGGCAATATCGGTGACGTTCGGCGTAAGCTTTACTATTAACGGCTTTGTCACGACGTCCCTGACAGAGCGCGTGGTCTTTTCGGCGAGCTTTGGGTCAGTGCCGAAAGTGACGCCGCCCTCTGATACATTAGGGCATGAGATGTTGAGTTCCAGCATGTCCACGTCCGAGGCGTTTAGTATTTCGGCGCAACGGACATAATCGTCTATACTATGCCCCGCAACGTTAGCGATTATTTTCGTGCCGGAAGAGCCAACGCCATCCTTGAGCTTTGGCAAATCTTCTGCCAAAAACCGCTCTACTCCGGGGTTTTCAAGGCCTATAGCGTTCAGCATCCCGCTTTTTGACTCGGCCACGCGCGGCACGGGATTTCCCTCCCACGGAACAATCGCCACACCCTTGGCCGTGACTGCCCCAAGCCGGGAATAATCATAGAATTTGCCTGAAGCCGCCGCCGAAAAAGTCCCTGAAGCCGTAATTATCGGATTTTTAAGCGTAAGGCCGCAAAGCTTTACATGCAAATCAGCCATTCCAAAGCACCTCGTTCGCGTTGAATACGGGGCCGTCCTCGCAGACCTTGCGGTGGCCGTTTACAGTTTCACATACACATCCCACGCACGCGCCGTAGCCGCAGCCCATGCGCTCCTCCAGCGAGACCTGGAGCGGCAAACCGCGGTCTTTAGCAAAGTCAGCCACAACTTTCAGCATGGGCCGGGGCCCGCACGCCAGTAGCAGGGCGTCGGCTGGAATTTCACACCGGCGTAAAAGCTCCGCCGCGTTGCCGTGGAAACCCGCGCTTCCGTCGTCGGTGGCAACTTCAACGGGGCAGGGGAATTCATCGGCGAGAAAAACCTCGCTTCTAAATCCCAGCACTGCCTTGACCGTACTGCCCGGAGTTTTAATAATTTCCCGCGCGGCAAAGAGCAGGGGAGGCGCGCCGACCCCGCCGCCCACAAGCACGAAGCTTTGCGTTGCGTCGAGCTTATAGCCGTTGCCAAGCGGCGTGGATATTTTAATCCGCGTACCTTCGGGATACTGCGAAAGAAGCTTTGTTCCCGAGCCAACCACGGCGTAAACAAGCGTAAGGCATCCGTTTTTGAAGCCGCAGACGCTTATAGGCCGGGGAAGAAGCCTGCTTGGATCATTCAAATACAGATTGACGAACTGGCCGGGAACGGGCGGCTCACAATCCGCCGGAGTTGTTAGCTCAAGCAGGAATATCCCGGAGGCTATCTCACGGTTAACGGTGATTTCTGCCCAGACGGTTTTACTCACGACCATGCCTCCCGCAAGTCCTCCCGCATGCTCAGCACGGCTTCGCGCGCGGCCTCACCGGCGTTTTCACCAAAGCGGGCGTCTTTTTTCCACGCGGCGGTTATCCCGCGCGAAGAATTTACGATACAGCCGAGTCCGTTTTTGTCAAAGAAGCCGCGAAGGTCCTTGCCGCTGCCGCCCTGCGCGCCGTAGCCCGGAACCAGAAAGAACGTGTGCGGCATTCTCTGCCTCAGCGCGCGGCCCTGCTCGGGATAAGTTGCGCCTACGACCGCGCCGACCTTGCTGTAGCCGCTTGTGCCAATAAGTCCTTCGCCCCACTTGGAGACGAGTTTGGCCATGTGCTCGTACACGAGCAAGCCGCTGTCAAGCTTGAGATCCTGCAGATCCCCGCTGCCGGGATTACTGGTCTTTACAAGAACAAAGATTGCCTTGTCATCTTTTTCGCAAATATCCATAAACGGCCCCACGCTGTCCTTGCCGAGATACGGGCTTAGCGTTACGGCGTCG
>QMCE01000628.1_pt1 | contig 25243 bp, 9 predicted proteins | sample 1821851 | NCBI WGS metagenome assembly QMCE01 (sample SAMN09453174, study PRJNA476694) | Termite gut metagenome, whole genome shotgun sequencing project. | isolation source: worker | host: Odontotermes sp. | place: South Africa:Pretoria | collected 2016-01-28 | reverse complement strand
AAAAGGCAACCGGGCCAAAGCTGTTCGTAGTGGTAGACGGCGAAAAGCCGGACACCCGCGAGGTGTATTTGGACTCTCATACCGAAAACCATCACGATATTTTCCTTGCTAACGTTGGCGACGCGGACCTTACGGGTTTAAGCGTCTCTTTGGAGAACGCGGTGAATATCAAGCTTTCCGACTACTGGAATATCAAGCCGAACACTGAAAACACGCTTGAGGCGTTTTCTACGACAAATGACGGGACTTACGGCGAGCTGCCGAATATCGCTAAGATGCGGCTGCTGCCTGTCGCGGACGGCCCGGTTTCCGGAACGCTTAAAATAACCTCCGACGACGGCGAGTATACGATCAAGATCGTCGGCGAGGCGGGCGACCCAAAAATCACGACTACGCAGGCGCAGCTTGACGCCAACCCCGCCGTGCAATATGTTCCGTATTCGTTTATGCTCACCACGAACAATAAATATGAATGGAACAAGACCACCTTCTATTGGTATGACGGTGATCTCCCCGACGGTGTAATCATCCGCCCCAGCGGCGAGATCTACGGCATACCGACTGAGACAGGAACCTTTGACTTTACGGTTACCCTGGAGCATAGCGGGCCGTTTGCCTATAAGGACTATGACTTTACGCTGACGGTTATCGGCAACTCCAACGCGAACGTCGCGAGCACATGGGAGCCGGGTTATGAGATCACCCAATTCGTGACAGGGACCCACGGCGGCGTATTGACGGCGTACGCGGACGCGATATTCGAGACGGAAGGCCCGTTCCAGGACTTTATAGATTTCTGGATAGACGGTGAAAAACAGACCCGCGGAGTGGACTACACAGCCGAAGAGGGCAGCACCGTAATTACGATCCGCGCGCAGACCTTCCAAAGGTTCGGCACGGGGACGCATACCATCGCCGCCGAGTTCCGCGACGCCGGAGGCGACAGGGACGAAGCGCTGCACCGCGCCGCGCAAAACTATACGGTAGCGGGAGCAACCGGGCCTGTGCCGGACCCCGGCGACGACAATAACAACGACGATGACGACGATGACAACGATTCATCCGGAGGCGGGTCGGGCGGTTCTGCAAGCTTGGCAGGCACGTCCGGCGCGACAGCGGCGTTGCCGACTCTTTCCACTAAAATGCGCAACGCAGGTCCGCTCAGTCTTGCCGATCTGCGAAGAATAGCGCAGCTTGCCGCAGGCGAGGGGGCGACCCCACGGCTCATTGTTGATACTATGAGCGGGAACGGGGTCGACGTCCGCGTAAGTATCAATCCCGCGCTCGCTACAGGCGACATGAATCTCGCTGGCTGGACCAATAACCAAAACGCCGCGAGGACAAGGGCGCTGTTTGAAAGGTACTTCGCCAACGAATTCCCGGCTGTGATAAATCTTGGGCAAAAGGGCGGCTTCGGCCAGCCGGCGACTATTTGCGTAAAGGTTCCTCAGGGGACCGTGGTGGAGGATCTGGTGTTCTACTCGTACGATTCCGCGACTAATAAGTACAGCAGGATCCAATTGACGAACGCATTTATTGACGCGAACGGGTATCTGCACTTTACGACCACCCTCGCAAACGATATTGTCGTCAGCGTCGGTGAGTTGACGCCGAAATAATCGCGGCTGAACAGAATACGGGGCCGGCGATCAGGATGGGTCTGATCGCCGGCCTATTTATACCACCATTATGCTTTGATATTTCGTTATTTCTCTGCGGCGCTTGCCGCCACATAGCTTTCCTCAAAAATATCCCGGCGCACGATGTAACAGTCGTCAAAAACGCCGTCGTTCGCCACAAGCCAGTCTCCGGGTCCGCCGCTGTAGTATTTTTCGGTGTCCCATTCGGTAAATACTTTGGTTGGTTTGGCAAGAGCCTTTGCCCGTACCAGCTTTTCGTCGGACGGGATACAGCCGCGCGCGCAGCCGATAATCTCCTTGCGTTCGCCGGAATAACGGTTAATAACGGCCGGAATATATTCCGTATTTGCCGCGAAAGGTTGCTCAAACGCGCTGTAGCTCGCCTCGAACCGTGCTTTTTTAATGGGATATACCTCGCCCTTAACGCCAATCATCAAATAAATATTATTGTCCGTGACAGTGTCCACGTCGCCCTCCAGAGTGCGGATAGTAATTTTGGCGCCGGCGGGGAATACGTCAGTGCTTTTTGCGTAGCCCACCCGGACGGGCAGCTTTTTGTAGAGTGGCATTGCGCCAAAATCTATACTGTGCTTTCCCGCGTAGATGTGGTCGTAATTTCCAAGATATTCGCGGACCCGGTTTTTAAGGTATTCTTCCGGGTCCAGTCCGCCGGAAGCTTCCGCCATGCCCTTGAGGCTCATAAAGCCGCCGGCCTTTTCAACAGAGCCGCCGCCGCTGCCCGCGCCACGGCAGAGGTATTCGGCTATTTCGCTGGCCATTATTTCCCGCGCGCTTGAGCGGACAGAAAGCTTCATTCCAAAGGGCTGCAGGCAATAGACCACACAGCAATCCATATGCACCACCTGTTGGGCGATATCGCTGGTAAAGCCCAGCAGGTTCGCGTCACATGGCTGCGCGCGGAACAGGCCGATATTGCCGATAATCTCTTTTACGCGAAGAGCTTCGCCAATAATATCAAGCTCATCCGATGTTATCGCGGAGTTTTTAAGCTTGCGTATCAGCCCGGCGTCATTGGGCAGGTCGGCCAGATCGCGGTCCAGTGGATGCCGCAGCTCCGAAAGGCCGTTTGTGTCGGTATATAGGCCGTAATAAAGCGCGTTTTGCACGCGGGCATCCATCGAAAAGCCTTCCCCGCGCAACAGGTCCCACACCAGTGTGGCGCAGCTGGCGAGATAGGGCCTTATGACCGTATTTTCGTTTTCTTCTATCTCCGGCCTGTGATGGTCTATCACCACAACGTTGCAGATTGCAGGCAAGTCGAACTTCTGTACGTTGCCTGCGCCGCGCTGGCAGTCCACGGTGATCAACAGATCCGTCTCTGGCGGCAGCTCCGTTACGTGGCTGATTTTTATATCCAGCGCGTCCAGCAGCATGAGCAGGCTGGGCTTTTGTATTTCCGCGCGGCCGCCGTAGACCAGCGCCGCTTCTGCGCCGAGCGAGAGCAAATAGCATTGCAGCGCAAAGCCCGAGCCCACGGCGTCCGCGTCGGGGATATCGTGGCATTGAATTACGATTCGCTTATACTTTCCCAATTCAAACAGCTTCAAGGAAAGACCTCCTACCAGGCGTTGTATTTGTCTTTTTCTTCAGGAGTCAGGGTTCTGCCGTTAAGCCGCCCGCTTGCCATGCCCGTAAGTTCCTGCAGCCCCAGCAGCCGCTGCGAACGCAGAGCCCCGCCGCTGTCAAGCACCAGGACGCCGGGCTCCAGCTCGCCCAAAAAGCCGGGTAGCTCGGCCACGGTTTCAAGAGTATCTCGCGTGAGCAAAAAAGTGTAGCGTTCCCCGGAGGCGGAAACGTAGTTTGCGGCGATAAACTCTCCAAGCTCCTCAATTTCGGCAAGATAACCGCTCTCGTCAAACATTCGGATTACCTCGCCATTTTGCGTATACGCCGCCGCCCCGCCGTGCAGCGGGGACACAAATGTAAAGCCGCCGCGGAAATACGCTTCCGAACGGCCCCGCGTCACGAAAGCGAAGCTTTCTTTAATTCCGCCGCCGTCTGCAATAAATATTTTTCCGCCTGCATCGGTCGCTACGGCCACGCTGTAGCTGCCGTCGTTGTTTTTATCTGCGCCTATTATCGTTCCGGCGGCAAGTTCCCTGGCTTCCCAAAACACCTTGCCGTCAGCTTCCTCCAGCAAGTGTCCGCCAATCTCAAGCGCCGCGGACGCCTCCGCGCGCGCCTGTGCCGAAGCAACCGCGCCGCCCGTGAAGTCATACAGAGTGGCGAGGCCGTTTTCGTCAAGGACGCTTACGCCGAATTTTGTGTAAATTACAGACTCTACGTTGTTATCAGGCTCAGTTTTTCCTTGCGCCTCCAGAAGCAGCGATCCGTCCAGCCCGGAATAGAGCAGGAAAGCGTCCTTGTAGATTACGGATATATTTCCGCTTTCCTTGTCATATTCGGTGTTCAAGACGTCGTCGGGGCTTGGGAACGCGGTTTCTGCTATTATATTTCCGTTAAGCTCGCATAGCCGCAGGCCCCGGTACGAGTAAAACGCGGCGCGCCCGTTGGCGGGATGTATCTTCGCCTCAGAAAAATCGTAGTCCCCGTCATACTCCAGCACATTCGCCCCGGAATAATCCTCCCGGCGCAGCACACGGACAATGTTAGAGTCGTAGCCGCCGGTCAGAGAATATCGATCGCCCATGACGGGGAAGTTGCATACGTGGTCCGACCGGTGCTCCCGCACGCCGTCAACTCCGTAAAAGCTGTAGACTCCGGAGCTTTGGCAGACGAGATATTCTCCGCCGCGCTGCGAAAACGCTTCGATCGCTCCGCCGGCAGCCGCGATGAGAGCGGTCTCTCCGGTTGCAAGATCCAACTCGATGATTTGATTTCCTATCGCAAAGTAAACGCCCTCGCGTCCCGTGAACGGAATGAATCGGGAGGATTCGGAAATATAGGACGCGATAACCTCTCCCGCCGCGTCGTATGCCTGAATATTATAAGAAAAAGGCTCGCCCTCAACCGCCGCGAACGCGAGAGTATTTCCGGAGAAGCCCCCGGAAAAATGAAACGCCCTGTCGGAGTGATACAATATGCGTTCTTCGCCGGTAGCCACGTCAAACAGCGACAGCGAGCCGTCTTCAAAGCTGACAGCCAGCTTTGCGCCGTCGGCGGATAGCTCGAATAGCGTGTCGTGCGGGTTTAAAAAGGAGTCGTCCGCAGGGACGCGCATTTTTTTGCCGTTAAAGCTCACAGAGCCGGTCTGCTCCCCGGAAGCGTTGTAAACAAGCGCTTCCCCGGCGGCACGGTCAACCGCGGCGACAACTTTTTTATCGTATGAAACAGCAATAGCCGTCGCGGCGTCGCCGCGCCACAAGACAGCATGATTGGCCACGTCATAAGCCTCGGCTCCGTTTTCCCCCGCGTAGACGACAGTCTCGTCCGAAAGGAATTCAGCGTCGGCCAGGGCTGATCGTACAGTTGGCAGAGTAACGGACGTCTCCCCGCTTTCAGGGTCGAATATTCTTAGCTCAAAAGGATAAACCGCCAGCCCGTACCGTTCGCCGGGCGAAAGCGCCAGCTTTGACGCCGCAACGGGCAGCGCAAGCCGTTTGTGGGGCCTGTGCCCGTCTGCGAGATCATAGACGCCCAGCGCGTCGGCAAGCGCTTTTTGCGGCGCGGCCACCAACGGGCGTTCGGGGTTGGCAAAATCATTCGGCAGGCCGCTCAGGGCCAATAGCAGGGCGGTGTCCGGGTCCCCCGCGGCCAATTCGGCCGTGGAATACTCCGCCAGCACATAGCTCTGGTTTTCCAGCTTGAGCTGCATTTCCCGGTCTATCCGCAAATACTGCCAGGTGGAAAAGCCACCGAAGGACAGTGAAAATAAAAGCGCCGCACCCACCGCGCAGGCAATTTTTTGCACGCGCCTTCGCAGATGCCTGCGGCGCAGGTCGTCAAACGCGCAGCCAAGAACGGGGGCCAGCAGTCGCAGCTTTTCCTCCTTTAGCAGCTTAAGGCTTTCTTTCCACGTTTCGGCGCGGATATCCGCGGCCAGCGGCTCCACAAAGACGGTTTCCCCGTCTATCTGCCTCTCCCGCAAGCCGGGAGGAAAGGATTCGTCGGGCTCGCCGTCTATCAGCAGCGTGATTATCCTATCCTTGCCGTGCAGCTCGCCGAACCTCTCCACCTCGCGCATGACCCACTGGGAGGCGCATGTGCGCCGCGAACAGATAAGCAGCAGGAACGCTGAGGTCTCCAGCGCTTCGTTTATGCTGTCCGACAAATTTGACGACGTCGGCAGCTCCTCGCGGTCACGGAACACGCGGGCAAGCTTTTTTTTGCCGACCTTTTTGGCTATCGCGCCGGGAATGCGGTAGGTTTCCAGCATTTTGTGCAGCTTTTCCGCTACAAGGCCGTCAAGCTCGCCGTGGCGGTAGCTTATAAACGCGTCGTATCTCATGCGGCATACCGGCTGTCTTTACTGTGCTTCATGTCAGTCACCTCGTGTAGTCGTTTTATTTTGTCATGGGTTAGCTGTTTCTTTTTCCGCGCCGCCGGCCGCCAATATTTCCGCGGCCGCCGCCAGGCGTTCCTCAACGTATTCCCGCATGTTTTCGGGAACAAATTCCAAGGATTTAACCGCCTTTTCGCGATATGCTTCGCTTTCTTTTCGGTTCCCCATTTGCGAGCAAACAAGGCATAATTCACCGAGAGTGTAGCTTGTTCCCCTCGCATCAAGCTCTGTTTTATACAAAGACAACGCCTGAAGGAATAATTTGCAAGCGCTAATTAGATTCTTGCGGCGTTGTTCCAGATAGCCCATGCCTTTGAATACGTTGGCAAGACCCAAGTTGTCTTTCAGATCCCGGTACAAGCTCTCCGCCCGCGTGTAATGCTCCCGCGCTTCATCGAATTGACTATTAGCACGTTCCAGATCGCCCATGCCGAGAAGTGCGTTGGCAAGCCCTAAGTCGTAATTTAATTTTCGGGACAAGTTCTCCGCCTGCGTGTAGTGCTCACGCGCTTCATCGAATTGGCCTAACTGGCATTCCAGACTGGCCATGCTTTGGAATACGTTGGCAAGCCCATACTCATCTTCAACGTTCCGGTATAAGTCCTCTGCCCGCGTGTAGTGCTCCCGCGCATTGTCAATTTGACCCCAATAACGTTCCATGTCGCCCATTTTTTCGCAGAGAAGAGCAAAAAATATGTCTGCATATTCTTGTCCCTCCAATATCTTTAGCAACTCCAGGGATGTCTGCGGGGAATACTGGAAATAGTTGCGCATCTTACTAATAAGAACATAATTCCGTTCTAAAGAAAACTTTGTCTCATGCAAAAATGCCAGTGCGACAGGCAGGCATTCAAGAGAATAGAGATGCCAAGAAGAACGGTCGGGCAGGGTTCTGTCATCGCCTTTTGAAAAAACAGTGATCAGCGCCCCGCACAGCAAGGAGGCGGACGTTTCCCGATAAGCTTCCGTATGCGCGAACGCCATTTCCTTAATGGGCCGCAGCATCGAGTAACCGTAGCTGTCGCCGTCCTCAAGCGCTTCCGGCTGCATAAGGCTGTTTTTCAGCATTAATTCAGCAGCCTTTTCATAGGCTTCAAGCTCTTCGGAGAACATCGTTTCAAAAAGCCGGCGCGACAAAACCGCGGGGACAAACGACATGACTCCCCAAAGGGTCAACGCTTCGCGGTTGTCCTTTACGGCCTCGTAGCTCATTCTCACCGCTGTTTTAAGAGAGCCGTGCTTGCCGGTATCGTCCGCCAGCTCCATGCTTTCCTGCTTGCGCCATGCGTTTAGCAGCGCGCTTACGGTGGGGTACTTCCAACGCTGCGCGGCGACTAATTTAATGCTTAGAGGATGACAGTCCACGGCCTCAAGTAAATCCACCAGCAGGTGTTGGCTTTTTTCCGGGACAGGCTTCTCCCAGAGATTTAAAAACATATCCCTTGCGGCGTCAATGTCCAGCGGCAAAATGGTTTCATTGTCGTACAAACCGCTCTGCAGAGCCTTGCGGGAGGAAAACAATATCTTAAAGCCGGAATCATTTATAAAGCCGTCAAGCCATGCTTTAAACGCGGGGTCAATCAAGGGGTCCTCAAGGTTGTCGAGATAAACGACGTGCCCGGCATATCTGCCGTATAAAAGCTTGACCTCGTCCTCCAGATTCTGCGGACGGTCAACGGCAAACGCGCGCAAAAGCACCGTAAGGGCGTCGGCCTTATTAAATTGCTGCGTCAAATCTATACTTATTCTTCTTGCGGGGTCTACCCGCCGCATGACCTCGCGGCATATGGTCGTTTTTCCGACTCCGGGCGGGCCGGTAGCGCCTACGGCCTCACGGCCGGAGCGCATAAGCCGGGAATGAAGATCGTCGATCAGCGCGTCCCGGCCGAATACTTTAGGCGTTTCCGGCTCGGGAGGCGGCGCGGGCAGCAGCTGCGATATTGATTCATTAAAAGCGGCATATTCCGTCCACATTCCATCCCAGTGATAGGCCTTAATAGAAACATGGCCGTCGGCCCGCAGCTCCCCTATTGAGAATACCGCCCGGGTTTCGCGTTGCTGTGTGAGGCAACCCATTGTGATTTCAATCGTATTATTTAACTTGCGATGCCAAATTTTATGAGAGTCCCCGCACAAATAAAGCCTGACAGGATACTCATTGAAAAGCTCTTCAACGGCCTTTAACTCATGCTGTGAAAGCAGCAGCATCCCGTGATGCGCCAATACGATGACAGGGATATCGGGGTTAGTCGCTTTCGCCTTTTCCAGCGCGTGGTATAGAGCGTTGCTGCCTATTACCAGTTGCCCGCGCTCTGCGTCATCGTTACTGATTAAGGCGGTATTTAAATACAGCAGATGATAACGCTCAAAGCTGCGGCAAATGTGGACGGGTTGCATCGTATCCGGCCATGGCGAAGCGCCGTCATAAAGCTTTTCACATACGCGCTTAAAAAAAGAAAAACGGTTTAAAAGAAACGCTTCGTCCTTTTCGGCAAATTTTCCGTTTTCAGCATCGTAATTTTCGCGCAGCTTGTTCAGCTTTCGCTTTTCTTCGGCGCTTTTGCACCTTTCCAGATCGTGATTGCCCGGTACGATATGAATGTTTTTTACGTCGGTTATCCCGACCGCTCCGGCGATTTTTTTAACAAAATCCACAGCCAGGCACGCTGTTTCATCCGTATCTTCCTGACGCCCGGCGTGTCTGAAGTCTCCCGTAATAAATACTTCGTCTACTTTGCCAACAGTAACGCGTAAGCTTTCCAGATATGTTGGAAGCCCCCCGCGAAGCTGCTCGGCGGTCCTTCCGTCCATTTTAGGATTATAATGAATGTCAGAGATATGTAGCCAACGCATAAAGGTACCCCGCTGTTAAATACAATGTCGAATACATTACCATTATATACCTTTGCGCCGCGTTTTTCAACAACTGCGCCAACTGTTTGCCAAATCAAAAGAGCAGGACAAAAAAACGCCCTTACAGGATGCTAAAATCCCATAAGGACCGCAATAGAGACGGCTCGTCCTTGCTCCGGCCGGCATTATAAACCGCGCCATCGCCGCAGATCGCCGATGCACAAGCTTTCAGGACCGGAGCTTTGCCTCATGAGGTGTACGTTTTCCCACAGTCCTATATTGAAACCGATTGTCCACACTCCGGGTGTCGTTGCAGGCATGCCGGTGTTCCCCTTTCGCATACTACATTCGTCATAGCATAATTACGCCATATTATTTAAAAAAAGGACCAAATGTGTACGCACATGCTGAAATAAAGTGCTTGGCGAATCCGTGTAGTTACATGCATTTGCATGAAACGGGGCCTCATTCTCATGCACTTCCCGATATCTTGAATACGCATTTTCAAGCATAAGAAAAACCGCGATAATCGTGATGATTACGCGGTTTTCTGGTTGACTAAAAGGATAACTATTGATACAATCCAACGCCCTTTATTCTGCCGTCCAGATTATTCCTTTGAATATTATGGCAAACGAGAAAAACGAGCCCTCCGCTCACACCGCAGATTAGCGTGGTGGGGCAAATATCCCGGCAAGTTGGAGACATAGCAAATTCTACGGTCGTGATACAGGAAACTACTCCCGACAATACAAACGCGGCGACAACCGTACTGGACGACGATTCTTTTCAAACTAAATCTGAAAAAACGAAGCTCCCCGCCTTTTGGCACGATATTCTAAGCAATGTTTGGTTGCTCTGGTTGCCTCGTTAGCGACATAGTGGGCGATGTAAAGCGCAATAACTCATCTCAAAAATATCGTTGCGCACAATGTAGCAATCGTCGTAGTTGCCCTCATTGGCGACAAGCCAGTCGCCAACGTCTCCGGTATAATACTTCTCGGCGTCCCATTCGGTGAAAACCTTTGCGGGTTTTGTGAGAGCCTTTGCCCGCACAAGCTTCTCGTCGGTGGGAACGCACGTTTGCGCATAGGATGTAATCTCCCGGCGCTCGCCCGTAAAGCGATTAAGTATCGCGGGCGCGTATTCCTGCTTTGAAGTATAGGGCTGCTCCGGCACGTTGTAGCTCGCTTCAAACCGCGCTTTTTTAATCGGGTATACCTCGCCCTTTATCCCAATCATAAGATATACGTCATCGTCAGTAATTGTATCGACGTCACCTTCCAACGTCCTAATGGTTATTCTTGTTCCGCCGGGAAATACATCCGTGCTTTTTGCAAAACCGACAGATATGGGGAGTTTTTTGTAAATCCGCATCGCGCCAAAATCAATGCTGCTTTTGCCTGAGTATATCAGGTCAAATTGATCCAGATAATTCCGAATGCGGTCCGCAAGGTAAGCCTCCGGCTCCATCCCGCCCGAAGCCTCCGCGATGCCGCTGAGGCTCATAAAGCCGCCTGCCTTTTCCACCGCGCCGCCTCCGCTGCCAGCGCCGCGGCAAATGAACTCCGCGATCTCGCTGGCCATGATCTCACGCGCGCTGGTACGGATAGAAAGCTTCATCCCGAACGGTTGCAGGCAGTAGATTACGCAGCAGTCCATGTCTACGACCTGTTGCGCTATGTCGCTGGTAAAACCCAGCAGGTTCGCGTCGCAGGGCTCGGCGCGGAATACGCCTATGCCGCCGATAATTTCCTTCGTTTTCAGCGCCTGTGCAATGATGTCTAGCTCATCCGAGGTAATCGCGGAGTTTTTCAGCATACGGATCAGCCCCGTATCGCTGGGGACATCAGCCAGATCCCGGTCAAGGGGATGCCGCAACTCGGAAAGTCCGTTCGTGTCAGTGAACAGGCCATAATAGAGCGCGTTTTGAACGCGCGCATCCATCACGAATCCCTCTTGCTTTAGCAGATCCCACACCAGTGTGGCGCAGCTCGCAAGATATGGGCGGATGACCGTGTTTTCACTCTCCGGTATCTCCGGCCTGTGATGGTCTATCACCGCTGTTGCGGAGGTTTCCGGCAAATCAAATTTCTGAGCATTCCCCGCGCCGCGCTGACAGTCAACGGTCAACAGCAAATCTGTATCCCGGGGCAGTACGTCCACATGGGTAATCTGTATATCCAGCGCGTCCAGCAGCATGAGAAGGCTGGGTTTCTGGATTTCGGCGCGGCCCCCGTAGACCAGCGCAACGTCCGCGCCGAGCGAACGGAAATAACATTGCAGGGCGAAACCGGAACCCACGGCGTCCGCGTCCGGGATGTCGTGGCATTGAATGACAATCTTTTTGTACCGGGCAAGCTCACGCAGCTTCAACAGAAAAACCTCCGTTCCGTTTTGGAAATTATGCGGCAGTTTTATCCCGCTTTATATTTTTCCAGTTCCTCCGGCGAGAGTACCCTGCCGTCAAGCCGCTCTTCCGCAAGCCGGACCATTTCCTCCAACCCGCGCAACCTCTGTGAACGCAACTCCTCGCCGGTGTCCAGTACCAATATAGAGGGCTCCATCTCGCACAAAAATCCGGGCAGCGCCGCCACGGTTTCCAGTGTATCGCGCCTGAGCAAAAACGTATACCGTTCGCTCTCCGAGGAGATATAATGCGCCGCGATAAAGCCGCCCATCGCGCCGACCTCCGCCAGATAGCCGCTTTCGTCAAATGCGCGGATGATTTCCCCCTCCGGCGAATACGCCTCGGCGCTGCCATGCAGAGGGGAGAGGAACAGGAAGCTTTCGCAGAAATACGCTTCCGCCCGGCCGCGCGTCTCGAAGGTGAAGCGTTCCTCAACGCCGTTTCCGTCTATCACAAAGACCTTGCCGCCCGTGTCGCCGGCGACGGCCACGCTATAGCTTTTGTCCGCGTTTTTTCCCGCGCCGATGATTGCTCCCTCACCGAGTTCACTCCCGTCAAAATATACCCTTCCGCCCGTTTCAACCAGAAGGCCGCCCGCGACGGGCAGCGCGGATACCGCCTCCGTCTCCGCCTGCCCGGACGCAAGCGCGCTGCCTGTCACAAGATCGTACAAGGTCACAGTTCCGCTCCCGTTCAGAACGCTGACGCCGAAAGAGGTGTATAACACCGAGGCTTCTTCCTTAGACGGGGCCGGTTTTCCGCGCGCTTCCAAAAGAAGAGAGCCGTCCCAACCCGAATAGAGCCGGAATATATCCTTGTACATCACGGCGATATTGCCGCTCGCCTTATCATATTCGGTGTTCACAACGCCGTCAGGTTCGGGGAAGGCGGTCTCGGCGAGGACATTCCCGTCCAAGTCACAGAGCCGCAACCCCCGGTAGGAGTAAAAGACGGCGAGTCCGCCTTCGGGATGGATTTTCGCTTCGGAGAAAGCGTAGGCGCGGTCGTAGGTCATCACATCCGCCCCGGAGTTATCCTCCCGGCGCAGAACGCGAACGACGTTCGCGTCATAGCCGCCGGTCAGGGCGTAAAGGTTGCCGAGCACGGGAAAGTGACAGACGTAGTCGGAAGAATACTCCCGGATTCCGTCCTCCCCGGTAAAGCGGTATGTGCCGTCGCCCTCACAAACTAGGAACTCCCCGCCGCCCTGCCCGAAAGCCTCTATTTTATCGCCTGCCGCCGCCGCGAAAGCAGCTTCGCCCGTCGCTAAATCCAGAGATAAGATTTGGTTTTCCACAGCAAAAAAAACACCCTCCGGCCCAGCAAAGGGTACGAAGCGCGAGGTCTCGGAGGCGTAGGACGCGATGCTTTCTCCCTCAGCGTTATACGCCCGGAACGCGTAGGAATACGGCTCGGTCTCCACCGCTGCGAAGGCGAGGGTATTCCCGGAGAAGCCGCCCGAAAAGTGAATGGCCGCGCTTGTGGGATACAGTATCCGCTCACTTCCCGTGGCGGTGTCAAACAGCGAAAGCGAACCGTCCGAAAAGCTGACGGCCAGCCGACCGCCGTCAGCGCTCAGCTCAAACAGCGTGTCGTGCGGGTTGAGGAACCCGTCGTCCGCGGGGACGAACATGGTTTTGCCGTTAAAGCCGACCGTGCCGAGCATCTTTCCGTCCGGGGTGTACAGCACCGCCTCACCCGCATTCCTGTTGACGGCGGCGATAACGGTTTTGTCGGCTGAGATAGCGATAGCGGTCGCTGCCCCGCCCTGCCACAGCGTGGCTTTTTCCGCAATATGATAGGCTTCTATTCCCTTTTCCCCCGCGTAGACGACCGCTTCGTCCGATAGAAACTCGGCGTCTGCCAGCGCGGTATGGGCGGCGGGCAGCGTGACGGCGGTTTCTCCGCTTTCCGGGTTAAACACGGCGAGCTCAAAGGGATACATCGCCAGCCCGTACTTTTCGCCGGGGGAAAGCGCCAGCTTAGAGGGCGCGACAGGCAAATCAAGCAACTTATGCGGCTTGAAGCCGTCCGAAAGGTCGTATATGCCCAGCGCGTCGGCGAGCGCCTTTTCCGGCGCGGCGACCAGCGGGCGTTCAGGGTCGGATATGTCTTGCGGCAAGCCGCACAGCGCCAGCAGCAAGGCTGTGTCGGGATCGCCGTTCGCAAGGCATTCCGCCGAGTATTCGGCGAGAACATAGCTCTGGTTTTCCAGCTTGAGCTGCATTTCCCGGTCAATCCGCCAGTATTGCCAGGTGGAGAACCCGCCGAAGGAGAGAGAAAATACCAGCGCCGCCCCCACGCCGGAGGCGACGCGCTGCACTTGTCTGCGCCGATGCCTGCGACGCAGATCATCGAACGCGCAGCACAGCACAGGGGCCAAAAGGCGTAGTTTTTCCTCTTTTAGCAGCTTGATGCTGCCTTTCCAGGTCTCGGCGCGGATGTCTGCGGCCAGCGGCTCCACGAAAATGATTTCATCGCCGATCTTTCGCTCCCGGAGCCCCGGCGGAAAGCTTTCATCCGGCTCGCCGTCTATGAGTAAGGTAATAATCCTGTCCTTACCGTGCAACTCGCCGAAGCGCTCAACCTCTCTCATGACCCACTGCGAAGAACAGGTTCGCCGCGAGCAGATCAACAGCAGGAAAGCCGAATTTTCCAGCGCGTCGTTGATGCTGTCGGATAGATTCGAGGAAGTTGGCAGCTCCTCGCGGTCACGGAACACGCGGGAAAGCTTCTTTTTCCCGATCTTCTTTGCAATCGGGGCCGGGATGCGGTAAGCTTCCAGCATCCTGTGGAGCTTTTCCGCCACAAGACCGTCCAGCTCGCCGTGGCGGTAGCTGATAAAGGCGTCGTACTTCACGCGGCGCTTCCCCCCCGCCGTTTCACGATAACGAACCCGGCGACCGCAGCTGTCAGGGCAAGCACAATAATGGCAACAGGCCACGCGCCGGTTGTATTTCCGGCTTCGCCGGGGCTTACGGGAACGGCAGGATCGGGCGCCGGCACGGGATTCCCGGCGGGAGGAGCGGCAGCGGCCGACGCCGGCTTATCCAGAATGAAGGGGATTCTCACGGTTTCCTCAACAAACACGGCCTCGATTGTATGCTTACCTGTTGCCAGCGATTCAAGCCGGCTTGGCGCGACACTCAGGATAGTGCTGCCGGAGGTTGCGGTGTAATCGCTGTCGCGCAGCCACAACTCCCCGTCCATCCGCATTTCCCTGAAGCTTTCCAGAGGATAGTCGATGCGCAGCGTCAGAGGCGTACTGCCGTCAAAATCAAAGTGGAAATTGCCATCCGCGTCCGTGGGAAGGCCGCTCACCTCTCCGCTGTTTTCGCCCTCCGGCGTCCCTGCGGGCTGTACGGCGGCTGGAGGAGCCGCCGGGTTTGCGGGAGCGGCCGGAACGGTGGCGGCGTTCCCCGCGGGGGGCGTCAAGGCGTCAGTGTTCCCGGGTGCGGCGGCATATGCCGCGCCGGAATCATCGGCGCTGTCGCTTGTCAAACCCGGCGCATTAACGCCCGACCCTCCTCCCGACGACGACGAGCCGTCACCGCCATCGTCGTCGTCGGAGCTGCCGCCGGGAGATGGGGAGTTGTCAGAAAGATTGGTGACAAAGCTCTGCGCCACAACGTCAAGCACATTTTCATAGTCTTGATTGCGGAAGACAGCGGCGGCGACATGCTCTCCGTTATCCAGATCTTTGAGCGTCTGCGCCATCACGGTGACGCGTGTACTGCCGTTTTCGGCTTCGTATTCAACACCCCGGGTTTTCTGCTCACCGTCAATCCAAAAGCTGTGGAAAAGTTCAAAGGGCGCGTCGATATGATAGATCCAGTTCCCCACCGCGTCGCGGTAGCCGGTGATCTCATACAGGCCAGTCAGGGGATTCAGTACACCGATATGGCCTTCCGCGCCGGTAACGGGGTCGGGTATGACGCCGTAATAGCCCGACACGGTCTCGCTGCCGGGAACCTCCGGCCACCAATATGGCAAAGGGGCGTCCTCGCTGTAGCCGGGTACATCCTCCCACCAGGGCGGCGTGACCGGGGTGAGTTCGACCGTGAATTCCTGCGCTACGGCGTCAAGCTGCCCCGCGATTCCATCGGCGTCCTCGAACACTGCGACCGCCAGATGCGAGCCGTTGCCGATCCTCCGGATCGTTCCCGCGGGAACAGTAATACGGGTGCTGCCGTCCGAAACCGTCTCGACGGTGTAGTCCTCGTCCGGAATCATCTCCACGCCGTCGATCCAAAAGCTGTGGAAATCCTCTCCGGGCGCGTCGGTATGGAAAATCTGTTCCTTCACCGCGCTTCTTTCCGATTCAATCGTATATCCGCCGCCGCCATCAGATTCTCCTATGTAGCCGTCCTCATCGTTGACAGGGTCGTCCGTAATGACATACGGGCCGGGGAGAACTTCGGTATCGGGGACAACAGGCCACCACTCGGACATTGAAGCGGGTTGCTCCATTACCGTGAGGATTCCGGGGCGGGAGACAATATTGACGAAGAAGCCGGTCACGTCGTCACTGTTAACATCCCTCATTACGCGAATGCTATCTACCGTGTTGGGCGCGGTTCCCGGCCCGGTCAGGCTGCCGGTGACATTCGCCGTCAGCGTGTGTCCGTCCGGCAACCCTGTGACCGTATATAGCGGACGCGTCAGCGGCTCGCCGTCGTAAATTTTCCCCGCGTCCGGCGTTTCGACAATAATTTCGTCGGCATTTTCCGTCACGCTCAGGAAACCGTCCGTAACCGAGACCGTGACGGTCATGTAGTTCGGGGAGGACGCTGTGAACATCCCGGTGTCAAGGCCCATCTGGTAGACGCCCACATAGACGCCGCTCGCCGTCGCCAGCGCTTCGTCAAAGACGAGGGTAACGTCGGCGGGCGCGTCGGCCGTATAGCCCGTGACCGTATGATCTTCCCCGTTATAGGGCACGGTAAAGCTGTTCCCCGTGACGGCGACGGTCAAGGACGCCGCCTTCGTAATTTCAAAATCACCAGGCGTCACCGTCACGTCATAGTTTGGATTAGGGGTGTACATGGCTGTCAGAACGCCCGTATATCCGCCCGCCGACTCGTCGATGTTGGTACGGGAGTAAGTGACTTCGCCCAAATCGCCGGCGTTGACCAATTGCGGAGCGATAACGCCCGTAAATACAGGATCCGGCTCGTTGTAGACCTTTGCAGCGTCTGTCACTGTGACAGTAACCGGCAGCTTCTCGACTGTAATCGTTCCCTTGACTAATTCCGCCGGTGCGAAATAGTCGGTCACATCCACCAAATCGTTAAATAGACGGTAGTCTGTGACTATATTATCCGTTTCGCCCGCGTCGGTCTGGCTGCCCGACACTGAAGCCGTCACGCTTGTCACGCCGGCGGGAAGAATACTGTGCGTGTAGCCGGCTGTCAGCGCCGCGCCGTCGTAGGTCTTGTTGGCGCTTTCCGCCGTGATAGTGACAACAGCCGGACTGTTCACGACTTTCAGCGTTCCAAATATTACGGTAACAGTATAGTTTTGCGCGAATGTGTTCGAGTTAAACATATATGCAAAGGTGTTTTTCACTTCGCCGGGGTTGGTAATGCTCCCCCATGCGCTCGCGATCACACCTTCGTCCCCCACAAAGCCGCTTCCGCCCACCGTTACGGCGCTGCTTGTGAGCGGCGTCCCGTCATAGGGCTTGCTGGCGCTTTCGGAGGTCAGGGTCACTTCCCGGGGATTTATCGTCAGTGTCGCGGTGGCCGATTTGGATATGTACCCGTACCGTGTCGCTGTCACTGTGACGTCGTATCTGCCCGCGTTTTTAAACGCGGGTATCTCCGTTGTAGGCACGCCCTCGCAGGTATAGCTCAGAACCGTGTCCGGAAGGTTGGTGGTACCGCCGTCAAGCGCGTGCTCTCCCCCGTCATAGGTCGCCGTCAGGTCTTCCAGGCTCACCGTCAGCGCGTTGCTCTCCACTACCGTCAGGGTTCCCATGGCGGTTTCGATGGTATAGTTGTCCGGCAGTGTACCGCCGTTAAGTGTATAGGTAAAGGCATTGGACGAGCTGCCGACCGCCGTTTGCGTTCCCGTCACGGTGAATGCCGCGCCCTCTCCTTCCGCAAAGCCGTCTCCGCCCACCGTTACGGCGCTGCTTGTGAGCGGCGTCCCGTCATAGGGCTTGCTGGCGTTCCCGGAGGTGAGCGTGATCGTCCGGGGCTTAATTTCCAGCCAGCCGTCGTTAACAATAATTTCGACCTCGTAGTTTTCGGAGCGCGCATAAAAGTCGTATTCGCCGAGCCTCATATCGTAGACGCCGACATCGACGCCGCTCACCGACGCATTGGCATAGCTGGTGAGGTAAACGTCCTCTTCCGGCATGTTAGACTCATACGTGAAGCCCGCCGCCGTCTGCTCTTCACCATTGTAGGGTACGGTAAGGCTGTTGCCCGTTATGGTAACCGTCAGCACTCCGGTCTTCCGTGAAATATAAAACGATCCCGTCGTTACCTCCACGGCGTAGTTTTGGTTTGCGGTATAACGGGCTTGCAGCACGTTAGAATAGTTACCGACCGTTTCGACGCCGGCGTTGGCGCGGTAGTATGTAATTTCGCCAAGATCGGCTGAGTGGATTAATCCTGTCACGGTTCCCGTGAACGCGGGATCCGCGTCGCCGTACTCCTTGTCTTCGTCGTCTACCGTGATAGTGACCGGCCTCGGAGTAACTGTCAGAGTTCCGTCTATCAGCATCGCGTCCGGGAAGTTCTCTGTCACGTCATCCTCGCCGTTCCAAAGGGTATAGCCTGTTACCGTGTTGGCCGTTTCGCCCGCATCTGTCAGTCTGCCCTCAATCACCTCAATCACCGCTTCCACATTTGTAACGCCTGCGGGAGGCACGCCGGGCTCAAGGGTTTCTCCGCCGTAGAGAAAGGTGAAGTCGCCGTTCGCCAGCTCTATGCCGTCATATTCCTTAGAGGCGCTGCCCGCTATGATAGTGAAGCCCTCGCCTGCCACCGTGAGCGTACAGGGCAGCCTTACGCCGAACGTTTTTGCATACTCCGGCATGACGCAATCCAGCGCAACGTTGTAAACGCCGGGCATTGTCGGCTGCCCGCCCACAGTGCCGTCATCGTCCAGCGTGAGCCCGGCGGGCAGGCCGGGAAGGACGCCGGCTACCGTATAACCCCCGGTCTCAAGCAAGGCCACGCCGCTACAGGCCTCTGTCGTGAGGAAATACGCGTCCGCGGCTGCTGCCGGCTGATCAAGGACTGTAAGGCTGCCGGATTGCGCATACGTCTGACTACCCCAGCTATCCGGCTTAAATGTTCGAATAACCGCCGCGTTTTCCTGACCGCTCAGATACACAAGCTTTTTATTTGTAAAGGCGGGTGCATTCGTAAAAGCATAATAGCCGAGCGTTTGCAGCTTGGGGGGAAAATAGAACGACTCCAGCGCCGCAGACCTATAAAAAGCGGCATAGCCGATATCAACTAGGCTGCTGTTTGTCGTCAAACGCACCGCCCTTAGCGAATCGCATTCGGAAAACGCGTAAGTACCCAGCGACGTAACGCCGTCCGGAATCGCAACATATTCCAGCGAGTCGCATCCCCGAAAGGCATACCCTCCAATTTTGGTCACGCCGGACGGTATATCCATGGATTTAAGCCGCGTGCAGTACGCAAAGACCCCGTTACCAATTTCGGTCACGCCGGACGGGATCTCGACATGCTCCAGCAACGCGCAGCCCGAAAAGGCATCCTCTCCGATTTTGGTTACGCCGGACGGTATTTCGAAGGATGCCAACCGCACACAGTACGCAAAGGCGCTGTCGCTGATTTCGGTCATGCTGTCGGGTATATCGACAGACGTCAGCAGCTCGCAGCCCGAAAAGACCCTTTCGCCAATTTCGGTCACGCTTTCAGGCAGAACCACATCAGAGAGGGCAGTTTCAGCAAAGGCGCCGGGCCCGACAGTCGTCAGGCCTGAGGGAAACTCAATCTCTTTTAGCGCAAGGCAGCCCTCGAATACGCCGTGCCTGCCCCAATAGCCGGCAACTGCTCCACCCAGCCCAACAACGCTGCCGGGGATAACGACCGATTCCAGGCCGGAACGGGCAATTATATTGTACTCCTCGTCGTATTCAGCATTACCGCAGTCCTGAAACGCGCCGTCGCCAATCGTAAGCAGGCCGTCGGGCAGCTCAACCTCTTCAAGTTTCCCAAATCTGTAAAACGCATATCCCCCGACATGGGTGATTCCTTCCCCGACGACCACTTTTTTTACAGTATACGCGTAAAGCTCACGCCATGCCGGAGCGAAAGACTCGTCCGGTTCGTCCTCCGTCAGTATTACCCCTCTGGCCAATATGGCCTCCGGCTGTCTCTGACCGTAAAAGTCAGACATCGCGGCAGGGCTTTCCGGGTTGGGATTTTCGATGTAGAGGGTCGTGCCGTCGAGCCTCCATGTAAGGGTGGAATTCCCGACAGGCGCGGACTCGTTTGCCTTGACCGTCAGCGGGAGGGAGACGGAGGCGCTGAAGGGCTCCACGACATACGCCCCGTTATTCAGCTCGTACTGACAGATCAATTCCAGGTCGGGCGTCCAGGTTCCGGCTTCCGTCGGCGTTCCGCGCAGCTGGCCGTCCTCGACACTGAGTCCTGCGGGCATGCCGGAGGCCGCAGTAACATAGTACTCCCCTTCGAACAGGGGGAATCCGTCGTACTGCGCGCCGACCGTCAGCACAGGCAGCGAGAGGGGCCAGGGAAGCTCCACCGCATAATACGGGCTGTCCAGAAACGTTTCCGCGTTCTTATGTCCCTCCAGAAAGATGAGATTCACAAGCCAGTGAAAGGCGTCCTCCCCGATGGTTTCCAGCTCAGGGGGGAAATAAAATACGCTCAGGCCAGAATCCGCAAAGGCTTCATCGCCGATCGTTTTCAATTGGCTGTTCGTTGTAAGACGCGCCAAGGTCAGGTCGGCGCAACCGGCAAAGGCGGCTTCGCCGATGCTCGTCACGCTGTCCGGGATATCGACGCTTGTCAGGCCGGTTGATGAGAACGCGCCGCTGCCGACGCTTGTAACGCTGTCCGGGATTTCTATGTACGTAAGCTTGGTGTAGTCCTTAAATTCCTCCGCGGCGATTTCCGTCCTTCCGGGTCCGCCGGCGAGCGTGACCCTCACTACGCTGTCGTAAGGAAAGATTTCACGGAAAGGGGGCATTGTGTCGGGGACATTGTAGATTTCCTCTATCTTCTGGCTGGCGAAAAAAGGGCCATCGTATTGGGTTCCGAAAGTCGCCTTGCAACCCTCTTCAAAGGTAACGGTTTTCAAATTGATACAGAAATCGAAGGCGCGCGTGGAAATATTTTCCACGCTATTCGGGATAAATATCTCCGTCAGGGCCTCGCAAGCACTAAAAGCGCTGCCCTCTATGCTTGTAACGCTGTCCGGGATCGTTATCCCGGATAATGCGTAGCAATTAGCAAACATGCCGTTGCTGATTGTCGTCACGCCGTCAGGTATCTCAACCGAGCCGAGTACCCAGCAGCCATTAAAAGAGCTTTCACCAATACTCGCCACGCTGCCCGGTATATTGATTTCAGCCAGTTCATAGCAGTTGCTGAACGCGCGCTGGTCGATGCTTTCCAGACCCTCCGGGAGCCGCACGGCGGTCACGCTTGTGCAATTCCAGAAAGCATACGCGCCGATATTTTTAACGCCGCTTTCTGCAACGATTTCCGTAATGGCCTCTCTATAGCTTTTCCACGGCGGCTGGTTCGGATCTGTATCCACGGACGAAAACGCTTCCATTTCCCCCACGCCGGAAACGGTCAATATACCGGTCTCGTCGTCAAAAGACCATGTCAGGCCGTCATTCACGCCGAAGCGTCCGCTTCCGACGACTGCAAAGGGCTGAAACGGCACGACAATATAAACCTCCCTCTCGGCTTCCGCGGTCAGCTCCGCGTTTTCCGGGTGGGACGCCTTGTATGTGACGATGTAAGGCTCGGGGTTGGGCTGCGGGTTTTCCAAATCAAGCAGCCCGTCAACCGTGAATGTCACAGCGACAGGCATGTTGTTCTCATCAAGCGCGGTAACGCCCTCAAGCAAGACCGTGTCTGTCACCGGCACGCCCATAGGCAGGCGCAGCGCTGTGGAGCCGTCCGCGTCAGACTCGATGCTCAGCACAACGGAGGGCGCGGCATTGCTGGGCACGGTATTGCTGGGCGCGGCATTGCTGGGCATGGCATTGCTGGGCGTGGCAACCATTTCGCTGTCAGGCTCAACGCCGGGTTCATTTTGCACGGAAACGATTTCGCCGCTCGCAGTCCCGTCGGCGGGTTCGACCGCCAAATCATCCGTGAGGATGCTTTCAACTACAGGCGACAAACCAGTATCCGCTGATTCCGCAGATACTGGTACGGGGATTGTTTCAAAAGCAAAAGCAACCACAAGAATCAGTACTAAAAGCTTCTTGCACCTGTCCGTCAATCGCATACCAACACCAACCTCGTACAAATGATTTTTGTCATTCCCACGGGGTCAGTGAAGCGCCTAGAAGCAAAACTTGAGCTTCGGCTGAATAAAGTAAAAAGCGACAATAAATAATACAATATTTGCAATTTATTATACCAGAAGCCCCCGCTTTCGTCAACAATTTATCTTTTTGGGGAGTGTCCTCGCGGGGAGTGTCCTACAGCGTTGATTAAAAGAAATCTGCAAGAGCGAAAGGCAGGCCGCCTTTCTTTTGTCGTTGGCGATAGCGGTATTTAGCGAGACCAAAGCGATTATACGCATCCACAACACGTTGATTACAGCTTTTAGCGTATCCAGCTTCCGCGCAAAACATCGGCTGCGCCGGGCAAAAATAGGGATATAATGCCGCAGATCGGCATTGACACCTTCGACCGTGAAGGTATCGCTCTTGTCGCGGCAGTTTCTTTTGTGAATACCCGGATTAACAACATCAATATAGCCCAGCCAGCCATCAGTACAGTATTTCTCTGAATCGGGTGCGCTATCCACTATGCGCTGAACACGTTCAGCCGATTTGTCAAAATCCGCGTCAAAACCCACGATTTTCCGGGGTGTGCGATTGACCATCGGTATCACATAGATGTTTTCGCGGGTTTGTGTGCGGTTTTCGCTCAATAAACCAGTAAAGCTCCTCAAGTTCTAAACGGTCATTGAACTTTTCAGCAGTCATCTTGTTTTTTTATCAGGCTTTTAAGCGTAATTGGCTCTATCCCATCTTCCGAATAATACCTTGTTGATATAATCCTGTGTCGTTGAGAAAAATAAAAGTTCTACAACTTACCACCTTGACAAACCGCGTCTTTCGACAGCTATCTTTACCAGACATTGGAAAACAACTTGAAAGCTACACCAACGGAACCAATGCGGTCAAGCTGAATCTGCGGGGCACGCTCACCTACCAGATGGAGCTTGGCGCCGGCGCCTTCGGCAACATCACGCGCATCAACAACGCGCTTGCCGATCTGCCAAAGAAGCTGGAGACCGCGAAAGCCCAGCTTGACAACCTGCTCACACAGCAGGAGGCGGCGAAACAGGAGCTTGACAAACCCTTCGCCCAGGCGGAGGAGCTCGCGGCCAAGGAGGCGCGGCTTGCGCTTCTCAACACAGAGCTCAACATTGAAGGCCGGGGAGGTATGGACGTAGTGAACGACGAGGACAGGCGCGAGGAATGCGGTGACACTGTTATACTCTATGCCCCGCAGGCGATGGTTCACGCTAAAAGCGAAAGACCGTCCATCCTTGACAGCCTCCGCAGCTTTGAGGCGGGCAAGCCGCCCGCTGTTCCCGGCAGCCAACAGCGCAAGCCCGCCGCGCTGGATATTTAGGCGGGATAATTGGCGGCGGGGCGCTATCAACGCGCTCCGCCGCGACTTAATTATTCGGTTTTATCCTATCAGGAGGTTGACGATGGCAAATAAAACGAGAACACGGCAAATCCATTTTATGGTTACTGACAGGGAAATTCAACAATTTTATCGGCTCCACCTTCGCGCTCCGCCGCCTGTCCGGGAAGACGTACGTCTTCCCCTTGCTCGCCAGACTTATCAACAGGTGTTGACTAGTTCTGTTAACCGTTATGAAAAGCGGACTATAACGCGACCATTTTACGAAAAAGTGTTGATTAAAAAGTTTAGGAAGCACTTGGAGCTGTGCTTGATATGTAAGATTATCCATAATGCGCTGTTTCCTTATGTCCGCACTGGCCGCGGCGCAACATTCGGCAGCTTTCGCCACCGGCCTCTAAGGAAAAATGCCAAGCCGACAACACAGGGGATCACCGGGGAAACCGACTCCGCCACGCATAGGCCCATGAATCCGTACCCAAATGAGATTGTCAGCAACAGGCTCAAGCCGAGGCGCATAACCACGGAGTGCAGCAAGGTGTTGAACATGGCCACAAACGGCGCGCCCACGCCGGTCGCGAAATTGTCCAGGAGATTCATCACCACATACGGAATGAAGTTGACCGAACAGCAAATGCGCAGATACATCACACCAAGCGCAATAACCTCCACATCCGTGGTGAAAATGCCTAAGAACGGGCGCACAAACAGTTGTATCATACTCAGCATGATTCCGTTGAAAATCAGGCTGACAATAATGCCCTTGCGGGCGATTTGCGCGGCGCGTTTGGGATTGTTCGCGCCCATGCTGTGTCCAGCCATGATGCTCACCGCCTGCCCCACCGCCCAGGAAGGCATTGCGACAAAGGTATTGACCTTCAGCCCAATTCCGGCTGCCGCTGCCGCCGCTGTCCCGTAGCCGTTGAACAGGGCCGTTATGACAAGGTAGCTGAGATTGAGCGCTGCGCTTCGGAATGCTGTGGGCAGCCCCAAATGCAGCAGTGAACGGCACAGCGCGGCGTCAATTTTAAGACTATGCCTGTCGAAGTGAAAGACGAAATCCGGGCTTTTTATTCCGTTTTTTTGGCCCTGCCGGTGAAGCGTCCACAGCGCCACAAAGCAGGAAACAGCCTGCGCGAACACCGTGGCGATTGCCGCTCCGCGAACGCCCCAACGGAAAAAGCCTACGAGCAGATAGTCCAGTACGATGTTGGTCGCCGCCGTGACCGCCACGAAGTACAGCGGGCGGCGGGAATCCCCCATCCCTCGCATAACCGAGCACACAGCGTTGTAGCCGAACACGAAGAAATTGCCCGCGCAGATGACGCTCATGTATTCCACGGCGTAGGGCATTGCCTCTGCGGGCGTGTTCATCAGCCGCAGCACAGGGATGTAAAGCAGGTAGTTGAGAGCGGTGAGCAAAACGCCGCCAATGGAGGAAAGCGCGAACAGGGTGCGGATGGTATCCCTCTGCGCGGCGGGGTTATTTGCCCCGCGATACTTTGCTACCAGCACATTGCCGCCCACCGTAAAGCCGATACAGATAGAATTGCTGATAAAGCAGATCATGGATGTGTTGCTGACAGCGGCCAGGGCCTCCCGTCCGACAAAGCGCCCGACAACGGCCATGTCCACCATGTTGTAACAGGATTGCAGGATATTTCCCAACAGCATGGGCAGGGCAAAAAGGCAAAGCTCCCGTGTCAGGGGGCTGATTTTTATATTCATTTGTATAACCACCTTGTAGATAAAATAAAAAATCCGAGGACAGCATTGCCCTCGGCTGATATTTTATCCACCCGGCGAGTACCACGACTAGACAGGCGCTTTACGCCTGTTTATGACGTTTATTCACCGATGATGGCGGCGGGTTATCTCGAATGGCCGTCCGGCTCACCGCAAAAGCGGCAACCGCCGGACATGGCCAATCTTACTCCGACAAGCGGAGTAAGATATCCGCACGATTCAGCTCCGAACAATGCCTCATCTAAGCGAA
>QMCE01001379.1_pt1 | contig 25275 bp, 18 predicted proteins | sample 1821851 | NCBI WGS metagenome assembly QMCE01 (sample SAMN09453174, study PRJNA476694) | Termite gut metagenome, whole genome shotgun sequencing project. | isolation source: worker | host: Odontotermes sp. | place: South Africa:Pretoria | collected 2016-01-28 | reverse complement strand
GGCGGCGGCGCGGCCCAAAGACCAAAAGGCTCAAGACGTCGACTGCGGCGGCCGGGCCTGCCGGGCGTCAGGACCGAGCGACCAGGTGCCGCCCGCCGATTCCCCCATCAGCCACACAGCAGACAAGTAGAAAACAACAGTGAAGGAGATAGCGTGAAAAAGACGCTCATGACAGGTGCGGTCGTCATGCTCGCGGCAGCGGCGGCGATCGCAACGACGGGGTGCACCTCCCGCAATGACGCAGCGACGAGCCCGGGCAGCTCCGGGGCGGCCAGCGGCGCCGCGTCGTCGTTCACGGTCGCGTTCGTGCCGAAGTTGCAGGGCATCCCCTATTTCGAGGCCATGAACACCGGCGGCAAGAAGGCGGAGGCCGACATCCCGGGGTTGAAGTGGCTGTACCAGGGGCCGACCACCGCTGATCCCGCCGCTCAGGCCGACATCGTCCGGTCGATGATCCAGCAGAAGGTGGACGTGCTCATCGTCGCGCCGAACGACCCCAACTCGCTCGCGCCCGTGCTCCAGCAGGCGAAGGACGCCGGCATCAAGGTCGGCACGGCCGACACCGACGCGCCGGATTCGGTGCGGGAGGTCTTCGTCCAGCAGGCCAGCGACCAGGGCATCGCCGACGCCACCGTCGACACGCTGGCCAAGGCCATGGGCGAGAAGGGCACCGCGGCCATCGTGTCGTGCGGCCAGACCGCCCAGAACCTCAACTCCTGGATCAAGATCGAGAAGGAGGATCTGGCCTCGAAGTATCCGAACATCAAACTGCTGCCCGTCGTGTACGCGGGCGAGGACCAGGCGCAGGCCACCAAGATGGCGACTGACTTGATCAACGCCAACAAAGACCTGACCGGGCTCATCGGCCAGTGCACCACGTCGGCTCCGGGCGTCGCCCAAGCCGTGAAGGACGCCGGCAAGATCGGCAAGGTCTTCAGCGTGGGCGTGGGCACGCCTCAGTCGATGTTGCCGTATTTGGAGGACGGCTCGTCGTCCGGTTCGATCTTGTGGAACGTGGAAGACCTCGGTTACCTGACCGCCTGGGCGGGCGCCCAGATGCACGCGGGCAAGCCGTTCCAGGCGACGCAAGACGTCAGCTCGACCATCAAGGGCGTGACGTTCGACGCCACGACCAAGGCGCTGCTGCTCGGCCCGCCCCTGTCGCTGACCAAGGAGAACGCGAGCCAGTTCGATTACTGATCGCTCGCCGTCGTCGCACATCGCTCTTGTTGGTTGATGGCGGTGGTGCCGGGAGCGTCTGTCTCCCGGCACCACCCCTCACGTCATGATGAAGGAGCTATCAATGGCTCGCTCTACGCCCGTCCCCCGTGAGATCACGGGCACGCCGCGCCTGTCGCTGGCGGGCATCGCCAAACGTTTCGGCGGCGTCCGCGCCATCAGTCACGCCGACCTCGACCTCATGCCCGGCGAGGTGCACGCGTTGGTCGGCGAGAACGGCGCCGGCAAGTCGACGCTCATCAAGATCGTGGCGGGGGCGGAGACCGCTGACAGCGGCACGATCGCGTTGGACGGCGCGCCCGTGGCGATCCGTGGCGCGGCGGACGCGATCGGCTTGGGCATCGCCACGGTGTATCAGGAGGCGCAGCTCTTCGGCCAGCTCACCGTCGCCGAAAACATCTTCCTCGGCCGGGAGATCCGCAAAGGTCCGATGGTCGATTGGGACCGACAAAACGAGCGGGTCCGTGAGTCGCTGTCCGCGTTCGGCTTGGCCGGTGACATCGTGACGCGCCAGGTGGAGGAGCTGTCGGCCGCTCAACAGCAACAGGTGTCGATCGCGAAGGCTCTGGCCGGCGACGCCCGGGTGTTGATCCTGGACGAGCCGTCTGCCATCCTCACCGACGCCGAGATCGAAACGCTGTTCACCGCGATCCGCCGGCTGGCGGCCCAGGGCGTGTCGGTCCTGTACATCAGCCATCGGCTCGACGAGCTTTTCCAGATAGCCGACGTCGTGACGGTCATGCGCGACGGCGTCACGCTCGGCACCTTCGACACGGCCGAGCTTGACGTCCAGACGATCGCCGACCTGATGGTCGGCGGCGAGTTCTCCGGTTCGACGGGCGACCGACGCGTCGAGGCGTCCGGCGAGCCGAAGCTGGCGATGCGCGATCTTCGTTCCAACCGTTTCCATGACGTGAGCCTCGGCGTCCGGGCCGGCGAGATCGTGGTGCTCTTCGGGCTGGTCGGCTCGGGCGTCGCGGAGATCGCGGCGGCGGCGTACGGCAAGGTCCCGGTCACGGGTGGCGGCATGACGCTCAAAGGCCGGCCTTATCGGCCCACGTCTCCGGCGCAGGCGCAGCGAGCCGGGGTGGCCATGCTGCCCGCCAACCGCAAGCTGGAGGGGCTTTTCTCGTTCCAGTCGATCGTGTTCAACATCTCGATCGGGTCGCTGCCGCTCTTCCGGCGGGCGGGCCCCTTCGTCAGCCGGCGTCGAGAGACGGCGGCGGCCGACAAGCTGGTCGAGAAGCTGGCCGTCAAGACCCCGGACGCCCGGCAGGCGGCGTCCACGCTGTCGGGTGGCAACGCTCAGAAGGTGGTGCTCGCGCGACAGCTTGTGGAACGTCCGGAGGTGCTCGTGCTCGCCGAGCCGACGCAGGGGGTCGACATCCAGGCCAAGGACGAGATCCACGCCATCGTCGACGACCTGTGCGCCGCCGGCACGGCGGTGTTGATCGCGACGTCCGACCTCGGCGAGGCCATGCGGGTCGCCGACCGTTTGATCGTCATCCGCAACGGCACCACGTTCACGGAATTCGGCCGGGGCGCGAGCCAGGCGGCGGTGCTCGCCGCGGCCTCGGGGGAGCTGAGCGGCGAACAGCAACGGACGTTGGAGAGGAGCGAGGCGAAATGAGCGACACGGCACGTGGCATTCGCCAACGGGCGCGGGTGCTGCCTCCGCCCGTGGCCGGGCAGGAGGTCATCCTCGTCGGCACGATCATCGTCTTGTGGGTGTTCCTCTCGGTGGCCACGCAGGGTTTCCTCGACCCCTATTCGATCCAGAACATGCTGTGGCAACTCGCCCCCATAGGCATCATGTCCATCGGCATGACGATCATCATGGTGACGGCCGGCATCGACATTTCCATCGCGGCGATCCTGATGGTGTGCGCTGTCACCATCGCCAAGCTGATCGCCGAGGCGGGCTGGGCCTTCGGGCCGGCGGTGGGGGTCAGCATCGTGCTCGGCGGCGTGCTCGGGGCGGTCAACGGCGTGTTGATCAGCTACGGCCGGGTGCCCGCGATCATCATCACGTTTGGCACCGCCAACCTGTTCCAGTTCGTCGGGCTCAAGATCTTCAATTCGCAGACGGTCAACGGCCTGCCCGCGAGCAGAGACATCCTCGGCCCGGGGGCGGGCGGCCGCGTGGCGGGCATCCCGATCGCCTTCCTCATCATGGTGGTGCTGGTCGTGCTCGCCTGGTGGTACCTGCGGCACTTTCCAGGTGGTCGGCACTTCTACGCGATCGGCGACGACGAGACGGCCGCGGCCTTGGCGGGCGTCAACGTGCGCGTCCGGGTGTTCGTGGCCTACCTGGTGATGGGTCTGCTGGTCGGCCTGGCGGCGGCCATCACCGTCGCCGGCGGGACGGCGACGCTCGATCAGAACGTCGGCAAGGGCAAGGAGCTCGCCACCATCGCGGCGACCGTCATCGGCGGGACGTCGGTCGTGGGCGGTCGCGGTTCGGTGCTCGGCGCCGTGCTCGGCGCGCTGCTCGTGCAGACGGTGGCGTCGGGCGTCACGCAGCTCGGCCTGCCGTCGCAATTGTCCAATCTGTTCGTCGGCATCTTCATCGTCATCGCGGTCGGCGTCGACTTGTTGCGTGAGCGTCACAGGAAGGCACGGCTATGACGGCCATGGACATCAATGCGACAGCCGGGCGTTCGGCGTCATGGAAGCGGCTGCTGTTGACCAATCGGACGGTCATGATGATCATCCTGATCGTCATCGTGTTGGCCGTCTTCATGAGTCTCGGCGGTGCCGGGGTGTTGAACGCCGACTACAACTTCGACTACCTCGCGTCGGCGTTGATCAGCTTCGTGCCGATGGCCATGCTCGCGCTCGCCCAGTTGCTGGTGATCGTGTCCGGCGCGGCCGGCATCGACCTGAGCGTGGGTGCCAACGTCACGCTGTCCGGCATGCTGTTCGGCTTCATGTACGGCCTGTGGGGCTGGCCGCTGGGGCCAGCCATCGTGGTGACGGTGTTGTTCGGCGCGTTCTGCGGGCTCGTCAACGGCGTGCTGGTGGCGTACCTGGACTATCCGCCGCTCATCGTCACGCTGGCGACCTACTACGCGATGTGGTCGATCTCGCTGGTCATCAACGGGCAGCAGCCCATCAGCACTCCGCCCATCCAGAGCATGTATGCGCTGTCGCAAAGCGTGGAGCTGCCCCTCATCGGACAGTATGTGCCGCTCATCCCGCTCAGCGTGTTCCTGTTCTTGGTGCCGACGATCGTGGTGGTCTGGCTCGTCGTGGCGAAGGCGACCTACGGGCGCCGCCTCTACGCGGTCGGCACGAACGACGTCGCGGCCTCCTGGGCCGGCATCAACGTGGCGCGGACGCGTGCTGGGGCGTACGTCGGGGCGGGTGCCATCTCGGGGCTGGTGGCGATCGTCACCGTCTCGGAGTTCGCGTCGGCCATGCCGGACGCCGGCGTCTCCGGCAATGGCATGGCGCTGCCGTCCATCACGATGGCCGTGTTGGGCGGCGTGGCGATCTTCGGTGGCGTCGGCGGTGTGGCTGGCGTCGTGCTCGCGGCGCTGCTTGTGGTGTGGCTCAACGCCGGCATCCTCATCGCCATCGAGGGCAACGGCGGGTCGCAGTTCCAGCTCTTCGCGCTCGGGTTCGTGCTCATCGGGTCGGCTTTGTTGAATGGCTTCACCAGCCGAAAATATGCGGGTGAGCGGTGACGAGGCTCGTGTCAGCGGGGCATCAGGCGGACGGGTCGCGAGCTGGCGGGGGATCGGTGGGACGGTCCACGAATCACCTGGCGGGATGTCTGGCTCACATCTGTCCGCCGGATACTGTGGAGACACACCGTCAACAACAACGTGCACGTCAAAGGGGAGCAGCATGAAGATCGGTATTCACAGCATGGTCTGGGTGGGGGACTGGTCGCGCGCGGCGGCCGAGAAAGCCATCGCGAGCACGGCGGAGGCGGGCTACGACTTCATCGAGTTGTCCGTCATCGCGCCGGACACGTTCGACGTCGCCCACACGGCCTCGCTGCTCGCCAAGCATGGGTTGGGCTGCACGGCGTCGCTGGGGTTGGACGCGTCCACCGACATCTCGTCGGAAGACCCTGAGCGGGTGGCGGCCGGGCGTGAGCGTCTGCGGGTGGCGCTGAACCTCGTCCGTGAGTGCGGCGGGTCGATCCTGACCGGCGTCATCTACGGCGCGCTGATGAAGTACGGCCATCCGGCGACCGAACGCGGCTTGGACAACTCTCGGGCGGTGCTGGCCGACCTCGCCGACGAGGCGGCCCAATCGGGCATCTCGCTGGGCCTGGAGTTCTGCAACCGCTATGAGACCAACGTGCTCAACACCACCGCGCAGACACTCGCTTTCATCGAGTCGATCGGGCGGCCCAACATTGTGGCGCACCTCGACACTTATCACATGAACATCGAGGAAGCCTCCATGTCGGGTGCCGTCGAGCTGGCGTCAGCGGCGGGCAAGCTCGGCTACGTGCATGTGGGCGAGTCGCACCGCGGCCAGTTGGGCACCGGCTGTGTCGATTGGGATGATTTCCTCACCGCGCTCATCCGGGTGGGTTACGACGGTCCGGTGGCCTTCGAGTCGTTCTCTTCCAAGGTGGTGCACTCGACGTTCAGCAACGACCTGGCCATCTGGCGCAACCTGTGGGACGACCCGATGGAACTGGCCCTCGGCGCCAGGCGTTTCATCCGCCAAGGCCTGGGGCACTGACCGTCTGTCTGTCGCCGTCGAGACCGCGACCGGTTTCCACAGTTTTGTCGCCCAGTAGCCGCCAGGCGAGGCGATGGCGCTCGCCGATGTGATGTGACCAGTCGTTGGCCAGGTTGCCGACGAGCTGTTCTCGGGCCTCAGCCCACGGCCTCGCGGGCCGACACGAAGGCGGCGACGCAGGTTTCGACGTCCTGCGTCGAGTGGGCTGCCGATAGTTGCACGCGGATGCGAGCTTGGCCGACGGGCACCACCGGGTAGGAGAACGGCGTCACGTACACCCCCGAGTGGGTGAGCATGTGCTCGGCGATGGCGCCCGCGCGGCGCGCGCCGTCCTCGCCCGGGAACATCACCGGCGTGATCGGATGGGAGCCGGGCAGCAGCTCGAAGCCGGCCGCCGTCATCGCCTGGCGGAAGAGCACGGTGTTGGCTGCCAGACGTTCGCGCGCCTCGCCAGAACTGGCGATCAGCCGGAGCGCCGCCAACGACCCGGCGACGACGCTGGGCGCCAGCGAATTGGAAAACAGGTACGGGCGAGACCGTTGCCGCAGCAGCGCCACCACCTCGGCCGGGCCGCTGATGTAGCCGCCGGAGGCGCCGCCCAGGGCTTTGCCGAGGGTGCCGGTGTAGATGTCCACCCGGCCCTCCACACCCAGTGCTTCCGGGGTGCCTCGGCCGTGCTCGCCGACGAAGCCGACGGCGTGCGAGTCGTCCACCAGCACCATCGCGCCGTAGCGTTCGGCCAGGTCGCAGATGCCGGGCAACGGGGCGAGCACGCCGTCCATCGAGAAGACGCCGTCGGTGGCGATCAGGAGGCGCCTGGCCCCGGCGGCCGCCGCCAGCTGGGTCTCCAGATCGGCCAGGTCGCCGTTGCGGTAGCGCAGCCGCCTGGCTTTGCACAGCCGGATGCCGTCGATGAGGGACGCATGGTTCAACTCGTCAGAGACGACGGCGTCGCGTTCGTCGAGCAGGACCTCGAAGACGCCGCCGTTGGCGTCGAACGCCGAGGAATACAAGATCGTGTCCTGGGTGCCGAGGAAGTCGCTCAGCGCGCGCTCCAACTCGCCGTGCTGGGTCTGCTTGCCGCAGATGAAACGCACGGACGCCATGCCGTAGCCGTAGCGGTCCAGCCCGGCCTTGGCGGCGGCCACCACGTCGGGATGGTTGGCCAGCCCGAGATAGTTGTTGGCACAGAAGTTGAGCGCCGGGCCCGCTGTCGTCTCGATGCGCGCGGCTTGGGGACTGGTGATCTCACGCTCGACCTTCTCCAGCCCGTCGGCGCGGATCTCACCGAGAGTGGCCGCGAGTTCTGTTTTGACGTCGGTGGCATACATGAGGCGATGGTACGCCGTCCGGGCGTTCCGGCATGGCTAGTCGAGGCGGTCAGCCACACGCGACGACGCTGCGCGCGCCCAACCTGGCGACGTGCGAGCAGGTCTTTAGCTCCAGTCGAGCACGACCTTGCCGCACTGGCCCTCGCGGGCGGTTTCGAAGGCGTCCTCCCAATGCTCGGCCGGGAAACGATGCGTGATGACGGAACGGATGCGGTCGGCCAGCGTCGGCGACGTGGAGAGCATCGACGACATGAGGTACCAGGTCTCGAACATCTCGCGGCCGTAGATGCCCTTGATCGTGATCATCCGGGTGATGACGCGGGCGAAGTCGATCGCGTAGGAGTCGTCCTTCGGCAGGCCGAGCATGGCCACCTTGGCCCCGTGGTTGAGATTCTCCAGCAGCTCGGCCGTGGCGGCCGGCGATCCGGACATCTCCAGCGCCACGTCGAAGCCTTCCGACATGCCCAAGTTTCGTTGCGCGTCGGCCAGGCGTTCGCGGCCGACGTTCACCGCCAGGTCGGCGCCGGCGTCCATCGCCAACGACAGGCGGTAGTCGCTCAGGTCGGTGACGACGATGTGACGCGCCCCGGCGTGGCGGGCGATGGCGGTCGCCATCACGCCGATGGGCCCGGCGCCGGTGATGAGCACGTCCTCGCCCACCAACGGCCACTGCAGTGCGGTGTGCGTGGCGTTGCCCAGGGGGTCGAACACGGCGCCCAGATCGGGATCGACCCAGCCGGGTTGCACCCAGACGTTGGCGGCCGGAATCACCACGTAGTCGGCGAAGGCCCCGTCGCGGTTCACGCCCAGTCCGATGGTGTTGATGCACATGTGACGGCGTCCTGCGCGGCAATTGCGGCAATGGCCGCACACCTGGTGTCCTTCGCCCGACGCCATGGCACCGACGGGCACCGACGTCACGTCGGCGCCGACTTCCACCACCTGGCCGTAGAACTCATGCCCGATGGTCTGGGGTGGATGGACGTTGTCCCGCGCCCACTCGTCCCAGGCCGCCAGGTGGAGGTCGGTGCCGCACAGCCCGGCGCGCAGCACCCGGATCTTCACCTCGCCCGGACCGCAGACGGGCTCTGGGCGTTCGATCAGTTCCAACCCCGTGCCTGCTCGTACCTTTGCCAACGCCCGCATGACCGGCCTTTCTGTGTGTCACGTTTTGCACCCATCATTGTGCTCCGAATCGGTGTCTTCCGGGGTCGCGTTGGCGGGCTGGTAAGGCCGAATGACTGGGCGTCGGGCGACGGTCGACCTCGCCCACCCGTCATCAGCCGGGCCGCCGTTCGGCACGCGGCCGTTCGTATTCTGGACGCCGAGGTGAATCGGCGTTGGCGAGGTTGCTATGCTGCTTCCCATGCAAAGCATGCGCAACTGGTGGACCGCCTTCTAGGCGGTTGCTTTGTTGTGCTCATCAAGATCAAGACCGCCTGTCACAGGCGGTCTTTTTTGTCTGTGCGCCAGGCGACAACCAAGGAGAAACCATGAAAAAGTCGTTTCAGCTTTTCGCCGCAGGCGTCGCCTGTTTCGTGAGCGCTGCCGCGTTCGCGGGTTGCGGGAGTCCGTCATCGTCGGCCTCGGCGCCGGCCCCGGCGAACACGGCGTCAGGCCAGGCGGCCGCGTCGGGCCACCTCACCATCGACATCGCGCAGATCGTCTCGCACCCGTCGCTCGACGCCATCCGCGCGGGCTTCAAGGACTGCATGGGCACGCTGGGCTACAGCGACGTGACGTACGACGAGCAGAACCCCGAAGGCGACCAGGCGGCGCTGACGAGCATCGCCAACAACTTCAAGTCGGACAATCCCGACCTGGTGGTCGCCATCACGACGCCGGTCGCCCAGGCCATGGCCCAGGCGATTGCCGACCGTCCGATCGTGTTCGCCGGCGTGACCGATCCGGTGGCGGCGGGCCTCGTCGACTCGTTCGAGAAGCCCGGCGGCAACCTGACCGGCACGTCCGACTATCCGCCGATCACCGACCAGCTGCAGCTCATCAAGGACCTGAAACCGGACGCCAAGACGATCGGCATCGTGTACGCGTCGTCGGAGACCAACGCTGAGGCGCAGACGAAGCTCGCGACGGACGCGGCGGCCAGCCTCGGCATGTCGGTGAAGACGGTCGCCGTGACGAACTCGTCCGAGGTGCAGCAGGCGGCCATGTCGCTGGCTGGCGTCGACGCGTTCTATGTCGGCAACGACAACACGGTGGTGTCGGGCGTCGAGGGCGTCGTTCAAGCGGCGGAGCAGCAGAAGGTGCCGGTGGTGACCGCCGATCCGGATTCGGTCAAGCGCGGCGCCGTCGCGGCCTACGCGATCAACCAGACCCAGATGGGCTGTGAGGCAGCGTCGGTCGCCGACAAGATCCTGAAGGGTGCCCAGCCGGCCGACATTCCGGTCGTCAAGATGGCCGACCTCAAGGACGCGCTGACGCTCACGATCAACCCGTCCGTAGCGGCCGCCCAGGGCGTGACGATCCCCGATTCGCTCAGCAACAAGCCGGGGGTGGAGAAGGTCGGCTGAGCGAGAGCCGAGTTTCACCTGTGGCGGGCCTGACGTCGTTGGTCAGGCCCGCCCGCTTGTCTGTGCGGCGTGCGGTCGGACGCTCGAATCTCGCGATCATGCTGGGGGCGAGGGCTGGTCACGATCACGAGATCTCGGTCAGTCAGCGCCCAGACAAGGCGCGTAATTCGTGGTCGGAGAGCGTCAGCGTGTTCGCCGAGTGCACGCTGGCATAGACGCCATCGGCATCTGGTGTTCCCCCATAGGCGGACTGGATGGGATTCAGTTCCATGGCGGGTGAGCCATCGAAGGTGGCGAGGAAGAGCACGTACTCTTTGCCCTGCTCAAGCGGCACGCAGTCGAGGCACGTGTCGTTGATCCCTGTGGCCAAGTCGCCCGGCTCTTCGAACTCCACGACCTTTCCTGGCGAAGCGCAACCTTTGTAGCAGTCGCGGACGAGCAGGGAATAGGCGGTCCTCAGCCGAGCAGCGTGCGGTCGGAGGCGCCGTCGGCGCGTTGCTCGAAGTGGGCGAGCAGGTCGGCGACGGTGGCGTTGGCCTTGTCGGCGCCCGACAGTTCCAACACGATATGGCCTTCGTGCATCATGATCAGGCGGTTGCCGACGCCGAGGGCCTGCTCCATGTTGTGGGTGACCATCAGCGTGGTGAGGGCGTGGGCGCTCACCTCCTGGGCCGTCAGGTGCGTGATGAGCTTCGCCCGTGCCGGGTCGAGGGCGGCCGTGTGCTCGTCGAGCAGCAGGATGGACGGGCGTGAGAACACGGCCATGACGAGCGACAGCGCCTGTCGCTGCCCGCCGGAGAGAAAGCCGACCTTCGTCTGCAGCCGGTTCTCCAGCCCAAGCTCCAGGGAAGCCAGCTCGTGGCGGAAGATGTCGCGCTTGTCGCCCGTGACGCCCCAGCCCAGCCCGCGCCGAGTACCCCGGTGGAGAGCGATCGTGAGGTTCTCCTCGATCGTCAGCTCCGGCGCGGTGCCCGCCATCGGGTCCTGGAACACGCGGCCCACGCGGCTGGCGCGCTTGTGTTCCGGCCAACGCGTCACGTCGGTGCCGTCGATTGTGATCGAGCCCTGCTCCGGCCGGTAGAGGCCGGCGATGACCGAGAGCAGCGTCGACTTGCCGGCCCCATTCGAGCCGACGATCGTCACGAAGTCGCCGTCAGCCAGCGTCAGGGAGAAGTCGGCCAGCGCGACCCGTTCGTTGATCGTGTAGGGGAAGAACGTTTTGGTGACGTGCTGAAGCTCGAGCTTCGGGGTTTGCGGTCTGCCGTCCGCCTGCGCCGTGGGAGACTCCGCGTGACGATCCGATGTCGAACTGGACGCAGGGAGGCGGTCGTCGTGTGCGCGAGTGTTGGGTGTCGGTGTCGTCATCGTTGTTCTCCGGTCTTGATGCTGCCTGCCGCGTCGGCCAGCCGGCTGCTTGCCGTTTCCGCGACGCCGCCAGCGCTTGCCGCGTTGGACGCCGCCGCCATGTCGGCGGCCAACACTTGCTTGGCGATCTCGCGCTCGTGACGGCTTTGCGCCAGCCGCTTGAACACGGGCAGCTTGGGCAGCAGCAGCGCCGCCACCACGAGCACGGCCGAGATGATCTTCATGTCGGTCGGTTGCAGGCCGATGTTGAGGTCGAGCGCCACCTGCAGGACGAAGCGGTACAAGACGGTGCCGAACAGGACGGCGAGAATGCCACGCCACACCGGCTTCTGACCGATGATCGCCTGGCCCAAGATGACGGACGCGAGACCGATCACGATCGTCCCGATGCCCATGGAGATGTCCGCGAACCCCTGGTATTGCGCCATGAGCGCGCCCGACAGCCCGACGAGGCCGTTCGACAGGGCGAGCCCCAGGATGATCATCCACGTCGTGTGGACGCCCTGGGCCTTCGCCATCGTCGGGTTGTTGCCGGCGGCCTGCATCGCCAGGCCGGTGTTCGTGCCGAGGAACCAGACCAGCAACGCCGCGAGCACGAGCGCGAAGACCCCGAAGACCGCCACGGACCGCCACGTCGCGAACCAGCCCGCGTCGCGCATGCTCGACAGCAACGTGTCGCTGCGCAGCAACGCGAGGTTGGCCTTGCCCATGATGCGCAGGTTGACGGAGTACAGCGCGATCTGGGTGAGGATGCCGGCGAGCAGCGGATCGATCTTGCCGGCCGTGTTGAGCAGGCCGGTGATGACGCCAGCAGCGAACCCCGCGATGAAACCGAGCAGCGTCGCCACCAGCGGGTCGACCCCCGACATGATGCCCGAGGCCGCCACGGCGGCACCCGTCACGAAGCTGCCGTCGACCGTCAGGTCGGCGAAATTGAGGATGCGAAACGTCAAGTAGACGCCGAGCGCCATGGCTCCATAAATGAAACCGAGATCGACGGCGGCCAACATCACACGTCTCGATTCTTCGTCATGATCGTCTCCTTGGTTGTCGCCTGCGTCAAGACGAAAAAACCGCCCTGAACAGGCGGTCTTGTGAGCACAACAAAGCATCCGCCTAAGAGGCGGGCCACCAGTTGCTCATTGAAAACACAGCGTCAGCATAGCAACTCATCAAGTCGATCGTCGCCAGTGGTCGCTGGGGGATCGAATGGTGACAGCAAGCGGCGCCGACACCCCGAAGGGTGCCGGCGCCGCTCACGCGTTGGCGATCAGAGATCAGTGAGCACGTCGCCGCACAGGTGGACGTGCAGACCCATTTCCTGGAACATCGCGGCCTTGGCGATGAGCGCCTTGTCGGCCGTCTCAGCGTCGGGGGCGTAGACGACGACCGCGTGGTTGGCCTTGTGCCGAGCCATGAACTGGTCGCGGCTGACGCCGTGCAGCACGACGTTCATGATCGGCCACTCGGGGTTGGTCGCGTCCAGGCGGCGCTGGACCTCGTCCTTGGGCAGTTCGACGGACGTGCCGCGGCCGAGGTCGACGTGCAGTTCGTCGTCCATGATGAAGACGCGCGACCAGACGATCTCGCCCGGCTTCGACACACCGGACAGCGTGCCGCCGCCCAGCGGGAAGAAGTAGTACTCCTGACGCATCGAGTAGGCCTTGTCGTAGCCGCCGAGGTGCGAGGCCGGCACCGAGCCGGAGATCTCGAACACCCAGACGAACTGGCCGTCCCATTCCTCGCCCCAGCGCACGTCGTGCAGCGTGGCCGCCGGGTCGAGATCCATGGCCGTCCACACCCGGTTGGTGACGAGCATGTCGACGGCGACGCCCTCGTCCACCTCGTTGAAGTGCGGCAGCGCCTTGCCCTCGTAGAGGACGCGCTTGCCGTCGCGTGAGAGGACCGGCGGACGGTCGACGTTGTTGAACAGGCCCTCGGCAAGGTCGGAGGCGGGCACCATGTCCTTGAGGCCCTGCTGGTATTGGCCGCATGGCGGCGATGTACATCTTGAACTGTTCGTGCAACTGGGCGTCGGTGAGGCACTTCTTCTCGTCGCCCTCGTTGTCGACGCAGAACGTCATGCCCTTGGCGTCGAGCCAGGCCCGGACGGCGTCGGCTTCCTCGTCGGTCACCTTGCGCATCTCGGCGACGAGCGCGGACTGCGACAGGCGCTCCTTGTAGATGCCGGTCGGGTTGAGGTATTCGTCGTCGATCAGGGCGTTGTACATGCCCATGCAGTACTCGTCGAAGACGGCCAGGATCGCCTTGTCGATCTTGAGCTGCTTGGCCAGCGCCTCGCCGAGGCGCTTCTCCTCGGAGTCGGGCAGGGCGGGCAGGTCGCGCACGTGCGACTGGTCGTGGACGATGGTGCCGGTCTCCAGCCATTCGGCGAGCTTCTGCCGCGCCCAGTCGTCCGTGAAGTCCTTGCTCCACAGCGCCGAGTAGGGCTTGCCGATCTTGGTGAGCGAACCGGTGATGTTGAGCAGGCCGACGAGGCCGGGGAAGTCGCCGGCGAAGTTGGCGACGATCAGGATCGGGCCGGTGTGGTCGCGCAGGCCGTGGAGGATGTGGTGGGTGTACTCCCACACCGATTCGACCACGACGAGGGGGGCCTCGGGCGGCACGTTCTTGAAGACTTCCATGCCGTAGTGCTGGCAATCGATGAAGCCGTGTCCGGTCTCGGGGTTGACGCCGTGGGCGCGCTTGACTTTCCAGCCGAGCGCCTCGACGGCGGCGGCGAACTGGGCCTCGACCTCCTGTTGCTTCGACCAAGTCTTGACATTGGTGGTGAGACGAAGGTCGCCGTTCGCAATGGTGTAGACGGTCTTCGGCTCGGCCTTGGGCCGGGCGACGATCTCCGGGAAGTGGTAGGTGGTCACGTCAGATTTCTCCTTGGTATGTGGTGTGCCATCGGTGGCGACATCGCCGTCGGTGAACATGCTTAGACTCTCATGCAATCGATTTCAGAGTCAAGGGCAAACATCAGTTTCAGCAGGGTTTCATCTCACGACCGGGCGCTGGCCCCGTCCAACTGATCGAGGCCGGATTCCTCGTCGCCGATGGTGATGGGCAGCACCAGGTGGTGCGCCGGATCGTCCGCGCTGTTGATGCGGCGCAACAGGAGCCGGGCCGCCTCCAGGCCGAGTTGCCGCGCTGGCAGGTGGGTGACGAGCACGCCGAGGGGGGCGAGCAGCACCAGCGGCAGCCCGCCAAAGGACACGACACCGGTGGTGGGCGGCAGCATGCCGCGTTTGGAGAGCACGCGAATGACACCGGCCGCCAAGCGGTTGTTGGCGGCGAAGAACGCGTCGGGGGGCTCGGGGAGCGCGAGCAGCTCTGTCGTGGCCCGCTCGCCAGACTCGACGCTGTAGCCGAAACGGCGGATGAACTGCGGATCTGGCTCGCGCCCGGTGACCTCCAGAACGGCTTTCGCCCAGCCCGCCAGGCGCTCGTCGGCGGTCTGCACGTGGTCGAGGCCCGTCACGCACGCGACACGGTGGTAGCCGGCGTCGAACAGGAGCTTGGTGGCGGCTGCGGCGGCGACGACGTTGTCGGCCACGACGGTGTCGATGTCGTCACGTGAAGGCTTGCGGTCGACGCAGACCAACGGCACCTGGCGTTCGACCAGGGGGCTGAAGTCGGACTTGTCGTTTGCGGGCACACTGATGACGCCCGCCACTGGCTCGGCCACGGCGACGTTCACATACTTCTGTTCGCGTTCGAGATCTTCGTCGGTGTTGCACAGCATGACGGAGAAGCCCTCGGCGCGCACGACGTCCTCGACCGCCCGCGTCATGACGGAAAAGAACGGGTTCTCGATGTCGGGCACCATCATGGCGATGATTTCGGACGAGTTCATGCGCAGGCGACGGGCGTTGCGGTTGCGCACGAAACCGAGCTCTTCTGCGGCGCGGTGCACGGCGTCGGCCCGGGCGGGCGAGACGTTGATGCCGTTGAACACGCGGGAGACGGTCGCCGGTGACACGCCTGCTCGTTTGGCGACATCGTAGATCGTGACCATGGTTCTCCTTGTCAATGGGAGACGGTGCGGATGATCCTACGCCGGGGACGACGCGAAATTCGCTGGTGGGACGGCCCCGTCTCAGCGTCTCGCGCCAGCGCCCTTGTCCCGTCCCTCACGCCTGGGGTCAGCGCTGGGGGAGGTGCCGTTCCTGTGTCGGACGAAGAATCACGATTCCGTAACGTCGCTAGACAGACCCCGGATGTCGTGATTATAGTTTGCACAAGTGAAATCGATTTCATAACTGTGGAGGCAATGATGCTGGTAGGTGTCGACCCGATCCTGACGGGACGCGCGCTGTGCGCTTTGGATGAGATGGGACACGGTGACATGGTCGTCATCTCCGATGCTCATTTCACTGCGGTCAAGCTGGCTAAACGGCCTATCATCGACCTTCCTGGCATCCCTTCGCCGCGCGTTCTCAAAGCCATTCGCCGTCTTCTCGTCCCCGACGATTTCGCCGACTTCCAGCTCGGCCTGATGGCCGCGCCCGGGAGCGACCTGCTCGACGTGCAGAAAGAATTGGTCGCCGAAGCTAAGTTGACCGATCCGCAGGTGTCCGCCCTCCCAATTCCCCCTCATGCTGACGCCAGTCATCGTGTCGCACTCATCGACCGTTACCCCTTCTATGACTTGGCGGCGACGGCGGAACTCATCATCCGCACCGGAGAGACCCGTACCTACGGGAACGCTCTGTTCTTCAAGGGCGTCACCCCCGTCGACACGGACTGGAGCTAACAATGGATATCGACCCCTCTCTGCTTCTCCAAGTGGAGGATGTCCATAAGTCCTTTCCTGGTGTCAAGGCCCTCGACGGCATGCGTTTGGACCTGCGTCACGGCGAAGTCCTCGGTTTGGTCGGCGAGAATGGCGCTGGGAAATCCACCCTCATGAAGCTTCTCACCGGCATTTACACCCATGAGACCGGCGAGTTCTATTTGGACGGCCAGCCGCTGGACGCCAAGAATCCGCGAGAGGCCGAAGAGCTGGGCCTGTCCATCATCCACCAGGAACTCAACCTGGTCCCCCACCTGACCGTGGCCGAGAACATTTGGCTGGGCCGCGAATCCCTCAGCGCCGGCATCTTCACGAAAAAGGCCGAGCAGTTCAAGAAGACGGAGGTGCTGCTCAAGAAGCTAGATATCGACCTCGACCCCCACGCATTGGTCTCCACCCTCACCGTGGCCAAGCAGCAGATGGTGGAGATCGCCAAAGCGCTGAGTTTCGACGCCAAGGTCCTCATCATGGACGAGCCCACGTCCGCCCTCAATGAGGAAGAGGTCACGCAGCTCCACGAGCTCATCCGCCGCTTCGTCAGCCCGACCACCGGCGTCATCTACATCACCCACCGGATGCCTGAGTTGCAGTCCATCACCGACCGCATCACCATCATCCGCGACGGCCAGTACATCAACACGTTGGTGACCAAAGACACCGGCCTCGACCAAGTCATCTCTGGCATGGTCGGCCGGGCCATCGACACCACGGCTCGTCCCGAGAACGTCCGTGACGACCGGGACGTCATTCTCTCCGTGCGCAATCTGAACACGCGCAAGCTGCTCAAAGACATTAGCTTCGACCTCTACCGCGGCGAGATCCTGGGCCTGGCTGGTCTCATGGGAGCGGGCCGCACGGAGACCGCCCGGGCCATCATCGGCGCCGATCCGATCACCTCCGGCGAGATCCTTCTCAACGGCAAGCCCATCTCGATTCCCAATCCGGCCGCGGCCGTCCGGGCGGGCATCGGCTACCTGTCCGAAGATCGCAAACGCTACGGCCTCATGCTGGGCTTGGACGTCACCCACAACATCGTCATCTCCTCCATCCACGAGCGGTTCACCAAGGCGGCGCTGTTCGAATCCCGCAAGGGGATGAAGAAGACCGCCCAAGACCAATGCGACCTCTTGAGGATCAAAACTCCGAGCGTGGATCAGCTCGCCAGGAACCTGTCCGGTGGCAACCAGCAGAAGGTCATCATCGGACGCTGGCTGGTGCGCGACTGTGACGTCCTCATCTTCGATGAGCCCACGCGTGGCATCGACGTCGGTGCCAAGCAAGAGATCTATCAGCTTCTCAACGAGCTGGCCGAAAACGAGGGCAAGTCGATCATCATGATCTCTTCCGAATTGCCCGAAATCCTGCGCATGTCCCACCGCATCCTGGTGATGTGTGAGGGGACGGTCACGGGCGTTCTCAGCGCCGATGAGGCTACCCAGGAATCCGTCATGGAACTCGCGACAGCGCGTTCAGAAGAGAAAGTAGGACTGTGATGTCAGCACCCACAGCCGAGGTGATCGTCCCCGAGCTCAAAGTTGCCAAGACCGGGGGCTGGCGGCAGCGCCTTCAGCAGCTCATGGCTGTTATCGGTCTGGTCGTCATCTTCGCGGTCTTCACCATCGCGGCCCCGCAAACCTTCGCCACCTGGGAGTCCGTGTCCAACATCCTGCTGTCGGCCACGCTGGTCGGCTGCCTGGGCATGGGCGCCACCTTCGTCATCGTCACCTCAGGCATCGACCTGAGCTGCGGGACGGGCATGGCGCTCACCGCCGTCATGGCGGGCATGTTCATGACCCACTGGGGCTTCAACATGGCCTGGGGCATCGTTGCCACCCTGATCATCGGCATCATTTTTGGCGCCCTCAACGGTTTGATGATCACGGCTCTGGGGCTACCGCCCTTCATCTCGACCCTGGCCATGATGTGGATCGCCGAAGGCCTCACCCTGGTCATCCCCAACATGAGCCCGTTGGTCCTCGATTCCGCGCGTTACCCAGGCATGTACTGGCTGGCCAACGGCAACATCATCCCGGGGTTGCCCAACTCCGTCCTGGTATTGGTTATCGCCGTCGTCGTCGCTTTCCTCATCTTCAACAAGACGATTTTCGGCCGTTATGACATCTCCATCGGGTCCAACCAAGAGGCCACGGCCCTGTCGGGCGTCAACGTCAAGAAGTGGTTGATCATCATCTACGCGGCCGCCGGTCTGTTCACCGCTCTGGCCGGTGTCCTCTACATCGCCCGTTTCTCCGGCATCACCTCGGCGACGACCGGCGTCGGCTTCGAGATGCAGGCCATCGCCGCCGCCGTCATCGGCGGGACCTCCCTTTCCGGTGGCAAGGGTTCCATCATCGGCACCCTGATCGGGGCCTTGATCATGGCCACCATCAACTATGGGCTTTTGGTGACAGGCGTGCCCCAGCAATGGCAGAACGTCATTCTCGGCATCGTCATCGTCGTCGTGGTCTTCATCGACCAAGCCCGCGTCCGTCGAGCCAACGCTCACTGATCACAAACGCCACGTCCGCCAAGGCGTGTCGTCCATCGCTACCCCGGCGGTGGACGGAGGAAAACTGCATTACTTACGAAGGAGCACAGTATGCGGAAAACTCAATGGATGACGGCAGCCGCCGCCCTTGCCCTGAGCATCACCACGCTCGTGGGTTGTTCCGGTTCGCCGAGCGCCTCAGCAGGGACGTCCAGCGGTTCATCGGATGGCGGTTCCAAGCCGCTTGTTTACCTGGTGTCCAAGGGCTTCTCCCAGACCTTCTGGCAGGCCGTTAACCAGGGCGCTCAAGCCGAAGCTGACAAGCTCGGCGTCACTCTCCAGTTCGTCGGCCCCAACGACGAGTCTTCGATCGCTCAGCAGACCCAGCAGTTGCAGGCGGCTTTGGCCGCCAAGCCGGCAGCCATCGGTTTCGCTTCGCTGGATGACGGCACCGCTTCGGCGTCCGTCCTGGCTCAGATCCAGCAAGCCGGCGTCCCGGTCATCGCCTTCGACTCCGGCGTCCCCGCGTCCACCATCCCGGTCGCCACGGTCGCCACGGACAACGTCGCCGCCGCCGCCGAGGGCGCCAAGCAACTTTGTGCGCTGGTCCCCAACGAGGCCGCCACCAAGGTCGGCATCCTCCTGCACGACTACACCTCGGCCTCAGGCATGGACCGCTTCAAGGGCTTCGTCCAAGGCGTCCATGACAACTGCCCCAACATCACCATCGTGGGCGCCGGCGCCAACAAGCCTGCCTCTCAGCTGACTGAGGAGGACGGCAAGACCGTGACCGTGACCAACTCCGACACCAGCAAGGCGAACAACATCGCTTCCGGCTACATCGCCAAGGAACCCGATCTGACCGCACTGTGGGCCTCTAATCAGGGTTCCGCCGAGGGCTCGCTCAACGTTCCTGCGGTCAAGAACGGCAAGGTCAAGTTGGTCGGATTCGACTCCGGCGCTCTGCAGAAGGCTGCCATCGCCGCCGGCGAAGAGGCTGGCGCCATCACCCAGGATCCTGTGGGCGAGGGCTCCGGCACCGTGGCCGCCGCCGTGGCGCTGATCAACAAGAAGGCGGTCGATTGGAACGGCACGAGCCTTGATCCCAACAACCTGCCGAAGAACATCGCGACCAACTACTACTGGTACACCAAGGACAACATCACCGATCCCACGATCGCGCCGTGCCTGTATGACTAGTCAGTCAGTCTGCGCTGTTAGCTGACAAACAATGAGGAGGGGGGACGAGCCCGGTTGGGCTCGTCCCCCTCTTGTCGTCCTCGGGGCGATGGGCCCTGCTTTCCTGGCCTTCGCGCGGGAAGGGACGGACCTCTTGCCGTCTTTGCCGCAACGGACCATGGCTTCCGGATGCCCCGTCCATGTCCTCAGGCAAGTCATGGAAACGTCCTGCCGTCGGCAGCGCGCAAGCCAGGAATCGGACAAACGGGGTCAGGCCTGCGTGTTCGTGCCAGCGAAGGCGCGTCCGCATGGAACAGGCCATTGACTAGTGCATACTCGCGTGGCAGGCTGACTATCAACCAAGCAGAAACAATGAACGTTTCGCAAGGCTTACGCCTGAGGCCCCCGTACTTAAGGAACCCCGTATGTTGTCATCTGTGTTCAGGGTGCGCCGAGTAGCGGCCAGCATCGTTGTAGCCGCTCTTTGTGTTGTGATCGGGCTAGTTGCCATCCCTCGCCTCATTGCCGTTGTCGCTTCGCGGGGTGTCACGTCGATTGCGCTCAATGGAGCAGCTTTGCTCGTCGGTGGTGCAGGTGCCATTGCGATCGCGTCGTGGTTGGCGTGCCGCGTGGCCGGAACGAGCCCAGATCCAGCAGCGCGACGGGGCCTTTTGCGTTACCCCGACCGGCTTCGGCGAGTGCTGGCGGGCTTCGCGATCTGGCTCGTCGGTGTGGTCGTGCTGGGGCTGCTGACAGGGGCTATCGCTGTTCTCCTGTTCGTCATGTTTGCAGGCAATATGGCGCCGGATAATTTCCGCCGACTGGTCGATATCGTGGCGCTTGCCGTTGGGCTGGCGGGCGCGCCAGCCCTTTTTGCGGTTTTTGCACGAGGTCTGGCTGGTGTGAGCCGCGTCGCAAAGGGCGCGTGGCCGGTGATCCAGAGAACGTATCCGCGTTTGGCCGGAGTTGTGGTCATCGCAGCCGGTGTGGGTTTGGGCGCGTGGGCTTTGCTCGGACGGCTTGATTCGGTGTGGACCTTGATCGGCCAGTACGTGGTGCTGGTGACTGTCGGCGCCTTGGCATTACTGGTCGCGTTGGAAATTGTGTTGGGGAACGCTGGGGGTGGCCTGGCAGCGAAGCCGCGGCATGCGGTTGAATCGACGCGGTTGTCGACCAGCGTCCGCCGGGCTGTTGTGACATCAGTCGCCGGTTTGGTGTCGTGTGCGTTGGTGGCGGGGCTGGTTCCGTCCGAGGCCAAGGCCGCTCCGAGCGATCCGCCTGTGGCGCCTGCTCCTTCTTCGCCGGAATCCCCAGTTGCCCCAGTTAGTCCAAAGCAATCGACGACGCTACCAGACGAAGCCCCTGCGGGGCAGGCCGTGTTACGTGATCCGCAGGTCACCTATGAAACGCCGGAGGCTCCGGGGAGGATCGTCTCAGGTGGTGACGGCTGGACGACGTATCAGACAGGGGGTCGAACGTATACGACCGTCCTTGGCGGTGTGCAGACAACTTATGTTGATGATGACGGTAACACTGCTGTGATCGACAACACGCTGGTCCCGGTGGCTGAAGGCTCAGATGAGGCCTATTTCGAAAACAAGGCAAATGACTTCTCAGTGAAGATCCCTGTCCGGCTCACGGCAGACGATGGTGTGGTGTTCACCCGTGACGGCTTCACTATCACCATGACGCCTCGAGGCGGAGATTTCTCGCGTCCTGTGGCCCAGGGGAACGCGGTCATGTTTAACGATGCGTTTCCCGGAGTTGACGTCCAATACACGCTAGTCGGTGGCGTCGCGAAGGAAGACATCGTGATGAATCGATTTGTTGACATGGAGTCATTCACGACTGACGTGTCCGTCGGCGATGGGCTTGAACTCGGTGGCGAAGACGGAACATTGGTGGCCCGGGCGTCGGTGAGCCGTGGTGGTGTGACCGCTGGCGATGTGGTTTTCCAGTTATCTGCTCCGGCGATGGTCGACGACGCTGGTGTGTTCAGCGATGCGTTGACCACGCGCACGCAAGGATCGGGACGTTCGGCGGTGTTCACGATTCAGGTACCACAGGAATGGCTGGCCGAGCCAGCTCGAGCATTTCCTGTTCGGATAGATCCGACGGTCGACATCGCTCCGTCGGCGGTGACACTGGTCGGCGTGGAACAAGGGTCGCCAGACATGAGCATCGGTGACAACGGATATCCATATGCCGGCTACGACGATGGCAAAGTCAGTGGCAACCTCGAAGCGTTCGGTTCGGCACATTTGATGACGCGTTCTTATGTCGGCATTGACTATGACTTCAAGGACATCATGAAGGATGCCCGTATCGACTCGGCGACGATGAAACTTCATCATTTCACGCACTGGTCGGACGGCAAGACAGTATTCGACTTGAATACTGTCGATCAGTCATGGAGTCCGTCGTCGATCACGTGGGACAAACAAAAGGACTACGAGCATACGTTCATCGATGACGCCAAAGCTGTTGATAAATCTGGTGGTGGTTACCTGTCGTGGGATGTGCGCTCGGTGGTGAATGACTGGGTGCAGGGGCTATATAAGTCGAATGGTTTCGTCGTCACCGCCCAGAACGAACGAGACATGCAGGCTGAGGTGTTCAGCAACAAGAACTCCGCTGAGCCCCCAGAGCTTGACATCGACTGGACGGTGCCTGACCCGGTTGACAAGAATTATCCGCTGAACAAATTGACGGTAGAGCTGCGGCCAATAACGGAGAAGTCGATCAGTGGCAAACAGGCCGTCGATGGCGTGTTCGCTGATGGTGTCGCTCAACCAGATGCGACGGTCGGTTACACGTTGACTCCAGCACAGGTAGCGGGTGCCACGGTGGCGTCTCGGTCCTATAAATATCCGAATTCGGAAAAATTTGCGCAAACGTTCCCGAACGGTACGAAATATTCTGACAAATTATCGAACTGGCAGACATTTCTTTTTGCCGCGTTGGCGACTGACACGAAATATCAGGTTGACGCAGTGGCGAGTCTGGATGAGAAGTCGAGTCCGAAGGTGTCGAGCGATACTTTCGTGATATATCAGGTGAAAAAGCTGGATACGTTAACGGCTATCGCGAGTCATTATGGTGTGCCGCTGAAGACGCTGATGCAGGATAACAGGGTTCAGGACACTCTCGCCATTCCGAATAATACTCTGTTTATTCGGAATCCGAAAGTGTCGACGCCTTACAATCCGTCACCAAAGTTGACGACGGATCAACAAAAACAGATCGATTCTGCTCTTATGGGTCGAGGTAAACATGTGGAATATGGTTTTGAGCCGGTAAATCTCGACACCGGTGACTTCTGGCTGGAATCGACTGATGCGACGTTGCCCGATATCGGAGGTGACTTCACTGTTACACGATCGTATAACTCGTTGGGTGACGTCACTCAGTCGGTGTTCGGTTATGGATGGCAATTCGATTATTCCGAGTCGTTGACCCGTGACACCGATGGGGCAATTCTCTATGCGGCTGCAGATGGCAAAGTGCTGCGGTTCGTTCCTGATGGGGATGGCACCTTCGCTGGCCCTGAAGGTTTCGGCCTCACGCTCACACAAGCTTCACAAACTCAAAACGGCTCGACGGTGACGGTGTTCGACATCGCGGATGAAACTGGCACAGTACGCCATTTCAATGCCTGGGGATTGCTGACCAGTATCAAGAACCGCGCTGGGCAAGTGACGACGCTGACCTATGACCAGGATTTTAACTTAGTGTCGGTGGCAGGTGCGTCGGGCTCGGCATTCACATTTGCCCATGACGGCCAGGGACGCGTGTCGAAGGTGACGCGCCCCGACGGAGTGGCGCTGTCATACGGCTACAGCGAAGCCGGCGATCTCGTGTCGTTCACCGATGGCAACGGTCACCGGATTCGCTACGCCTATGACGGGCAGCACCGGATGACGAGTTGGACCGATCAAAATGGTGTGCGAGCTGTCGCCAACACCTATGACGGTTTGGGACGTGTCATCACCCAAACTGACGCAAATGGCAATACTTCCGCTATCGCATATGCGTCTGGACAGACCACCTCTACTGACGCGCTTGGCAACGTGACCGTTTACGCGTTGGACAACCGGCAACGGGTCACAAAGATTACTTACCCCGACGGACAGGTCGCGGTTCGCTCCTACGGCCGTGGCAACACACTGGTTGCTGACGAAAACGGCACCTATACCTACGATGCTGCCGGCAACATGACCAGTTCGACGGATCTCGATGGCCATGTCACCGCATCCACTTTCAACGAGTTCGGACAAGTGACATCTGTGACAGATCCGGACGGGTTCACCACCAGCTACACGTATGACGCTGCTGGCGACATGACGTCGATCACAGCGCCAGGCGGAGGCATAGACACGTACAAGTGGGACAAGTCCCACCGGCTCATCTCACATCAGAATCCTCTGGGCGGAACGGAGAGCTATTCATACACTGGCCGTTCGCCGGTGCCGTCTCGGCATACTGGCGTGGCAGGTGACACAACGGCTTACTCCCATAACCCGATGGGCCTGTTGACATCACAGACCGATGCGGTTGGTGGGATCACTCGGTATACCTACGACAAAGAAGGAAATCTCACCGGAGTGCAAGCCGCTGACGGCGGTTTCACGCGATATGCGTTGGACAAAGTTGGTAACCCCGTGCAGGAGAGCGACCCGCTTGGGCACGTGACCGCGTATGCCTATGACGCCATGAGAAACATCGTCTCTGTCACCGATCCGTCGGGAGCAACCATGACGCTGGCCTATGACGCGAAGCAGAATCTTGTCGCCGAGACGAATGGCCTCGGGCAAACCATTAGCCACAAGTATGATGCGCGTGATCGGCTGGCTTCGACTATCGATGCCTCTGGTGGCGCGTGGTCGTTTACCTATGACGATCAAGGCAACGTGGCGTCAGTCACCGACCCAAATGAAGCAGTGACGCGTTATGTCTATGACAAAGGCCTTGGCATGCGCACGCAGACCATCGACCCGTTGGGCGGGGCGTCGACCTTCACGTATAGCCCTGGTGGTCGGTTGGCCAGCACGCAGAACGAGACGCATGCGACGACCACTTTCACCTATGACGAAGGTGGCCGTCTCTCCAGTATGAGCGAGCCCTCTGGGCTGACCACTGCCTATCGCTACGACCAGGCCGGCAATATGGTGTCGTTGGCCGCTGGTGAACGAATCACCAAGTTCACCTACAGTAAGATGGGGCTTCTCACCAGTTCGGTTGATGCCGCTGGGAAAGTGGCCACCTATGACTACGACGAACTGGGGCGGCTCGCGCGTGTCACTGATGAAGGCGGGCGGACCACGACGTACGTCTATGACGCGGTCGGCCGCACCGCATCCGTCACCGATCCGACCGGCGCGATGACGACGTACACCTACGACGCCGCCGGAAACCAAATTAAGGTCACCGATCCGAACGGGCACCAAACGACGTACGCCTACGACGCGCTCAATCAGCTCGCCGGCGTCAAAGACCCGATGGGTGCAGTGACGACCTATACCTACGACGCCGCTCAGAATCTGGTGGCGTCGACCGATCCCTTTGGTAACAAGACCACTTACGGCTATGACCCGGTCGGCCGGCTCACCAGTGTCACCGTCCCGCTCGGCGGCC